>Ga0302325_10004330_pt1 | contig 32878 bp, 23 predicted proteins | sample Palsa_T0_2_FD_201948 | JGI IMG/M metagenome (GOLD analysis project Ga0302325, IMG submission 201948) | Peat permafrost microbial communities from Stordalen Mire near Abisko, Sweden - Palsa_T0_2 | ecosystem: Environmental > Terrestrial > Soil > Palsa > Peat permafrost | place: Sweden: Abisko... | reverse complement strand
TGAAGAGCCAGGCTCCCGTCTTGATCTGATCCTCAATGTAGAGAGCCAATTCCTTCACGTCGGTGTGGCCGTCGTAGAAGTAGGAACTGCCGCCACGCGTCACGTCGTACGGCGCAAGTACCGAATTGTAGGTGCCGTTCGGGTTGACCGCTGGATCGTTCGATGCCAAGCCGAACGATGCGCACTGCGTCGGACTTGAGAATCCAGGCTGGGCAGCGTTGTCGGTAAGGTTATCGACGCAGGGGGAGTTGTAGGTGGGATCAATGACGCCAAGACCGTCGTGCTCGCGCAGGAAAGTTTGCGAATAGTTTGCCCCCAGCTTGATGTTGTTGATCCCTTTTACATAGGAGAAATCCGTATGCACGCCGGTGTCGGTCAGACTTCTGGATTGAGCAATCGACGAGGTCTGTAGATTTGCGGGCCCAAGATCGGCCAAAGGCACGCCGCTAGGGTAATAGTTGTATGCGTCTTTCCGGATATAGGGGCCGAAGTTGAAGATGGAGTTGGCGCCAATCGTGCGGGTGTAGGTTGGAGCAATATCGAAGGTTTCAATCTTCGAGCGCTGGTCGGCGCTGCCCACGCTCGAGAAGATGGGATCTGGGCCGCTTCCGCCGCTTACCACATTCTGCACGTTCAAGTTGTCATAGGAGTTTGGCGTTTGGAACCATGAACGGCTGTAGTTGAGGTTTACGTGAATCGCATCGACCGGCGTAAATTGACGATCCACCCGGTCGAAGATATTTTGCTCGTTTCCCTTGTCGTGGAACACCACGAATTCAGGAGGGTCGAGGAATCGCCCGGTGTTCAATCCGTCCGCCTCAAAGAAATTGCCCCAGTTTTCTCCACCGTAACCCACGTCGATGCCGGCCGTTACTGACCCAAACGCGCCGTAGGAAGTGCTGACGCTGCCGGTGGGTGTGGTTACCCCCTGTCCAGACCGGGTCGTGGCCACGATCACCAGGCTGGTTTTGCCGCCGAACTCTGCCGGTGGCGCTCCGGAAATGACTTCGATGGATTGAATGGAGTTTGACGGAAACTGATTTGAAAACACCTTGCTCTGCTGGTCGGTAATCGGCTGGCCATCGATTGAAAAGGAGTTGGACGCATGGTCGCCAAGCCCGTGGAAAAGGCCGTTGGAGTCCGCAGCGACGCCCGGTGATGTGAGCGTGACCAGGGAACTGAGTGACGAAGACTGGCTCTCCAGAGGAACCTTCTGAAAAAGGCTGCGGTCAACGTCGGTGTGGAATGTGGAGTCACTCTCGACCAGATCCCCACCGCCCTCGACGGTTACCGTGCTCGAGGCTGCGCCAACCTTCAGGGCGGTGGTCAGAGTGACGGGTACCGTAGAGCGCACGTCCACGTCCTGAGCCACGGGGGCAAACCCAGTCGCGGATGCAGTCAAGTGATATGGATTGAACGGAAGGCTGGTGAATTGATAGTGTCCCGCTTTGTCGGTCGTGACTGTCCGCGAGTATTCGCTGACCGGGTTGGACATGGATACAGATGCACCGGGAACGACGGCGCCGGACGGATCGGTCACGGTGCCGGTGACTGTGCCGGAATTCGATTGGGCAAGCAAAGCGGTCGAGGAAAATACCACAGAAAATAGAGAATGGCGAAACGCACGTCGCAGAGACGAGTGCATGGAAACAACCTCCTGAATTTAACCCGAATTTTGACCCGGCTTACGAGACAGCAGGGTCTACAGGAGGAGGCCGTATGTGGAGGGTTAGGGTAAAGAAAGAGCGAGGTCCCCCGGCCGAGGGTTCAATCTTGATTGCTATGGCGTGCTGCTGCGGCGCAGGGAGGGTGACCAGAGCTGCGGGGGAAATGCCGGCATGCGCAACGACGCAGACGGCACAATCTGGATGGGCCAGATTTTCCAAAGAGTGGGTATGGGCGACCTGGATGGTCCCGCCGATGAAGACCAGCGCGATGCATAGAATTCCGAAGAACAGTGCTCTTCGATTCTGCAAGCGTGATTTCAATTTCAAGCGGAGCACAAAAATACCTGGAGACAGAATTCTACGATTACCCGAAATGATATCAGGTTCTCGTTTTCATTAGACGTGCTGCAGACTCAAAGGGTGGCGCCAGACGTTTACCCCGCACCCTTACAATCTCCTCATAAAGTAAAAAGGAGTATCTCCTGAAAAAGGTCCACGTCATCGATTCACACACCGGGGGAGAGCCTACCCGCACCGTCGTCGAAGGGGGGCCCGATCTAGGCAATGGCAACCTTCAGCAGAGACGGCAAGTCTTCCAACGGGATCACCGACCATTCCGCCGCGCGTTAGTTACCGAGCCGCGCAGCTCTGAGGCGATGGTAGGTGCGCTACTCTGCGAACCCACCCAAACCGGCTGCATCACCGGCGTGATCTTCTTCAACAACAGCGGATGTCTGGGCATGTGCGGCCACGGAACCATCGGCGTGGTGGTCACCCTCGCCTACCTGGGCAAAATCAAACCCGGCCACTATGGAATCGAGACCCCGGTCGGCATCGTGGGAGCGACGCTTAACCAAGACGGCACGGTGACCATCGAAAACGTACCCAGCTACCGCTATGCCTCCGCCGTCCAAGTAAACGTGCCCGGATTCGGTCACGTCACCGGCGACATTGCATGGGGTGGTAATTGGTTTTTCCTGGTAAAGGATCACCCCTACACCCTCGACCGCGCCCATCTCGACCAACTCATGAGCTACACTTGGGCCGTTCGCCAAGCACTCACCGCGAACCATATTTGCGGAGCGGAGCAAGCCGAGATAGACCACATCGAACTCCATGGCCCTGGGTCTTCGCCCAACATTGACAGCCGTAACTTCGTACTCTGTCCCGGCCGGGAATACGACCGCTCTCCTTGCGGCACGGGTACCAGCGCGAAATTAGCCTGCCTTCATGCCGAAGGCAGGCTCGCTCCCGGGCAAGTCTGGCGTCAGGAAAGCATCATCGGCAGCATCTTCGAAGGCCGCCTGGTTGAACGGGATGGACACCTTATCCCTAGCATCACCGGCTCTGCCTTTATCACCGCCGAGTCGACCCTCATCCTCGATCCCAAGGATGCCTTTTGCTGGGGGCTCCCGGCATGATCCAATCCTTCGACGCTGTGATCGTTGGCGGAGGCATCGTCGGCGCGGCCTGCGCCCGATCCCTTTCCCAACAAGGCATGCACCTGGCGTTGGTAGAACAAGGAGAAATAGGAGGAGGCGCCACCGCTGCGGCCATGGGCCACATCGTCGTCCTTGATGATTCACACGCGCAGCTGGCTTTGACTCGCTACTCACAATGGCTGTGGCGGCAGCTGGCGGCAACCCTGCCACCGGATGCGGAATACACTCAGCGCGGTACCCTTTGGGTAGCCGCGGACGATGAGGAAATGCAGCAGATCTGTCGCAAACACAGTTACTTTAAAAAAGCCGGTATCCCCTGCGAGTTGATCGATGCGCAATCACTTGCCCGCATCGAGCCTGCGTTGCGTCCGGGGCTTACAGGCGCACTGTTGATGCCCGAGGACGTGGTGGTGTCTCCTCAGCCGGCGGCGTGCTTTCTGCTGCGGCAGGCGAACGCCACCCTGGTTAGAGAGAAGGCGACTGCCATGGGCTCCGGCAGAGTACTGCTCTCTAACGGTGACGAATTGCAATCGCCTATCCTCATCAACGCCGCCGGGGAAGGGGCACCCGCGTTGACGCGGGGCCTTCCCGTGGCCATGCGGAAGGGGCACTTGGCAATCACCCAACCGTATCCTGGATTTATCCGCTACCAGGTGGTCGAACTTGGGTACCTGAAGAGCGCGCACGTAACCACCACGGATACCGTGGCTTTCAACGTGCAGCCAAGACAGAACGGGCAGTTGCTGATCGGATCCTCGCGTCAGTTCGGGGCGCAGGGTAGGGAAGTGGAGCAGGGCATCATGGCTCGCATGTTTGAGCGAGCTACCGAATATCTGCCCGCGCTGCCGTCGCTCTCGATCGAACGGGCCTGGACTGGTTTTCGCTCTGCGACAGCGGACAAGCTCCCCTTGATCGGGCCCTCAATTCAGGATGAAACCCTCTTTCTCGCCACCGGACATGAAGGCCTGGGCATCACCACATCGTTAGCGACCGCGCAACTCCTGGCAGACCTGATCGCAGGCAGAACGCCCGCGATTCCTATCGGCCCCTACTTGCCCTCGCGAGCGACTCTATCCTGAAAGAGGATCAAGGTTAAACTGAATGCACGTGAAGGTACGGGCTGCCGAAAAAGCGGAGAAATTCGCGACCGGGCAATAAGGACGTAGGTGCGGGAGTTGCAGGGGCTAAAGCCCGACGTATGGTCAAGGGTTTACGGCCCGACTAAAGTCGTGCCCTGATACAAAGCAGAGTTTTCGAAAAAGCGGAGAAATTCGCGACCGGCAATAAGGACATAGGTGCAGGAGTTGCAGGGGCTAAACAGGATGCGGAAAAAGTCGATAGCTAGCGAAATCGCAGCCCTCAGCGGCTAAAGCCGCATTGATTCAACAGTGGTTACGTACGGGCTGAAGCCCGTACCCTTCAAGAAGCAGAGTTTTTCCGCAGCCTGTAAAGCCCGACGTATGGTCAATGGTTTACGGCCCGACTAAAGTCGTGCCCTGATACAAAACAGAGTTTTCGCGGCGTGATTCGCCCCCGAGGCCTTTTCGAAATCTCAGCCTCTTTAGGCCGTACATAATTGTCTTAGAATCAGCGCCGCTTTACAGGCCGCTAAAAAAACCATATTCCTGGAGGCACGGCCTTTGAGTCTGTGTAAGAACTTGGTTTTGTATCAGGGCACGACTTTAGTCGGGCCATAACCCTGTGGAATATTCCCGGGGTTTAGCCCCTGCGGCCTTAGCCGCTGAACCACTTTCGAGGAAATAACAATGCAGCTCGCAACAGAACTGAAACCCGTATCGCTGATCGGCTTTGGAGACGGAGCCGAAGGAGCCGCATTTACCGGGATGAACCCAGCAACCGGCTCCGCATTGGAGCCAAAATTCTTCTCCGCAACCGCAGACGATCTCGAACGCGCCGCAACGCTGGCGCAAAGCGCCTTTCCCATTTACAGCAATCTATCCGGCAAAAACAAAGGAGCCTTCCTTCGCCGCATCGCCGAAGCCATCGAGGCGGCTGCACCGGCAATCATTCAGCGGGCCAACCTGGAAACAGCATTGCCCGAAGCCCGCCTGCAAGGCGAGGTAGGGCGAACCTGTAATCAGCTGAGACTCTTTGCGGAACTAGTGGAAGAAGGTTCCTGGCTCGACGCCCGCATCGATTCCGCAGATCCCAACCGCAAGCCCCTACCCAAGCCCTCCATCCGTTCCATGCACAAGCCCTTGGGGCCAATCGCCGTTTTCGGAGCCAGCAATTTTCCCTTAGCCTTTTCCGTCGCCGGGGGGGACACGGCATCCGCCCTGGCCGCCGGCAACCCCGTCATCGTGAAAGCCCATCCCGCGCATCCCGGAACCAGCCTCCTGGTCGGCCACGCCATCCGTGAGGCCGTAAAGTCCAGCGGCCTGCCCGAGGGCGTATTTTCCATGCTGTTCGATAACGGTGTGGATGTAGGCGTTCAGCTGGTGAAGCACCCCGCCATCAAAGCAGTCGCGTTTACCGGATCCTTCGCCGGCGGCACCGCCCTGATGAAGTTAGCGGCAGCACGTCCCGAGCCGATCCCGTGCTATTCCGAGATGGGCAGCGTGAACCCCGTCTTTGTGCTCCCCGGCGCCCTGAACAAGCGCGCAAGCGCCATGGCCGCCGGCCTCCAGGGCTCCTTCACCCTGGGCGCGGGGCAATTCTGCACCAAGCCAGGCCTGGTGCTGGTCCCACAGCAAGACGGCACGCCCGCCTTCATGAAGGAATTAAGCGACAAGGTCAGCGCCACCCCGTCGCAAACTCTGCTCACCAAAGCCATCGCTGACCGTTACACCTTGGCGGTCAAAGGTCGCGACGTCACCGTGCTGGCCGAAGGAGCCAAAGCGGAAGGCAGCCCTGCCTCTGCGACCGTACAAGCGTCGCTGTTCGTCGCCGCCTACAAAGACCTGGCGGAAAACCAGGATCTGGCGCAGGAGATCTTTGGCCCAACCACCGTAGTCGTCGGTTACCAGGACCGAAAACAATTGCTGGCCGTAGCCGAGCAGCTGGAAGGCCATCTGACCGCGACCCTGCAGGCGGACGAGAGCGAACTGGCAGAATACTCTGACCTGATCGACATTCTCACCCGCAAAGTAGGCCGCCTGATCCTGAACGCGTATCCGACTGGGGTAGAGGTCTGCCACGCCATGGTCCACGGCGGTCCCTTTCCCGCCACCAGCGATGGCCGCTCCACTTCGGTAGGTACCCAGGCCATCTATCGCTTCACCCGTCTGGTCTGCTACCAGTCTTTCCCCGATGCTGCGCTGCCCGATGAGCTGAAAAGCACCAACCCGCTGGGAATTATGCGCCTGGTCGACGGAGACCGCACCAGGAAGCCCTCCGCGTAAGCGTCCCACTATGCGGTATGAGTGACGATCGTGCCGTCACCCTAGTAAACTCTCTGCGACAGTGCGAGGTGGGAAAATGAATAACCGCAGGGACTTCCTGAAGATGGGCAGCGCCGTGCTGGCCGGAACCGCCGTGCCCTGGACTGCAACCAGTTACGCAGCCATTGCAGGCGCCAACGACCGCGTGCGCGTGGCCTTGATTGGCGCCGGCGATCGCGCCAAAGGAGCCCTGGTGCCTGCCTTCCAGGACCACGCCAAAGAGCTCAACTTCGAATTCGTCGCAGTGTCGGATATCTGGAACCGCCGCCGTGACGAAGGCGCTGCGTTCATCCAGAAGCAATGCGGGGGCGGCGTCATCGCCAGTGTCCGCAACAACGACGAGCTCTACGCCCGCAAAGATGTCGACGCCGTCATCGTCGCCACCGCCGACTTTCAGCATGCCTTGCACGGAGTCGAAGCGGTGCAGGCCGGCCGCGATGCCTACGTGGAAAAGCCCACAGCCCACACCATGGAAGACGCGCGCGCCTTCCGTGACGCGGTAAAGCAGACAGGAAAAGTAGTCGCCGTCGGCACCCAGCGCCGCAGCACGCCCAGCTATCAAAGGGCCTACGAATATATCCAGTCGGGAAAATTCGGCGACATTGTAGCCGTCGAGATGACCTGGAACGTCAATCAGCCGGGCCGCTGGCGCCGCCCGGGAGTCGTGCCCTTGTTGAAGGAACAGGACACAGACTGGAAGCGTTACCTGCTCAACCGTCCCTACGAGCCCTTCGATGCCCGCAAGTATCTCGAGTTCCGTCTCTTCTGGCCCTATTCCTCCGGAATTCCCGATCAATGGCTGGTGCATCAGATCGACACGGTGCACTGGTTCACCGGCTATCCTCACCCGCGAAGCGTAGTCGCCAACGGCGGGATTTACCTGTGGAAGGACGGCCGCAAAAATTGGGATACCATGACCGCCGTCTTCGACTACGGCCCGCTCGATGATCCGGCTAAAGGCTTCCAGGTCATCTATTCCTCGCGCATGACCAACTCCGCAGGAGGAGTGAAAGAAATCTACTACTCCAACGGCGGCATGCTCGATATGGATAAGCAATGCGTCAATTCCGAAGGCGGCATGACTGCCAAAGCCGCAGCCGAAATGGGCATGAAACAGAATCTGCTGGGCGACTATTCGTTGAGCGATACCGTGGTGAAAGCAGAAACCTCGGCCAACACCGGCAACGACCCAATGACCTCAGCCAACATGCGCAACTGGATGGAGTGTGTCCGCTCCCGCAAGACACCCAATGCGAGCATCGAGGCCGGCTACAGCCATTCGGTGGCACTTTGCATGAACATTGCGGCCATCCAGACCGGCCAACGGGTCACTTTCGACGACAAGTCTCAGCGCGTCATGGCCGGCGACAAGGTCTATGAATAGTTGGCTCGTGGGCTGCCTGTTGGCAGCCTGTTCGCTGCAAGCAATGGCGGCCGTTCAGGTAACAGCAGACGAGGCGCATCAGCGAGTTGACATCACCATCGACGGCAAGCCTTTCACATCGTATGTCTGGCCCAGTTCGCTCAAGAAGCCGGTGTTATATCCGCTGGTCACTGCGGATGGCATTGATGTCGTCCGCGGCTTTCCCTTGGCGCCTCGGCCAGGCGAGCGCGTCGATCATCCCCATCACGCAGGAATTTGGTTCAATTACGGTAACGTAAACAACTTTGACTTCTGGAACAACTCCGACGCGATCAAGCCTGCGGATCGCGAGAAGATGGGCACCATCCACCAACAGACAATCCTCTCCAGCAAAAGCGGAGACCGTGGAGAACTGGTCGTCGAATCCATCTGGACCGCCGGCAGCGGCCAAAATCTCCTGCAGCAGAAAACCCGCTACATCTTCTCCCAGCACAACGATGAAAGAATCATCGACCAGATAACCACCTTGCATGCCCTCGACCGGGTCGTCTTCCACGACGATAAGGAAGGTTTGCTGGGCATCCGAGTCGCCCGCTGGTTAGAGTCCCCAAACGAAAAAGGGGGCACCTTTACCGACGCCAACGGAAGGACCACGGAAGTGCAAGCCTCGAACATGCCTGGAGCCAGCGGCGTCTATCTCACCAGTGAGGGCAAGCAGGGCGATCAAGCATGGGGCACGAGGGGACGCTGGTGCGCTTTAACAGGCAAAAGGGAAGACCACACAGTAACCATAGCCATTTTCGATCATCCCGGAAATCCCAACTACCCAACCTACTGGCATGCGCGGGGCTACGGCTTATTCGCCGCCAATCCTCTGGGACAGCATATCTTTGATCCCAAAGCCCAGCCATTGAACTACACCATCGACAAGGGTCAAAACGTAACCTTCACGTATCGCATTCTGTTGTTGGACCGGGCCCCAAAACCCGGAGAGCTGAACCAGGACGCCGATACCTTCGCAGCAGGCTACCCCCCGCGATAGGCTTGGCCCAAAAACGCAATGGTTGGGCTTCGCCCATCGTTTTCGGCCCACGTATCCCGGATTTCCTGTCGAGGTTGGTGGCGTTGAGCTAATGCGTGCTGCTTTCCCTTGAGAGAAAGCCGCATGCGTGGTCGTGGCTAATACTGCGTAGTAGGAAATCCGGGCGACGCTGGTGCGAACATGGGGCACCCGTACAGAGTGGATTAGGAGGAAACTTCTCAGGCGCTTTTCCGACGAATCAACCAATAGACCGGAAGACCCGCAACCACTAGCACCAGACCAGGCCAGGTGGTAGCCGGACGGTCAATAAAAAGACAAACCACAACCACGCTAGCCCCAAGAACATAAATCGCCGGAACCACTGGATACGCTGGAGTCCGATACAACCGTTCCGCATTCGGCCGCTTGTAGCGCAGCACCACCACCGCAGCGATGGTCAGGATATAAAACAACAGCGCCGCAGAAATAATGTAGTCCAGCAAATCGCTATAGAGATTGCCATAGCCCTTGGCGGGCGAATACGTCGTCAACAGTACCAGCACCCCTGCCCAAACACCCTGCATCAGCAGAGACCATCCAGGCACACGGGCTGCGTTCAACGTTCCTGCCGCAGGAAAGAACAGCTTATCCCGAGCCATCGCATAGTAAGCGCGCGGTCCAGCCAGCACCAGGCTATTGATGCAACCGAACGTCGATACCATAATGAGCGCGGCCAAAGCCTTTCCTCCCCACGCGGGAAAGATCTGTTGCAGCATTGCCGTCGCCACGCGATCATTGGCAGCGTGTTGGATAGCCGGAAACTTCAACACGACCAGGTAGGCAACGTTCACCACCAGGTACAACAACATGACGATCACCGTGCCGATCCCGAGCGAGCGGGGAAGAGTCGTCCGCGGATCCTTAACTTCTTCCGCGGCGAAGGTAATGTCGTGCCACGCATCCGCGGCGAAGAGCGACCCCGACTGCGAAACGCAAAAGACCATCAGCAAGCCCAGGATCCCGGCATACGAGGTATCCGGCCGCTGCCAGAAAGAACTCAGGTTCGCATGGACAGAGGAGGCGTTCCAACCCACACTCAGGCCGAGCAGTATCAGCGCAGCCAGCGCTCCGAGCTTAGCGACGGTAAATGAGTTCTGTATAATCTTGCCGTACTCGATTCCCAGTGTATTGGTCGCAGTCAAGAGAGCGATGACCAGCAAACCAACCAACTGGGCACTCGACAGCGTGAGCGCATAATGCGCGGACAAATGCAGAGGAGGGAACAGGTAGCGTGATTCAGAAACAGACGGTGCCCAAACCCCCAGGAATCGGGCAAACGCAACCGCGACTGCGGCAATCGTTCCCGTCTGAATCACCGTGAACAGCGTCCATCCGTAGAGGAAGCCCCAAAGCGGGGAGTAGGCCTCGCGCAGGTAGAGGTACATCCCACCTCCGCCGGGCATCATCGACGCCAACTCGCCAAAGGAGAACGCTGCCGCAATGGTCAGCACAGCGGCAAACACCCAGGCAGCCAGAAACCATCCCGGACCACCCAGCATGCGGGCCATATTGGCCGGGACAATGAAAATCCCGGACCCAATCATGACCCCGATCACGATCATGGTGGAGTCGAATAATCCGAGAGCCCTTTTGGGCTGCCGCTTGGCTTGGATCTCTTCTTTGCTGGCGGGGGTCACTGCCAAGATGCTATAACGTTTCCCCTTAAGCGCACTTCTACTTCCGTGACCGGCGAATCTCTTCCGTCAAAATAATCGCTTCCGCAATCTCCCGGATCGCCTTCCGCTTCTGCCGGCTCTGCTTTTGCAGTGCCAGGTAAGCGCCCTCTTCATCCAAATGCAATTCGCGCTGCAGGATCCCCTTTGCCCGGTCCATCAACTTTCTTACCTCCAACCGGTCGGCAAGCAGCAATCGTTCGCTTTCCAGCCTGGCCATCTCCAGCTCAGCCCCCACCAGAAACCCAACCGTCGAGATCAGCCGAACTTGCCGGGGGCTATGGTGGTGAGGCTTACGATGCTGCACATTAATCACCCCGACCAGCTTTCCGCGGCAAAGAATGGGCACGGAGAGAAACGCCTCGAATTGGTCTTCTGGCAAATCGTTGAACATCTTGAACCGCGGATCGCTCCACGCCTGGGAGCCGATCGCCACCGGCTGTTGGTGCATGGCGACCCAACCGGTAATTCCCTGGCCGAGCGGCAGGTCAAGCTCGTCCACCAGGTCGGCGTGGGGATTCTTGGAAGCCCGAAGCACCAGCTTCTCGCCCTCCAGCACGTACACAAAACAGGAATCGCACATCGCGATCGTAGACACAAACTCAACCACTCGTTCGAGCACAGCATGGAAAGGATCCGCGGCCGCCATCCGGCTTCCGATCTCATGCAGGAACTCGATATCCAGTACTTCGTCGGCCCTTGAGCCTTCTTCAGTCATGACCCCACGTCCCATATCTCGTTAAGGCGACGAAAATTATGCGCCATTTTACTGTTGCTTTCGTGCTCTGTTGCCTTTACCCTAAAGGTCGTTTCCGGTCCTCTGCGAACTTTTGCAGGGTTACGGATGGTGAACGTTCTCCCCGTCGAAACGTAAACCCCTCCTCATAGCACTCTCTGCTTTACCAGCTTCCAGGTTGAAGACTGATGGATCTCCGTTTCTCCACCCGGTTCTTCCCAGGGTTGGTTCCCCTGTGTTGAGGCCGCGAGGACAATTCATTTCCGCTGGTAGCCACGCACGACGGGTCGCAGGCGCCAGCAGCGGCACTTTCGTGACGAAGCTCGATTCCCACACATCGACAGCAATCCGGAAAGTTACAATTCTACCATTCAAATCCACCCAGGATTTCCTTTGGTGGCATGCAGGAAGGTTCTTAAATGGGTCTAACTAAATGGGTATAACCAGGCGCGACTTTTTGATGAAGGTGGGCCAGGCGGGAGGCTACAGCGCCGCCTTCACCATGATGCAATCCCTGGGCCTGCTGCCCGTCACGGCGTCGGCCGCGCCCACGGTGAAGCACCCTGAGGGCTCCGGCAAAGGGACCAGCGTGGTCATTCTGGGCGGCGGCATCGCCGGGTTGGCCTCCGCTTATGAGCTCGGCAAACTAGGCTACACCTGCACCCTGCTCGAGGCGCGGGAACGCATCGGCGGCAGGAACTGGACTGTCCGCAACGGAACCAGGGTAGATTTCACCGATGGTTTCACCCAGAACTGCGCCTTCGCCCCGGGGCTCTATCAAAACGTCGGGCCCGCCCGCTTGCCGTCCATACACCAAACCATGCTCGGTTACTGCCGCCAGCTCGGCGTTCCGCTGGAGGTAGAAGTCAACGCCACGCGAAGCGCCTACCTGCAGTCCGCCGCACTCAACAACGGCCAAGCGGTACAAAATCGCCAGGTGGAATACGATACCCGCGGTCACGTCTCCGAACTGCTGGCAAAGTGCGTTCAACGCGGCGGGCTCGACCGGGAACTAAGCTCAGACGACAAAGAGCAGATGCTCGAGTTCCTGAAGACATACGGTGGTCTCTCCCCTGATCTTTTCTACAAGGGATCCTCCCGTGCCGGCTGGAAAGTCAGCCCTGGGGCGGGCGACAGGGAGGGCGTTCCCCACGACCCCCTCGATATGCACGCCTTGCTGTCGGCCGATCTATGGCGGGAGTTGATGGAAGAAGACGAGATCGACTGGCAGGCGACCATGTTTCAGCCAGTCGGCGGCATGGATCAGATACCCATGGCGTTTAAGAAAAGGCTCGGCGCCGTGATCCGTTCGCGTGCCGAAGTGATCCAGATCCGGCAAAACGCATCCGGAGTAAAAGTCGTCTATCAGGATCTCTCGTCCGGCAAGCACGAGACCGTCAGCGCGGACTACTGCGTTTGTGCCTTGCCGCTCACCATTCTCAAGACCATGGATACGGATTTCTCACCCCGGTTGAAGGCAGCCATCGATGGCTGTTCCTATGATTCGGCCTACAAAATTGCCTGGGAATCACGCCGCTTTTGGGAGCAGGAGTGCAATATCTATGGTGGCCTCTCGTTCCTCCGCCAGCCCGTCGATACAGTCTGGTATCCCAGTGCCGGGCTCTTCTCCGAGACCGGAATCATCCTGGGTGGATACGGAATAGAAAACAACTCGGAATTCGGCAAGTTGCCCAATCCGCAGGCAAAACTGGCAGCCTCTCGCCACTCCATTGAGCTCCTGCACCCCGGCCGTTCGCAGGAGTTGAAGAACCCCCTTTATGTCAGCTGGGGGCACATTCAGTACAACCTGGGGTCCTGGGTCAGCGGCTTCGAAACCGGCGGCGCCCCGCCAGGCTACGAGGTCTGGATCCAACCTGAGGGCCGCATCTTTATGGCCGGCGACCACACCAGTCACATCGTAGGCTGGCAGGAGGGTGCGGCCTTGTCGGCCCACCGGGCCCTCGATGGAATTGCCGCCCGTGTAGCCAAAGCCTAGGAAGCCAACCCAGGACTCTATACCCGGCGTTGGTGGCGGGGATAGAGCCCAAACCGCGTTCGGGATCGAAGCAAACTGCAGATCCCGCCGCTGCGCTCCTAATGAAGGATGTCCTAACGGTACGTCGATTTCATCACAAAACTGGTGAGCGCTGCTTTTTTGCTCTCATTCACCGCCCCGGCGGTACGCCACAGAACCCGTCCCGCCTTATCCGTCAGCAGCAGCACTACATCCTGTTCGGAAGAAATCTGCAGCGACTGAAAAAACTGTGTTTTGTTAACGTACAAGGGCACCGTGTACCGTCGCGGTTGGGTTGGCGGCAGGGTGCCGCGCAAGGACGCGTTCAACCACCACCGATACAAGCCATTTTCACGCGGAGAAATGAACAGCCACCAGGTTTGCACCGTGGGAGCGGTCATTGCCGCAAGCCATCCGTCGACCTGCGATTGCTGATCGCGCTGAAAGGAAAGAATGAGCAAATTCAGCGGCGCGGCAAAATTCGCCGGCAGCGTCACCTTCGCCCGATCCAGCGCATACGCGGTAACCGGAGGTAAAACCGCGGCTTGGGAAGTCTGGGAAATTTGCGAAGCTGCCACTGCGCACGGCAAAGCGAAGAGGGAGAAGGCCAGGGCTCGAAACAGTCGCATTTTGTCTACCAAATCTTAACCCACCCCACACCGGTCGACCGGCCTTTCGATGGAGCGCGATGAAAAGGTGAACCCGACAGGGGGTCGAGTATCATAAATGTGGGAGCGTTCTCATGCCATTTGCCCCTCTGCGGCACAAGTTTCAGACCGACGACCCCCGTCTGCAGCCAATAGCGGAAAAAGTATTGGCGGGCGAGCGTCTCGATTTCAAGGACGGCGTTGCCCTCTACCGCTCAGCAGATGTGCTCGCCGTAGGCTGGTTGGCCAACCATGTGCGTGAGCGTCTGCACGGGAACATTGCTTATTTCAATGTCAACCGGCACATCAACCCCACCAACGTTTGTGTAGCCGCCTGCCGCTTGTGCGCCTTTGGCCGCAAAAAAGACGACCAAGGCGCCTACACCATGGCGCTCGAAGAAGCGTGGCAGACCGCAGCCTCCGGCTACACCGAAGCGGTTACCGAGTTTCACATTGTCGGCGGCTTGCATCCCGATCTTCCGTTCCAGTACTTCCTCGACCTGGTGGCAGGTCTCAAGCAGCGCTTTCCCCAGGTTCACATCAAAGCGTTCACTATGGTCGAGGTGGCCTACCTGGCGCGGCGCGCTAAGCTGACCATTACCGAGACCCTGATCCAGATGAAGGACGCCGGGGTGGATTCCATGCCCGGTGGCGGGGCGGAGATTTTCTCCGACCGGGTGCGCCACATCATTTGCGATCACAAGATCGATGGCGACGAGTGGCTGGAGACAGCACGCACCGCACACCAGCTAGGATTGCGCTCCAATGCAACCATGCTTTACGGGCACGTCGAAAACGATGAGGATCGCGTCGATCATATGCTCCGTCTGCGGGCGGTGCAGGATGACACCGGCGGCTTCCAAACCTTTATTCCGCTCGCCTTTCATCCCGCCAACACAGCCCTGGATCATCTACCCACAACCACTGGCCTTACGGACATCCGCCAGATTGCCGTGAGCCGCTTACTGCTGGATAACTTTTCCCACATCAAAGCCTACTGGCAGATGATGAGCGCCAAGATCGCGCAGATCTCATTGCGTTTCGGCGCCGACGATATCGATGGCACGGTGGTGGAAGAAAAGATCTACCATGACGCCGGAGCGACCACGCCGCAGGGGATGCGGCGCTCTGATCTGATTCGTCTCATCCGCGAAGCTGGCCGCGAGCCGGTGGAGCGGGACACACTCTACCGCAACGTTGTCCGCCACGAAGATACCTTCACTGTGGGGGTCTAGACCGCCTCAAAAAGAAAACCCTCAGGGGCTAAAGCCCGTCATTTTCTCAGCTGTTTACGGCCCGACTGAAGTCGTGCCCTGATACAAAACAGAGCTTTTGCGCAGCCCGTAAAGTTGTCCCCTGAGGGAAGTCGAGTTCTCACGCAGGCTCTAAAGCCCGAGATATTCTCAGTTATCTATGGCCCGACTGAAGTCGTGCCCTGATACAAAACAGAGCTTTTGCGCAGCCGGTAAAGTTGTCCCCTGAGGGAAGTCGAGTTCTCACGCAGGCTCTAAAGCCCGACATATTCTCAGTTATCTATGGCCCGACTGAAGTCGTGCCCTGATACAAAACGACGTTTTTCCGCGGGCTCTTAGACTTCCGCCCGGCTCTCCGCGGGACGAAAGGGCTCTCCAGCATCCTGCCGCAGCACGTTGATGGAAGAAGTCCCGGCAGGCGCAGCCAGACGAGCCTTCTGCTTGCGCCGCACTTCGCGGATAGCCACCAGGATGAGTGCGCTGAAGGTAATGATGAGCAGGATGAGCGCATAGGGCCCGTGCAGCTCGGTGACTTCTCCGTACAGCAATGCCAAACCCACAAACACAAAGAAGACATGAGCACAGAACACTTCGAGCGAAGCTTTACCCAGGGTCAGGAAAGGTTCCACCAGCACCATCTTGGTGAGGTATTTCCGCGACCAGTAAATCATGCACGAAAACGCAAACAGGTTCAGCATGCGCAGTGGGCCTATCTGCCACTTGTCCAACGACAGGCCGAGTGCCTCCTGCGTCAGGTGCGGGCCAAGCCAGTCATGCCGCACGCCAAGGAAGAAAAGGCAAACCGTGCCACTGACCACAAAGACATATCCGGGCAGCTTGCTGAGCGGGTTCTCACCCTGCGTTGACTTGGCTCCGAGCCACAGAGCCAAAACCCAGATAGCCTGCCAGGCAAACAGGTTGAACGCTCCCGTCTCCTGCAGCGGAATCCGTAAGCCGGTCGCGTTTGCCACCAGGCCATGCATCCAGGTGCGCAAGCCAAACTGCGCCAGCAGCCAGATAACTCCGCTCACCACGAGGATGCGCGTCCATCCCCGGCGCACCGCCACGCTGAGGATGTACGGTGTAAGCAGCAGAAAGGTGACGTACATGGGCAATATGTCCAACAGCGGCGGACAATAAATCAGCAGCAACGATCCGATGATCGCCGTGGCCGGGTGGGCAAGGTAAAAATTGAGCAGGTTGTAGATGGCTGCGCGATGGGTGTGGACAGCGAACGCGGCCACCACGGTAAAGACCATCGTCAGCATGATCAGGTGATAGCCATAGATCCTCAGGGCCCGCATCCAGAGTTTCGTGCGCACCCCGTCGCTGTCTTCCTGCGCCTGGTGGATGTAGAGCGTTGCTACCAACATGGCGGATAGAAACACAAAACCCTCCGCCGAGGAAACAAACCCAAAGGGCTGATTGACCAGTTCGCTGACGCGCGTGGGCAGGTGGGTGAGCGTCATCCACACCAGAAAGAGGCCGCGCAGGGCATCGAGCTCTGGACGGCGCTGGATCTTCCCCAGGTTGAGCACTTTCCTCGAAGCGGATTTTACATCCATGCGCACGCACCAATCCTACTGATTAGAGACGCACATTGCAGCGATTGGTTGCGGGAAGGGGGCACAAAGGGTTGCACCGCCTGCAACCCCCCTGCTGTGAATCTAACCTTCAATAGGCGGGTATACCGGTGACGCTTTGCCCAATGATGAGTGCGTGGATATCGTGGGTTCCCTCGTACGTTTTCACCGACTCCAGATTCATCATGTGCCGCATCACTGGATAATCATCGGTAATGCCATTGCCGCCAAGGATATCCCGCGCCCTCCGCGCGCATTCCAGCGCCATCCAGACGTTATTTCGCTTGGCCATCGAGATGTGTTCGAAGCCAGCTTTGCCGGCGTCCTTCAGCCGTCCCACCTGCAACGCCAGGAGCTGGCCTTTGGTAATTTCCGAGATCATCCAGGTGAGCTTTTCCTGCACTAATTGGTGACTGGCGATCGGCTGATCCCGAAATTGCTTTCTCAATAAAGAATATTGGAGCGCCGTGTCATAACAGGACATCGCGGCCCCGATGGCTCCCCAGCTGATCCCGTATCGTGCCTGGTTGAGGCACATGAGAGGCGACTTCAGTCCTCCCGAGCCCGGCAGCAGGTTGCAGGCTGGGACGCGCACATCCTGCAAAGAAAGTCCGGACGTGACCGATGCCCGCAGCGACCACTTTCCATGCACGTCGTAGGCGGAGAAGCCCGGGCGATTGGTTTCCACCAGAAAGCCCCGAACCCTGCCATCCTCGTCGTCCACCTTAGCCCAGATCACCGCCACGTCGGCGATGGAGCCGGAGGTGATCCACATCTTTTCGCCGTTCAGAACGTAGTCGTTGCCGTCTTTGCGGGCGCGGGTTCTCATCCCGCCCGGGTTGGAACCGAAGTCGGGCTCGGTGAGCCCAAAGCATCCCAGCTTTTCCCCCGTCGCCAGCAGCGGCAGCCAGGCCTCTTTCTGCGCATCGCTGCCGAAGGTGTAAATGGGATACATGACCAGCGCGGATTGCACGCTCACGAAGCTGCGCAGACCGGAGTCGCCTCGTTCCATCTCCTGCATGACCAGTCCGTATTCCACATTGGACATGCCGGCGCATCCATAGCCCTCCAGGCTGGCGCCGAAGAACCCCAGCTGGCCCATGGGCTGGATCAACTCCCGTGGAAACCTCCCATCGCGATTGCACTGCTCGATAATTGGGATCACGTTGTCTTCGACAAACTGGCGGGTCGTATCGCGCGAGAGCAGCTCGTCGCCGGAGAGCAGCCCATCGAACTGGATGAAGTCAACACCTTTAAATTTAAAAGCCATGCTGGTAGGCACCTCATGAAGCTGGTAGCAAACCTCTAAGGTTAGCAGAGATCCGGTTATTTCGGTAAACGCCGCTTTCGCTTTTGATGGAAAGCCCAATGGCTGGCCAGCTGCGCTGAAATAAAACCGTCTCAGTTACATTAGGACGCCGATCCCACCACGAACATGGGGCACCCGTTCAGAGTTGGTGTGAGTGAAAGAGTGGCTTACCAGGAAACTGCTCCAAGCGCCCTGCGGCTACCTCAAATCCTTCCTGCGAAGCGTACCCGGATGAACCAATCCTCTAAGACAAATACTCCTTAATGAATGGATCCTCGCTATGCACCAGATCATGCGTAGACCCATCAAAAACCAAATGCCCATCATGCAGCATCAGAAAATTAGTCTTGGGATCCAGTCCATTGTTGGGGATAGGAACCATATGATTCTCAGTCCGGTCGAACGTGTGTGTGGCGAGCGAGAACGCATCCTGCAAACGATGGGTCACCAGCAGCGAACTGGTGTGATAAACATCGCGCTGCTTCATTACCAGCTCCACGATGGTGGTCGAAGTAATCGGGTCCAATCCCCCAGTGGGCGAGTCGTAGAGGATCAGGTCAGGCCGGTTCACGATAGCTCGTGCAATCGCCACCCGGCGGCGCATACCACCAGAAAGCTGCGACGGAAACTTGTCCACCGTTTGTTCCAATTCCACGAAGCGAAGCGCCTCTAGCACCCGCTGGGTCACTTCCGCCTCTGGCACCTTCTGCTCAATCAGCCGGTAAGCCACGTTGTCGCGCACGGTCAGCGAATCGAACAGAGCGCCTTCCTGAAAGACCATGCCAATGCGGCCTCGCAGCTGGAATAGCTGCTCCTCCCTCATGGTATTGATTTCCTCGCCAAACACCGTGATGGTTCCGGAGTCTGGACGGATCAGCCCGTTGGCCAGCTTGAGCAGGACACTTTTGCCACTGCCGGCAGGACCCAACAAGATGCGCGTGTCCCCCGGAGAAACCTTGAACGAAATATTTTCCAGAACCGGTTTGCCTTCGAATCCAATCGAGACGTCCTCGAAGACGAGGACCGGCTGTCCCGGATCTTCCTGGACTGCCGAGGCCGTGGGCTGGGGCGCGGTGACCATAAGCTCAGCGGCCGAAGACACCGATCATGAACTGGCTGATGACCAGGTCAATCGCAATGATGAGCACCGACGAAACCACCACCGCCTGGGTCGTGGATCGGCCCACGCCCTGGGTCCCGCCGCGGGTGGTCATGCCGTAGTAGCAGCCAACACTGGCAATAATGAAGCCGAAGACGATCGGCTTGACTAGGCCCTGGATGATATCGGGGTATTGCAGCGTCTGGTAGGCAGTGTGGAAATACTGCGATCCGTCCTGTCCCAGCATAAACACTGAGATGACAGCTCCCCCCAGTGTCCCCACGGTGTCAGACAGGATAGTAAGGAAAAAAAGCATAATGACGGTGGCGTAAAGCCGCGGGGTGACCAGCTTCTTCACCGGATCGGTGCCCAGCGCGCGCATGGCATCGATCTGCTCGGTCACCATCATCGAGCCCAGTTCACTGGCCATTCCCGATGCGTTGCGGCCAGACACCATCAGGCTGGTGAGTACCGGGCCCAGCTCCTTGATCATCGAAAGGCTGACCAGCTCCCCGGTAATGGCGGTAGCGCCGAACTGCGCCAGGGAGGACGCTGATTGCAAGGCAAGCACGCCACCGGTGAAAAAGCCGGTGAGCAGGACGATGGGTACCGAACCGATCCCAATCGAGTCCGCCTGGACGATGAGATCGGCGATGTAGCGGGGACGCTGAAAGATATTGCCTATCGCCCGCCCGGTCAGGAGGGCATAATCCTGCACCGATAAGACGAGCTTTTTGGCAATGCTTTCAATTGTTTCGAGGGGCATATGCTAGCCGAGGGTACCACATGCGGGTCCCTAGTCCTTCATACGCTTCTTGATCTCGATCGAGAGCCGTTTGATCTTCTGGTTGAGGGTAGAAAGCGGAATCCTGAATTGTTCCGCCGCATCTGTCTGGTTCCACTTACAGCGTTCCAGCTTGTCAATAATGATTCTCCGCTCGATGTCTTCCAGGATGTCGAACAACGAGGCATCAGGATTATGTTCCAGCAGACTGGAGGAGTAGCTGCGGCCCGTCAGGTGGCCAGGAAGAAGGTCAAATCCGATCGTCGGTGTGGAGGAGAGAACCACTCCACGCTCGATCACATTTTCAAGTTCCCGCACATTGCCTGGCCAATCGTAGTCCATCAGTACGCGCATCGCTTCCGGCGCCAGGATGCGCGGTGCAAGATCATTCTCCTCCGCGTAGCGCTTGAGAAAACTGGTAGCCAGCAGCGGAATATCCTCCCGCCGGGTGCGCAGCGGAGGCAGATCGATGGTGATGACGTTCAGCCGGTAGTACAAATCCTCGCGAAACTTGCCCTCACGCACTGCCTGGCGGAGATCGACGTTGGTAGCCGCCAGGATGCGCACGTCTACCTGGATCTCATGCACGCCGCCCAGGTGCATGAAGCGGCGGTCCTGCAGAACGCGCAGCACTTTGGCCTGGGTGTCCATTCCCATGGTGCCGATTTCGTCCAGAAAAAGCGTTCCAAAATTCGCTACTTCAAAAAGCCCCTTCTTCGCGGAAACGGCTGAGGTGAACGCCCCTTTGACGTGGCCAAACAGTGTCGACTCGAGCAGATCGCTGGGCATGGCGCCCGTGTTCACCGGCACAAACGGTTTATCCCGCCGCGGCGAATTGGCGTGGATCGCCTTGGCGATAAGCTCCTTGCCGGTTCCGCTCTCGCCCTGGATCAGGATGGTCGAGCGGGTAGGAGCCACCTGCGCCACCAGGTCGAATATGCGCAGCATCGGCTCGCTCTTGCCCACAATGTTTTCAAAGTTGTAGCGCTGTTTGAGTGCCCGCTTGAGCTGGACATTCTCTTCTTCCGCCCGCTGCCGCGCCGTGGCCGCCCGGATATCCGCCAGAAGCTTTTCGTTATCCCAGGGCTTCTGGACAAAATTCTGCGCCCCGCCGTTCATGGCGTCGACTACATTGCCCACCGTGCCATAGGCAGTGATCATGATCACCGGCAGGTTGGGCTGCCGCTCCCGAATACGGGCCAGAATCTCCAGCCCATTTTGTCCCGGCAGCGCCAGGTCCAGCAGAACCAGGTCATAGGTCCGGGTATCGATGCATCGCAGGCCAGCCTGACCCTCGGGGGCCAGGTCGACCGCATACCCTTCCAGCAGCAGCAATGTTTCTAACGATTCACGAATCGCCGCCTCGTCGTCGATGATCAGGATGCGGGGCGCTGTATCCGCGTTTGAGGGGTTGAGCTTCTGCGGAACGAGGATGCCGGCCTCAGACATGGACGGGTTTCCTTGCCGTAGGGAATTCAAGATGAAAAGTGGTGCCGCTGCCTACCTGGCTTTCCACCTGAATCTTGCCCGCATGTTCCTGGATAATGCCGTAGCTCACGGCCAGCCCCAATCCCGTTCCCCGGCGTTGCCCTTCCCTCACCGTCAACTTGGTGGTGAAGAAGGGATCGTAAATACGCTGCATATGCTCCAGAGCGATGCCCGAACCGGTGTCTGAGATATCTACCGCCACGTGCCCATTGGCCTGGGTAGCCACGCTGAGCGTCCCGCCGGCAGCCATGGCGTCCTTGGCGTTTAAAAACAAATTGAGAAACACCTGCTGCAGTTTGCCTGAATTCCCCAAAATCGTTGGCAGATTATGGTCGAGCGAAGTCTCGAGCTGAACCTGCGACACACGAAATTGGTGTTCCAGCAGTTTCAACGTCTCTTCAATCACGTGGTTCAGATCAAGCTCGGTGAACTCCGCCGCGCCGGTACGGGAAAAATTGAGCAGGCCGTTGACAATCTCAGACGCGCGGAAAGTCTGCTGCGTGATCTTGTCCAGCAGGGGTGCCACTCGTTGATCGCCCCGCACCTGTTTGGCCAGCATCTGGGTATAAGAGGAAATGACTGCCAAAGGAGTGTTGACCTCATGCGCCACACCGGCTGCCAGCAGGCCGATGGAAGAAAGTTTATCGGCTTGCGTCAGCTGGGCTTCCAGCTCCATGCGCTCCGTAATGTCGTCCACGATAATGATGCGGCCCACCACCTCAAAGTTGCGCGAAACCAGGGGCGCGATGGCCACATTGGCGCAGCGGTTCTCCCCGCTGCGGGTTTGCAACCGGAAGCGGTACAGGTTGTGCACGCCAGGCTCGTCTTTCAAGCGCAGGAATTCCGTCACAAAATTTGCCGGCAGAATGTCACGCAGATACTGGCCCACCGCCTCCTGGCGAGACATGGCGTACATCACTTCCATCTGCGCGTTCCAGCTCTCTACCCGCTCTTCCAGATCAACGGCGAACACCCCCACATTGATCGATTCGACAATATTCTCGTTAAACTCTTTCAGCCGCTCGTACTCGGAAATCTTCTGCTCCAGGCTGGCATACAAGCGCGCGTTCTGGATGGCGATCCCGATGTAGCTCGCCATCGACTCCAGTAGCTCCACATCTTCGCTGGTAAGGAAATCCCCGTGGGTGGTGCGCCCCAGACCGATAATGGCAATGGTCTTCTGCTGCAGCCGGCAGGGAAGGTAGTAATTCAGATCCAGCAGCGCGGCCGCCTGGCGTTCCCCGTGTTCCAGATGAAGCACCTGTTGCGGGTTCTCGAGGAAGATATGGGTGCCCGCTTCAGGCTGATCGAAGTTCAAGAAGCCCAATCCAGGATGGCTTTCCCAGCTCAGCAAGTGCGGGGGCAGCCCGTGAGATGCCATTAACCGGTAGCCACCGTGCGCATCGGGGAAAAAGATGCCCACCCGGGCCACCAGCAAGGTCTCTGACAAGCGATCCACAATCGAGCTCAGCAACCGGCCCAGATCCGTCTGCGAGCTCAAGCCTCGTCCAAAGGTGATCAGGGTCTGACGGTAGTCGTAGCGCTTGTGGTCAAAAACCCTGTCCACGCGGTCTTGGATGGCGCGCTTCAGCGGTTCGAAAAGCTGGGCGGTAATAAAGATGGCGGCGATCAGCCCCCACACTCCAGCGCCGTGCCAACGAGTGTGCACCACCTCTCCGGCCACCGCCACCGCTCCGAAGTACAGCCCGACCAGGGCAGCCGTGGCCAGGGTGTACGAGACTCCGCGCTTGAAGATCAGGTCGACATCCATCAAGCGGTAGCGAACGATGGCCCAGCTAAAGGTAAGGGGCAAAAAGATCAGGCAAAGTCCCCCCAGCTTGACCAGAACACTGGGAACCGTAATGCCGGTAAGAAAAGGGATGACATCCAGCACGGTGAAGGGGATGACGGTAAGCAAAGTCCCCCGGGTGAGCCACTTCAATTGCTGCCGCCGCAGCGGGTTCTGCTGGCGCAGGTAGTTGCGGAAGAAGACCAGGGCGGCGAGCACGAAATAGAGCGCCAGGTAGCCCATGGCCAGCTGGTTAAGACGTGTGCTCAGCAGCTCGGTAGCCTGCCAACGCCATTGGGCCACGATTTGCAGTCCGATGATGGCCAGCCCGGGAAGGTAGATCAGCGAGTTGAGCCAGTGACGGCGAGAGGCCGGCCGTTCCTCCGGAAAGGCCAGTGCGAAGTGCAGAAAGAGCGCTGGTTGCAGCGCTCCCGCCAACATCCTGCCCCAGTAGATCGTCCAGTCGAAGCTATTCAGCTTGCCGGTGTAATTGAACGCATAAAGGACAAAGGAGGCTAAACAAAAGATGTAGAAGTGGGTCGCGCGGGGTGCGGTCCAGCGGCGAAACAGAACGTACAAGCCAATCGACAGGTACACCAACGCAATCAGCCGCAATCCCTGGTTCTGGCTGCGGTCGGCTTCTGCCAGGATCACGGATGCGTGGATGGGGATGCCCGATCGCACCAGGAAGTAGTCCACCCGCCCCCAGACGCCCGCCGCACCCCACTGCCGGGTGAGGAACGAGATCCGTGGAGTGGGGACGCTCGCGCCCCGTCCGCCGGAAAGCTGGGCTGCCGTCAGCAGATCCCCGGCTTTGATCCCGGCCCGTTCGCCGGGTCCGTCATTTAATACCCGCTGCGCCTCGAGGCCGCCCGGGGCTTCGACCCATAAAACTTGATCGGTGGGCAGGGAAAACGAGCCCTCTTTGGTGAAATTCAGCGTGGCAAGGACGGCAGCCGCCAAGGTGAACCCAGCGAGCAGAACCACAGCCACCCGAATTTGAAACACCTTAAGCATCGCGTCCGCGCGAAAAAAGAAAGAAGCTCCAGCGGTACAAGAGCACGCTGTGGACCAACCGGACAGCTGGACGTCCTGGCCTTCGCACCGTCCATTCGCAGGCACAGTATACTCTTGATTCAATACGAGATATACAACAGCAAATGGTGAGGGCTATCGACCTAGTAATTCCCGCTGTGGGAAATTTGCCGGTTTCCAGTACACGCATATGACACGACATATTGCGTAATCTTATTTTCAGTAACCTAACAAATACACCGGCGAGTCGCTTTCAGGCATTTTTTGCTGGCCGGTTGTGTTCCTACACAATTTGAATAGAATGTGAATTCCGTCTTTTCAACTCTCCCGGTAAGGGCGAATTGCGGTCAGGGGCATCATGGCATTAGGGCGCTGGATGTTGGACGGTTCCGGGCGAATCCAGATTGAAAAGCATTGGGTTCAGGTGGACGGACATCGCATGCACTGCCTTAAGGCAGGGCTCGGGCCAGACCTCATTCTGTTGCACGGTCTTCTGGGCACTGCGTCCGCCTGGGATCCGGCGATTCCGCGTCTGGCGGAGGAATCAACTGTTTACGCCGTGGATGCGCTGGGCATTGGCGAGTCCGATCGGGTGCCTGGCCTGGACGCTACTCTCGAGGCCCAAGCCGGCCGTCTGGTTGTGTTTATGGACCAGTCCGGTATCCGTTCGGCCGACTTTCTGGCCACTTCCCACGGAGGTGCGGTGGCGCTGACGCTGGCCGCGAGATATCCCGGCCGGGTCAAAAACCTGGTGCTGCACGCTCCGGCGAATCCCTACTCCCAGCTTGGCGACCCGCTCATCAACTTCTATCTCAGCGGATTAGGGATGTGGTTTGCCCACCACGTTGCCACTCTGCCCCAACCCATGCAAGCCCTCGCTTTGGGCCGCATGTACGGAGATCCCAACCAGCTGCGGGACGGTTCTCTGGGCAAATACATCGGCTCTTTGCGGGTCCCGGGAACGGTCGACTATGTCCTCAGCATCCTCAACACCTGGGTCGCCGATATGACCAAATTGAAGACAGAGCTTGAGCATGTGCGCCAGTTTCCCACTCTCCTGCTGTGGGGCGACCGGGATCGGGCCGTGTCCATGGAATCTGGCCAGGAGCTGCGCCGCTGTTTTGATCGGGTAGAGTTCCAGGTTTTGCCCGGCGCCGGGCATCTGCCTTACGAAGAATGCCCGGAGACGCTCAGCCGGTTGGTAAACTCTTTCTTGTCAAAGACACGCGAGGCCGGTCCCCAGCTAGTGCCGGGCAGAGCGAGTCTGGGGTAACTTTCGCTTCAATTTTGCGAAATTCCCCTCCGTCGGCTAGCCAAAACGCGCATACTTGGTCTAACAGCAAGAGCGAAGTGGGTCGAGGTTGCAATGAGCAAAATGCTGAAGCGGATACCGGTCGAATTAATGGTCGTGAGCAGCTTGCTGCTGGCGCCTGGTGTGACCCTGACGGGCTACGGACAGAACAACCAGCCAAGCAGCACTCCGCCATCCAGCACCCAGCCCAGTAGTACGCCTCCCGCTACCTCCGCCCCGGATGCGACCGTAGCCCCGACGGATGGCAAGATGCCCGGAATCAAGCCCGGCAGCGTCGACGACGTGAGTGCGGTCGGTACTCGCGACATTGGTGGGCGTGGCATGGGCAATTGGTATTCCACCGAGACGGAAATCCGCATGGGCAAGTCTTACGCCATGCAGCTGGAAAAGAGCGTGAAGTTTGTCAACGATCCGGTGGTCAACGAATACGTAAACCGGGTAGCGCAAAACCTGGTGAAAAATTCTGATGCCAAGGTGCCCTTTACCATCAAGGTCATTGATTCCGATGAAGTCAACGCCATGGCGCTTCCTGGCGGCTTCATGTATGTGAACAGCGGTTTGATCCTGACTGCGGATGACGAAGCCGAGATGGCGGGTGTGATTGCGCACGAGATATCCCACGTCGCGGCGCACCATGCGGTGCGCGAGCAAACGCGAATGAACTACGCGCAGTTGGGTACCATTCCCTTGATTTTCATCGGTGGTTGGACAGGTTACGGTATTTACGAAGCCGCCCAGATCGGCATTCCGCTGACCTTCCTGCAGTTCTCTCGTGGTTTTGAATCCCAAGCCGATTTTCTCGGTGTGCAGTACATGTACCGTGCGGGCTACGATCCGCAGGCGTTTGTAACCATTTTTGAGAAGCTTGAGAACCTGGAAAAAACCAAGCCGCATCTGATTGCCAAGGCATTCTCGAGCCATCCTCAGACGCCTGATCGCATCGAGGCAACGCAGAAGGAGATTGCCACTTTGTTACCGCCGAGGGCGGAATATGTGGTCACCACTTCTGAGTTTGACGACGTCAAGGCGCGTCTTGCCCGTATAGAAAACAAGCGCAAGCTGAACGACGGCGGCAAGGGCAACCAGCCCACCTTGCGTCGCGCCAGCACCTCCAACAACGACCCCAACGCACCAGACTCCGGGAAGCCGGGCGACGACCGGCCGACTCTGCAGCGCCGGGACGACAACTAGCGGACAGTTCTATAAGCAAGGAAAAAGGGCCACCCATCTGATGGGTGGCCCATGTTTTTTGAAGGGTACCGCCTTTAGAGTCTGCGTGAGAACTCGGGGAAGAACCGCAGGTCCCTCCACTACGCTGCCCCGGATTTCCTGTCGAGAGCCGTGGCTTTGATGATCTGCATGCGGTTTCCTTTAAGGGAAACCGCACCTGGAGTTTCTACATTTTCTTTGGGCGAAGCGTATGATTTTTCGCCGAGAGAAGCTGGTTTGGAGGTTGTGTTTTAGTTTTGTATCAGGGCACGACTTTAGTCGGGCCATAACAATGCTTGAGATATTCCTGGGCTTTAGAGGGTGTGTGAGTAGTCGAAAAAAACCGCAGGTCCCCGACTACCCTTGGTTCCGATTCTGAGGAACGAACAGTAGGGTCCGGAACCAAGGGCTGTGGTGGGCTTCGCCCATCGTTTTCGGCCCACGTACGCTGGAGCGAACGTGGGGCACCCGTACGGAGTTGTGGGGCCCGTTACCGGCTTGAGGGGGAGGCCTGCGGTATCCCACATCTCGCGAAAAACGAGCGAGATGCGGGGCACCCGGCGATGGGTGCGGGGATAGAGCTGAAAAGCGTGTTGTCGTGGAGGAACTGCGGTTCTTCCCCCGGGGTTCTCACACACGCTCCGGTCGGGATGACAATTTTATTGCGGGGGCAAGTGTTTCTCGCTGAAGCTCTTACAGCCACAACAGAATAAAGTGATGGGCGAAGCCAAACGGCCGGATATTAGCGGCTTAGCATCCCTTCTTACACTTAGCCAAAATCGCCGCCTGCAGCCGTTCCCGCAACCCCTGGGGCAACTCATAAATCTCATGATTGCGATAAATCTGGATCGTCTTTTGCGTGGTGCGCATGGTAATCACGCAATGTTCGCATCCTTCGAGATGGGCCTGCAGGTCGGCCACCAGGCCGGTAGGCACCTGATTATCCAGAAAATCACCGAGTTGCGCCAGAAACTCTGAGCAGTTCATTTAGTCCCATCCTCATTCTTGCGGAAGTAGCGGCTCAACCGCTCCCGTAACTGCAGCCGTGCTCGCAGCAGACGCGACTTGACCGCCGGCACACTCAATCCCAGTGTTTCCGCCGTCTCTTCCGTCGACAACCCTTCCACATCGCGCAACACGAAAACCACCCGAAAGCCGGGCGGCAACCCCTGAATCGTCTTGCGCAGAATCTCTGCCAGCTCCGACTGCCCGTACATCATCTCCGGATCCGGCCGCCATTCCGCCAGATCCCTTGGCATGGATCCCTCTTCGGTTTCCACGTCCTCGTCAATCGACACCATCCGCCCGGTGCGCCGCTTGCGCAGCCGCATCAGCGACTCATTGACCGCGATGCGCACCAGCCAGGTATAAAACTTCGAATTCCCCTGAAATTGCTCCAGCTTCTCGTAAGCCTTTAAAAATGCGTCCTGGACCACATCTTCCGCATCCTCCCGGTTCTGGGTGATGTGTTGGGCAATGCGAAACACCTGCCGGTCGTACTGCTTCACCAGCTGTTCGAAGGCCTGAACATCCCCTTCGCGGGCCCGGTTGACCAGCAGAATGTCAGGATGAACTTCTTCGGTCCCTTGTGCTTGGATGATAGGCATGTCAGACGGGTTCAGAAATTGACCTTTCCAGACCGTTATCCCCTGAAGGCGCTTGGCGGATGCGCGCCAGGGAGAAGGGACATCAATGCGCTACGGCCTGCGCGTCTTCCTCATACTAAATGGGCATGGCGGCACACGGCAAAATGCGTAATCTGCGAATTAGGCCATGTGGGTAACCATACTTGCGTCTTTTGCAAGCTGGGGCAAAGGATTCGAACAGAAAACCGCTCCCGATGTGGGCTGGCAGCGGTGTTGGATCGGGTTCCCAAAGGGATGGCAAGCAACAGGAAGCCTACGCGCAACCAAATTTTCCGCTTAGAGTCTCTATAGCAGCAGGATTTGTACGTATTTACGGTCGCATCCGCTATTTGGGTCATCCATTGGGGCAGGGAACTGGAAAGGCAAGCAATACATCGATGATGACTGCCAGAACCATGTTGCCTTGGGTATTGCTGCTTGGCGTGACGACGGCCGGTTCTGCCGCCGCGTCGACCACCACGCCGGCGCCCCCCAAGCCTCTGCATCATCACCCGGCGCATGCCACCACTCACGGTAAGGCGCGCGCAACCGGCCGTGTTCGCCACGTCAAAACCCGCCGCAAAGCGCGCAGCGCCAGAAGCATTGCCCGCAGCCGCAAACTCCAGCGGGCCTTTGTCGCCTCCTCGCAATTGCGGCCCATGGCCCAGGAATTGACCACCATGCGCTCACCCGCCGCCTACGCCGGCGTGACCGCCTATGCCCACGCGCACACTGCAGAGGCAGCCTCCGCGGCCTATCTCGCCCTGGGCCATGCCTATTTACTCGATCATCGCTATCCCGAAGCAGCGGCCAGCTTGCAGAAAGCCAACGCCCTGGGTAAAACCATGGACGACTATGCCGACTTCCTGGCCGCCCAAGCCTACATGGAAGCGGGCAAGCTCTCCGATGCGGAGTCGCTGCTGACCGGCTTTGGCGCCAAATATCCTGAGAGCATTTTCGTCCCCCGGCTGCCGGTGATGATTGCCAACCTCTCGCTCGAACAAAACGATCCCGGCACCGCCTTGAAGGTGCTTCACCAACACGCGTCCGACCCGATTTCGACCCACGCGGACTTCCAACTTGCCCTGGCTCGCGCCAACCAGATGACGGGAAGTGTCGATGAAGCGGCCCGCCTTTATCGCCACATCTTCCTTACCTTTCCTCTCAGCAACGAAGGCCAGCAAGCCAAGACCCAACTCGCCGTCGTAGGGGCTGCTGCACCGCTGACCGTGGCGGAGCGCCGGGCCCACGCCGATGCCTTATATGCGGGCGGCCGCTACGCCGATGCGGGTGAGGAGTATCGCGCCCTGGCCAACGATTCCTCCCAATCCGATCCGCAGGCGAAAACTGCACTTTTGGTGGCCGCGGCTGCCTGCGACTTCAAAACCAAGCGGCTGAGCAAAGAAGAAGTCGACGCCCTGCCCGATACAGCGGATGAAAACGGCGCCCGGCGCATGTATTTGGAGGTCGAGGCAGCCCGCAACCACGACGATAGCAACGCCCAGCAGACCCTGGTGACGCAGATGGAGCAGCGCTTCCAGGACAGCCCCTGGTTAGCCGAGGCTCTCTACACTTCGGCCAATATGTATCTGCTGCGCAAAGACTATCCCCAGGCGATCGTCTACTACACCGAGCTGGCCACCCGCTTTCCCGCTCATCGCTACGCTCCTAGCAGCCACTGGAAGGCGGCATGGCTGAACTATCGTTTGGGAAACTACTCCGCCGCCGCGGTACTTTTCGATAAGCAGATTGCCCTCTACGCCGGTGGTAAGGAGATTCCTGCGGCGCTTTACTGGCGGGGGCGTTTGTATGCGGATGAGGAGCATCAGCCGGCCATGGCCGCTGCTTACTACCAGACCGTCTCCAGGGTCTTTGAGCATTACTACTACGCCCAACTGTCTCGCGACCGGCTGGCCGAGCTTGGCTCGGTGGCGCCGGCCGATGTCGCCATGTTGGACAATATTCAGCGCGAGGAAATTCCCGCGCTCACCGACGATGTGCCCGAAGATGACGAGCATGTCATCAAGGCGCGCCTGCTGGCCAATGCCGGCTTGAACGAATACATTCCGGATGAGATCAAGGCAGCGGACGGTAGCGAGCAGTGGGGTGCTTTTGCCGAAGCGGAAATCTACTCCTCTGACGGCGAGACCTTCCGCGCCATGCGCGTTCTCAAGCGCGCTCTGCCTTTCTACACTTCGGCGCCCATTGACACCCTTCCCATGGGCTACTGGAAGATTCTTTTTCCGCAGCAATACTGGAGCGCGATTGAGCAGGATTCGGTAAAGAACGGCCTTGATCCTTATATGGTGGCCTCGCTGATTCGCCAGGAATCGGAGTTCAACCCTGCTGCCATAAGCCCTGCCAATGCCTTCGGGCTGATGCAGTTGCTGCCCTCGGTAGGGCGATCGATGGCCAAAGAAGAAGGCATTCACCATTTCAACGAGGTTGAGCTGCTGAATCCGGAGACCAACATCCGCCTGGGCACGCGCTACCTGAAGCAGACCCTGGATAAATTCGATGGCCAGGCTGCGTACGCGTTTGCTGCTTACAATGCGGGCGACTCCCGGGTGACGGACTGGCAATCGATTGGCAGGTATCACGGCATGGATGAGTTTGTGGAATCGATTCCGTTTACGGAAACTCGCGATTACGTGCAGGCGATCCTGCGCAACGAATCGATTTACAGAGAATTGAATGGGCGCGCGTCGCCGGTGAGTTCGACAGAGCAGCAAAAGACAATTGCAGCGAAGCAGTAAATGGGTGTGTGTGCAGACTTGGTGCAAGAGTGATGGGAATTGATCCACGCGAACGAATCGTGGATTGACGAAAACCAGGCACGCGGAAAGAATGAGTTCAATGTGGGGCTGCTGTACTTCCAGAATTTTGCAAATGAAAACTCACCTCGGTAGGTGATCGGCCAATGGGGAAACATCCGCAGGACAGAGTTCGCAGATTTGGGATCGTGGGCCCGGCAGACGGTAAGCCGCAACAGCAGCCCACTGTTGGGCCGCGCTGGTGGGGACCGAAACGGCCTGATATTCATGCAACAACCCGGGAGAAGGGGCAATTCAAATCTCTCCGCATGGCGGTGATGCCAACCCTCTCGCGCGGCATGTGGATCGAGGCGATGGCCTGGCTTAGAGATTTTCTGCGCAGCTATTTTGTGGCTGGCAATTCGCGCCGGCGGGGAGCGGTTGTGTTGTCGTTTCGCAGTCATGCTCTGCGCGCGCGCGGTTTCCGCCGCCGGCAAGCGGATCAGGAGTTTGTGGGCAAGAAGGCCAGCGGCAGCGTCCGTTGGAACAGTGATCGTGAGGTTGCGCCTCAGGAGGGGGGCAGAGGATAGGGAGACCGTGTCTGCGGCCTGAACGCTGCAGACTCACGAGTGTGCTGGAGCAAGGTAACAGGATCGCACAGGAGGAATAGCATGTTGACGGATCTTGAATTGCTTGGAGAGTGGATTCCAGAGCAGATGGAACCTGGAACCTTGTTTGTGCTGGAGAACACGGGAACGATGGGTGAGGCGAACAACCCCTACGTTGCCGTTCTGGCATGTCCTCATTGCGGCGCGTTAGGTTTGATCACCAGGATGCAGTATGTGGGTATGGAGTCGATGATATGCGGTTCAGATTACTGCTCGTCGGAGTACTACTTGAACGATGAAGGCATCGAATACCGAAAGCCCCACTAGAGAACGGTAGTTGGCAGACAAGAGAGGCGTGCCCGAGGAAGTATCCGGGCCGCCTCTTTTCGTTTAAGAAGATGAAAATGCGCGGACGAATGAAGGAGGGAGGAGGCCGCTTGCGATTCCTCAGCCAGGATAGTACGTCCGCGTGCACAAGGTGCTCAAGCGGTTTCCTGAACACCTGGCCGAGTTCGTGGTGAGCGTTCACAGCGGGATGCGCCTCACGGAGCAATACACTTGTACATGGTCGCAGGTGCATCTTGACCGGCGAACGATCGAACTCACCATTTTCCGTATAACTCTTTTATTATCTGGTGCCCGGAGGGGGACTTGAACCCCCACAGCCATTTAAGGCCTACGGATTTTAAGTCCGCTGCGTCTGCCAATTTCGCCATCCGGGCATGTCTGACATTCTACTAAGCTTAAACTCCAGAATTCCCTTGCTCGAAAAAAGCTTCGGAAAATGCCCTGGTGCGCCTTGGTTTCAGTGCCAATCTCTCGACCTTGCCGGCGCCACATCCGCCACACGGTCCAAGGAGCAGAACTCAAGGGTCCACTGCGCTTCGCTCTGTCGAAAAACACACGATGTGGCCTCTTGGTGGCGGATCATGATTCTGCCGGAGCCTGGTTGAGGTCTGGGATGGTGACTTCGTAGCCGAGCTTTTTTAGGCGGCGAAGCAGGGCGC
>Ga0302325_10004329_pt1 | contig 32879 bp, 28 predicted proteins | sample Palsa_T0_2_FD_201948 | JGI IMG/M metagenome (GOLD analysis project Ga0302325, IMG submission 201948) | Peat permafrost microbial communities from Stordalen Mire near Abisko, Sweden - Palsa_T0_2 | ecosystem: Environmental > Terrestrial > Soil > Palsa > Peat permafrost | place: Sweden: Abisko... | reverse complement strand
AAAACGCGTATCGAATGTCCCCAGCTTGCCCGTCACATTCTCGCGCACGACGAATTTCAAGCGGTATCTGCCGGGCTCCAGAGTGAAGCCGGCGTCGTACTGGAAGCTCTTTTGGCCGGCCTTCGCGGCGTTTTCCCCGTCCAGCCGGATAGTAATGTTGTCGCGCACATTTCCGGCCACGGCATGCTGCTCGTCCTGGATCTGGCCGGCAAAGTCGAATTGCGTCACGCTGGCGCCTCCTTTGGCCGCCAGCGCCACTACCGAGCCGGGGATCTTAATCGAAACCGGAACGAAGTAAGCCGTCGGCGCCACGCGGAAATAGTCGACCTGCAGCGCCAGCGGCAAGTCTGTCGCCGGATCGCCGGCGGAGAGCGCCTCTTTCAGTTGCTGTTCCTTCTCCTGTCCGTTCAGCTTGCCCCAGACCTTGGACGCGTAATAACCCTTGCGGTGCTCGAGTTTCGCGGACATGAGGTTGGTCAGCTTCACTGTAATCTTGCGATACTTGCCATCCTGGGCGGGGTTCGTGGTGTAGTAACCCAGCAGGTAGTAACTGCGCATTTGCTGCTGGGCCTGCACAATGCCGGCCGTAATATCGTTACTATCGAAGAAAGCCTTGCCGCCGGTATCGGCCGCCAAGGTATAGAGAGTTTCCTGCGAATCGTTGATGGCGGCTCTTTGCTGGTTGTAAACGGAGCCACTGTAGATGCCGGTTCCGCGCGAGGCGGCGTGGCTGGCATCCCCGCCGGGAGGGTCCGCCATCAGGCCGCGGGCGTCGATTGGAAAGATCGCCAGATTGGCCTTCACGGCCGCGTTGATGGTGGCTTCCAGTTGCGCCTGGTTATCGATTCCAGTCTTGCTGACGCCGGCCGAGAAATAGATCAGCGCCTTTTTTTCCGGTAACGGCGCCAGCATGCGGGCGGCTTGCTCGATGGCGGCCAGCGTTTGGTCGGTATTGAAGATGTTGAATTCGGTCTCGTCGGCCACGAAGGCCGCGCCGGTATCTTCACCATTAGCGCCGGTGGTATCCGCCAGGCCGGCCAACTCGCTCATTTCGCCGATGGGCAGAGCTTTGATGATGCTATTGATGACATCGCGATCGGCGGTAAAGTCTGTGAGCACCTGCACCTGGCTGGTATAGAGCAGAATGGCTACCAGATCGTCCTTGGTAATGTGTTTGGCGGCGTAATCGAGCGCGGCCTCCTGCGCGCGCAATTGTTCCGGGACGCCCATGGACGAAAAATCCAGGTAGAAGATCATCAGCCGCTTGTCGTGATACTGGATCTGGCCGGGCTTTTCGGCGGTGATGGTGGTCTTGGGAGCTTCGGGAAGCTTGAGCTGGTCGGCCAGAGCCAACTTGGGCGGCGGTTCGGGATCGTTGCTCAGCTTTTGAAATTCGAATACGGCGATCTTCTGGGGCTTGCCATCTTCGAACACCGCGAAATCCGCCGGCTTCAGGCCATCGATAGGCCGGCCGGTTTTGTCCTGCACCGTCACATCGACGATCACTAAGTTGCTATTCGAGGTGAACGTGGGTTGCGGCTGTTGGCCGGGGGCCGAAAGCACTACCAAGACGACGATGATGAATAATCTCAGAAGCTGAACCTCATGAGCAACTGTACCGCTCGCGTAGCGGTGGCGGCGGTGGGCAGCCCGTATGTTGCCGCATTAACGGTCGTGCCGAAGCTGGTAATGGCCACGTGATTGAGCGCATTGGTCGCGCTGAGCCGCAATTGCAGTTGACGGCGAGTGTCGCCGAAGCGGAAGGCGCGGTTCAATGCCGTATTGAAGGAAACCTGGAATGGTCCCGGAATCGTGTCTCTGCCGGCGTCTCCGAACTCGCCCGGCGGAGGCGGCATAAATGCCGCGAGATTGAAATAGGGGTAACCAGCGGCTGAGATAGGCAGGCCCGTGGCTTCGGCGCGCGTGCTTCCGGAACCGGCCAGACCCGCGGTGTTGGAGAGGTTCCCGGCGACCAGGGCGGTGAGGGGCATGCCGGAGGCGGCCGTGAACGTTCCACTCACTGTCCAGCCGGCCAAAGTCTTGGTGGCCCAGCCTTCGTTGCGCAACAGGCCGTGAACGCCGACGGGCGAAGAGAGCAGGAAGGTGGTCTGGAGGTTATTGGGCTGGTCGAAACTGGAAAGTCCGCGCTCCAGATTCAGATTGTCGATGAATTGCACGACGGTGCCGCCGGGGCCGCTGAAGCTGGATGCATCGTCGATGGATTTGGAGCGTGTATAGAGCACCACCCAGGAAAGGCCCCGCGCAAACCGGCGAGTGAGGCGGACCTGTCCGGCATTGAAGGTCGAATTAGCCTGCGAGGTTTCGTAAGTGAAGCTGGTGGCGTAGGGGATTTGCAGTTGCTCCTGTGAATCCAGCAGCGAGGTTCCGGGCAGCGGCCGATTGGGCTGCTCGGCGACGGGCAGGTTGGTGCCCTTGGTGCCGATGTACTCAAGTTCCAGGAGCAAGCCGTGCGGCAGAGTATTCTGAATCGCGAAATTCCAGGTTTGCGCGTAGGCCAGCTTGAAGTTGGGATCGACCGCGAAAGTGTTCGGGATGCTCTGGGAAGGTATGATCGGAAAGCCGTTCTGCAGCGTCAGTGGAGCCTGCGCGCTGGTGAGAGAGAGGGAGGTCGAGTAGGGCGGCTGGGTGGCCAGATAGGTCCCGAGCTGAGAGTATGCGGACGGACTGTAGAATATGCTGTATCCGCCACGGATTACGGTTGAGGCTTTCGCGGAAGGCCGCCAGGCGATTCCCAGGCGGGGCGAGAAAGAATGCGTGTCGGGCTTGATCAGGCTGCTGGGCAGTCCGGAGGCGCCAGGCGTCACTACGGACACGCCAGTGAATCCCGGATACACGAGCAGGTCCGCCAAGTGGCCATTCAGTTCCGTGTAGGGAGCGAAATATTCGTAGCGGATACCAAGATTGATCGAAAGTCCCCGGCTGGGGCGCCAGTCGTCCCGCGCATACCAGCCAGTGGCCCAGCTCCGGAGATTGTAATTGCCGTCGCCGTATTGCAGGGTACTGGATTGCGGCAAGCCCAACAGAAAGTCGGCGAAGTCGAAGCCTGTGCCGGATACAGGGTCGCCCTGGGCGTTGAAACCGCTGGTGAGCAGGCCGCTGAAAGTGAACGTTCCGCGCGCATTCTGATAGTTCAGGCTGTCGACGTCTGTCCGCCGGTAAAGGAAGCCGATGCCCAGGTTATGCCGTCTGCGCACGACGTAAGTAAGCGTATCGGTGAAATTGGCGGTTTGATTGTGAGTGAGGGCCGGCGCGGAATCCGTGAGGCTTCCCAAGTTAGTAAATGAAATATTGGGCGGACCGTAATCCAGTGGATTCTGTAAAGTACCGCCGATGCCCAAATCGCCTTCAATGTTATCCGCATAGGCAAAGTACGGGGATGTTCGGCTGGTGTTACGGCTAAAGGTGAAGTTGGCGCTGTTGTTGAAGCGCGGCGCGAAACTGTGGCTCCAGCCAGCCGAGGCGCTCACCCCGTGTCCACTGGCAGAATCCTGGAATCCGAAAAGCTGTTCGGTTTTCGAATCGCGGTTCTGAAATTGGACGTTGAAGTTCAAGCGGTCTTTGTTCGAGACCGGCATGTTCAGCCGAAGGCCGACATTGTTGTTGTTGTTCGGAGTGGAGGTGACCAGCGCGTAGTTCTGAACTAAGCCGGTATAAGTGGGCATCGGGAAGTACTGCAATAATCCGGCCGCAGCGGTTGCGATTCGCGAGGCGGGTATCGTATCGCCGGGGAAGGGCGCATGCGTGGCCGGATCGTAAACGGTGACGCGAACTTTGTTCACCATCGTCTGCGCGAAATCGCCGTCGCGTTCCGCCAGCGTAGGGACCGAAGATTGCTGGCTATAGGGATTGCGGCTCAGAGTTCCCTGGTAGGTCAGATAGAAAGAGGCGCGCGGGTAATGCAGGATCTTGGGAATGTTGAGAGGGCCGCCCACGTTCAGGCCAAAGCTGCCGATGGCATAAGAGGGCTTCGGCTCGGCCTGGCCGTTGAGCGAATATGGAGCGGCGTTCAGGGCGGAATTTTGCAGCCGCATGAACACCGAACCGGTGTATGTGGGCTGGCTACGCCGCCGGTTGCCGAAACTGGAGTATTGGCCGTTGTAAGGGCCGCGCCGATCGTTGTTGCGGTTGCCGCCGCCGCCCCCGCCCCCAAAGCCGCGTCCCCCGCCCCCACCGCCTCTTCCGGCGCCGGGACCCTGCCCACCGCCGCCGGGGCCCTGTCCGAAGCCCCCGTTGATGCCGCTGGCTCCGAAACCGCCCAAGCCCAGCGCATCGCTGCCTGGGGCGCTCATTCCAGGAGGAAGGCCCAGGGTCTGGCTGCTGCCCGGCCCGCCTCCGGGTGGCCCGCCGTTGGCGCCACCTGCGCCGGCCGTACGCTCCCGCCTAGCCTCGTCATCGCTGGATTGGGCCAGGCCACCGCTGGTGCTGCCGTTCACCAGCAATGCATCCTGGGCCTCGGCGCTCAAATCCGAGCCCAGATCGGCGGATGCCGCGTTGGCGGCTGCATCAGCCAGCGCCTGTTGGCCATTATCGGTGGCTTTTACCTGGGCATTCTGAAACCCTGGTTCGGGCGCGGGATTCGGCCCGGCGGGTTGCCCAGTGCGTGGACCGCTGCGTGGCCCGCCGCGGGGCCGCCCCGAAGCGGTCGAGCGGGCGGGCGGCTGGCCAATGCGCGGCATTTCCAGAGTCCAGTGCCGGGTGGCCGGTTGGCTGCCGATGGTGACTTGGTCCTGCACAGGCGTAAATCCGAACATCTCGACCCGAATATTCCAGACGCCGGACGGCAGGTCCAAGGTGTAATGGCCGGTATCGCCGGTGTATGCCACTACTTTTGCGCCACCCTGAGTGGCGGTAACCGTGGCCCCGGGAATCCACTGGTCGGCGCCCCTTACCGAACCCATAAACTGCGTCGCGGAGAGCAGGCGAGTTCCCAGCAACACCGCCAAGTACAGGCCTGGGACCGCCAAGGCTCGCATCGCTTCACCGCCAGTCGAGGGGCCGGGGACGGCCCGATCTTTATCGGCGCTTGACCGCGCGCGAGGGTTACAAGTCTAATATCGGTAGCGGGTGAGTTTGCAGCTTGTGGGGCAGGATGATATCCTGCGCGCCGATTGGACATCGGCGGAAACTGGGCCGATTGACAATCGGCCCGCAGGTTGCCAATCTGCCCCACAAAGCGGTTGCGATGGTTCCCAGGGTGTAGAATGGCGTTGGCGGACAGGTATTCAGCCGGCCAAATCACTACCATAAACATCCATGAATATAATCGAACGAGATCCGCCGGATTGGGAAGATTTTGAGGCGGCGGCTAAGCGGCCGATAGAGCGGCACATCCGAAATTCGTTCATCAAGACGTATAAGCCCGTTTTGGATGACGCGGCGTATCGCTCGTTCGACAGCATGGAAGAGTATCGCCAGTGGTGTAACGATCACCTGCCCGACTGGCTCGGCTACAACCGCGAGTAAGCCCTCACATGGCAATCTTTGAATTCAAGAACGCTCAGGAGCTTGGCCGTGTCTTCCAGGATCGCGGCGTAAAGTACCTGTTCTTCGGACGATCCGGGACAATCCTGTTGGGATATTCGGACACCACCCAGGATGTCGGTCTTTATGTGGAGAAGCAGTCCGCGAACTGCGGCAAACTGGTTGGCGCCCTTCTGGAACTGGGTTTCCGGCTGACCGAGCAGGAACAACAGGAGGTTCGGCAGGGCAAGGATTTCATTCAGCTCAGAAACGGCCCCTTCGATTTGGACTTGATCTTCGCGCCGGATGGCATCGAACGATTCGAACATGCGTGGCAGCGGCGCGTCGAGACATGGCCTACCCATCGCGAATATCGACGACATCATAGGGAGCAAACAGGCGGCAAATCGCCAGAAGGACAAGGAATCGCTGCCGCGGCTATTGTCGTTCAGGGAGTGGTTGAAGAGGCAGCAGCGGGTCCTGGAGGACCCGCGCAGGCCTGGAGGCCCACCCCACTGAACCCGCCAGTACTTTTTCCGACCAGAAGGCACGTTGCTTAAATCGGCACATTCAGGCGATAATGGTATCGAACCCGTTCTTCTACCCCGGAGGCCCCGGGGAGAAGCGCATTCCTTGGGTGCCATCCGCTCAGGGTTGAGGAGGCGACTGCGTGAAGCGTGCCGGATCCGATGAGGCCCTGCGATGTTCGTTCTGCCATAAAAGCCAAGATGTAGTCGGGAAGCTCATCTCATCCCCCAGCGATTACCCGCGAGCGTACATATGCGATGAGTGTATCGCCGTGTGCAACTCGATCTTGGACGACGACAAGGTCGACCAGCCTACCGGGATGCCGCACAAGATCCCGAAGCCCTTGGAAGTAAAGGAACATCTCGACCAGTACGTCATCGGCCAGGAGGCTACCAAGAAGAAGCTGGCGGTGGCCGTCTACAACCATTGCAAGCGTATCCACATGAACCGGATGCGGAATTCCGAGGTGGAGCTTTCCAAGTCCAACATCTTGCTGATCGGCCCCACCGGGACCGGCAAGACCCTCATGGCCCAGACTTTGGCCCGGATCCTGGACGTGCCGTTCGCCATCGTGGACGCCACTACCCTGACCGAGGCCGGCTATGTGGGCGAGGATGTCGAAAACATCATCCTCAAACTCCTGCAAGCGGCCGATGGAGACGTCCAAAGGTGCCAGCAAGGCATCATATATATCGACGAGATCGACAAGATCTGCCGCAAGGACGAAAACCCGTCCATCACCCGCGATGTTTCGGGCGAAGGCGTGCAGCAGGCGCTTCTGAAGATCCTGGAGGGTACCATCGCCAATGTGCCGCCCCAGGGTGGGCGCAAGCATCCGCACCAGGAATTCACGCCTGTGGATACGACCAATATCCTGTTCATCTGCGGCGGGGCTTTCGTGGGGTTGGAGAAGGTCGTCGGGCGGCGCGTGGGCAAGAAGTCCATGGGGTTCCTGCCCGAAGAAGAGAAAAACAAAACGATCGATATCGCCGGTCGCCGGGATATCAACCTGCTGTCCCAGGCGCAGCCCCAGGATTTGATCAAGTTCGGGTTCATTCCGGAATTTATCGGCAGACTCCCGGTGAGCGCGGTCCTCGAAGAACTGGACAAGGACTCGCTGGTGCAGATCCTAACCAGACCCAAGAACGCCATTGTCCGGCAGTATCAGAAGCTGTTTGAATTTGAGAATGTGCGGCTGAAGTTCAGCGACGACGCCCTGGAAGCGATCGCCGATTTGGCCCTGGAACGGAAGGTAGGAGCTCGCGGCCTGCGCATGATCCTCGAAGACCTGATGCTGGATTTGATGTACTACCTCCCGTCGTATAAGAAGGTAAAAGAGTTCCTGGTCACCAAAGAGATGGTGCTTTCCCAGAAAATCAGCCTTACAATATTAGAAAAGGCCGGCTAAGCCAGCCATTGCGTTTTTGCGCCAAACCTGCCTAACCGGCCACGGGGCGCCGGCAGCGAACCCTTTCGGAGAGACATGCTTACTTTAAAGGAAAAATCGGATACAAAACGTTTGCCCATGATGCCGATTCGGGATGTGGTGATCTTCCCGTATATGATGACCCCCTTCGTGGTGGGCCGCGAATCCAGTGTGCGGGCGCTCGAAGAGGCCATGGCCGGAGACAAGAAAATCTTCCTGGCCACACAGCACGACGCCTCCATCGACGAGCCTAAGCCGAATGAGATTTACACCGTGGGCACGGTCGTCAACATCGTGCAGAGCCTGAAGCTGCCGGACGGGAATATTAAAGTCCTGGTCGAGGGCGTGGAACGGGCCAAGGTTTTCTCCATCACCGACGACGAAGGCTTTTTCCGGGCCGTCGTGAAAACCTTCAACTTCAAGGTGGAAGCCGGTCCGCAACTGGACGCGCTCACCAGCCGGGTGACCACGCTATTCGAGCAATACGTCAAGCTGAGCCAGAACCTGAATTACGAAACCATGATTGCCGCCATCCGCGTGGACGACGCCGGCAAACTGGCGGACACGGTGGGCGCCAATCTCCAGTTGACCATTGAGGAAAAGCAGGAACTGCTCGAAATCTTCGATCCCGTGGACCGTTTGACCCGCGTGGCGGAGATGCTGGACATCGAAATCGAAAAGCTCAACGTCGACCGCACCATTCAGGGGCGCGTGAAGCGCCAGATGGAAAAGGCCCAGAAGGAGTATTACCTCAACGAGAAGATCAAGGCCATTCAGAAGGAGCTTGGCCGCGGCGAGAAGAGCGAAATCGACGAGCTGAAAAAGCGCATCGAGACGGCCGGCATGACCAAGGACGCGCTCGAAAAGGCCATGGCGGAGCTGAAGCGGCTGGAAAATATGCCGCCCATGTCCGCCGAATCGACTGTGTCGCGCAACTATCTCGATTGGCTGCTGGCGGTGCCGTGGAAGAAGAAATCGAAGGAAATCCGCGACCTCCGGTTCGCTGAGGGCGTGCTCGAATCCGACCACTATGGGCTGGAAAAAATCAAAGAGCGCATCCTCGAATTTCTGGCGGTGCGCCGCCTGGTGAAAAATCCCAAGGGTTCCATCCTCTGCTTTGTGGGACCTCCCGGCGTGGGCAAGACCTCGTTGGGCATGTCCATCGCCAAGGCCACCGGCCGCAAGTTCGTGCGCATGTCGCTGGGCGGCGTGCGGGATGAGGCCGAGATCCGCGGCCATCGCCGCACCTATATCGGCGCCCTTCCCGGCCAGATCATCCAGATGATGAAGAAGGCCGGCACGCGGAATCCCGTCTTCATGCTGGACGAAGTGGAGAAGATGTCCATGGACTTCCGCGGCGATCCTTCGGCCGCTCTGCTCGAAGTGCTGGATCCGGAGCAGAATTTTATGTTTGTTGACCACTATCTGGATGTGGAGTATGATCTGAGTCAGGTCTTCTTCATCGCGACGGCCAACGTTCTGCATACGATTCCACCCGCCTTGCAGGACCGCATGGAGGTCATCCGGCTTTCCGGCTATACCGAATATGAGAAGCTGGAGATAGCCAAGCGCTTCCTGGTCCGCAAGCAGATGGAGCAGACCGGATTGTCGAAGGACGAGATCGAGTTTTCCGACGGCGGGCTGCGCGGGCTGATTGAATATTACTCGCGAGAGGCTGGCGTCCGGAACCTGGAGCGCGAAATCGGCAATGTTTGCCGGAAAATGGCGCGCAAAGTGGTCAACGCGCAGAGCGCCAAGGACAAGAAGCGCGCCGAGAAGATCGTAATTAGCGGCGATAACCTGCCGGATCTGCTCGGGCCGCACCGGTTCCGCGATCTGGTGGCGGAAAAGAAGAACGAGATCGGCGCCGCGGTGGGTTTGGCATGGACCGAAGTAGGCGGCCAGATCCTGACCACCGAAGCGACGCTGATGGAAGGTAAAGGGAAGCTGACCATTACCGGCAAACTGGGCGAGGTGATGCAAGAGTCCGCGCAGGCGGCTATGAGTTACATTCGCTCCAGAGCCCATCAGTTTGGGCTTCCGCGAGATTTCTACCGGAATTTGGATGTGCACGTGCACATCCCCGAAGGCGCCATCCCTAAGGATGGACCCTCGGCCGGGATCACCATGGCCACCACCATTTGCAGCGCGCTTACCAGGATTCCGGTGCGTGGCGATGTCGCCATGACCGGCGAGATTACCCTGCGCGGCAAGGTGCTGGGCATCGGAGGGTTGAAGGAGAAGTTATTGGCGGCCCACCGCCATGGGATCAACGAGGCCATCGTACCGCTGGACAATAAGAAGGACCTGCCGGAGATCCCTGAAAATATTCGCAACGAGATGAAGATCCATTTCGTCGAGTCGATGGACGAGGTTCTCAAAATCGCATTGGAGCGGGCGATTGTGGCGTTGCCCTTGCCGCCGGGTGTGGAAGTCTCCGCCCAGCCCGAAGAAGTTGTCGCGCACTAGTTGTTGCACAGTGGGGCAGACCATCGTTTTTTGTGGTCTGCCGCCGGTGAGATTTGGTAATTGACAGCACTTTTGTAACATCTTCGGCCAAGCCGGAACAGTTCCCCTCTGACGGCTTGCCCGAGATCGCCTTTTTAGGGAGAAGTAACGTAGGAAAGTCCAGCCTGATTAATGCCTTGGTAGGGCGCAAAGGGCTGGCTTTCACCAGTAGCACTCCGGGTCGCACGCAAACGCTCAACTTTTACCGAATCAAAGGATCGCTGTATTTCGTCGATCTCCCCGGCTATGGTTACACAAAGGTTTCCAAAGAGATTGCCGGGCAATGGCAGGACCTGATCGAGAGCTACCTGTTGACCAGACAGACTTTGGATCTTTCTTTTCTGATCCTGGACGCCCGCAGGGGCTGGATGGATCGCGATTTGCAACTCAAGCAATGGCTCGAGCTTCACAACCGGCGGTACCAGGTGATCGCCACAAAGACGGATAAGTTGAATCAATCGGAACAATGGCAGGGTCTGGCGTCGATCCGCAAGGAAAACGTCGAACCGCTACCGTTCTCGGCCTCTACGGGCCGGGGAGTGAGGGAAATTTGGCAAGTGATAACGAAAACACTCCGGACGCGGTAAATACCACAACACCGCAAGAAGAACAGGACAAGCCGTCCGAGCGCCCGCCCGAACGGTCTGCCCGCGAAAATGGGCCTGCCCGTGAAGCTTCCGGGCCCGCCCACGAACAAACCAATGCCGCGCCCCCAGACGGCGCTCCGGCATCCGAGCCGCGCCCGCAGGCCGCCGCCGACCGGCCCGATCAAGCTCCTGGGGCTGGGCACCAGCACGGAGGGCACCGGCGCAACAAACCACCCGCGCAGGCCAAGAACGGCTCCCCGACTTTGGACTTGGTGGAACTCAAGGACATGAGCATCCAAAGGCTCAACCAGGTGGCCAAGGATATGAACGTGGCCGGCGCCGCCGGGCTGCGCAAGCAGGAGTTGATCTTCAAGATCCTGCAAACCCAGGCGGAAAAGAGCGGTCTGATCTTCTCCGAAGGCGTGCTCGAATGCCTGCCGGACGGCTTCGGCTTCCTGCGCGCGCCCGAATACAACTATCTGCCCGGCCCCGACGACGTGTATGTGTCGCCCTCGCAGATACGCCGCTTCGATTTGCGCACCGGAGACACCATCTCCGGCCAGATCCGGCCGCCCAAGGAAGGCGAACGGTACTTCGCGCTCATCAAAGTCGACGCCATCAACTTCGAGCCGCCCGAGGAAGCCCGCAACAAGATCTTCTTCGACAACCTGACGCCGCTCTATCCCAACGAGCGCATCAAGCTCGAAACCACCCGCGACAGCTTCTCCGGCCGCGTCATGGATCTGTTGACACCCATCGGCAAAGGGCAGCGCGGGCTGATCGTTTCGCCGCCGCGCACCGGCAAGACCATGCTGCTGCAAAGCATCGCCAACTCCGTCACCACCAACCATCCCGAGGTCACCCTCATCGTGCTGTTGATCGACGAGCGGCCCGAGGAAGTCACCGACATGCAGCGTTCGGTGCGCGGCGAAGTGATCAGTTCCACCTTCGACGAGCCGGCCACGCGCCACGTGCAGGTGGCCGAAATGGTCATCGAAAAAGCCAAGCGCCTGGTGGAGCACAAGAAGGATGTGGTGATCCTGCTGGATTCCATCACGCGTCTGGCGCGCGCCTACAACACTATCGTGCCGCCCTCTGGCAAGGTACTCTCCGGCGGCGTGGATTCCAACGCCCTGCAACGCCCCAAGCGCTTTTTCGGCGCGGCCCGCAACATCGAGGAGGGCGGCTCGCTCACCATCATCGCCACTTCGCTGATCGATACCGGCAGCCGCATGGACGACGTTATTTTCGAGGAGTTCAAGGGCACCGGCAACCTGGAAATCCACCTGGAGCGTAAGCTGGTGGACAAGCGCGTCTTCCCCGCCATCGACATCAACAAGAGCGGCACGCGCAAAGAAGAGTTGCTGCTGCCCAAGGAAGAGTTGAACCGCGTGTGGATTCTGCGCAAGGTGCTGAATCCGCTCTCGCCGGTGGAAACCATGGAGCTGCTGCTGGACAAGCTGGCCAAGACGCGCAGCAACGCGGAGTTCTTGAACTCCATGAGCGGGTAGCTTCGTGGCGCACGCACTCGTGCGCGCCGTGTCGGCACTCATGCCGACAGCATCCGGATATCGTGCGGGGCTGACTGGCCGCACTTCCCAGCCCTCAAGCAGACCCTCCCGCGGCGGACCTTGCCCCAAACATCGGCGGAAACAAATTGTGATGCCAACCGTTGCCTACGAACAACTTCTTGCGGAGACGATGCCTACGCGCGTCCAAAGCGACGAGCAATACGATGTGATCCGTTCGCGCTTCGGCGATCTGCTCGGCAAACGCCGCCGGACCGCGGCTGAAGGCAAATTGATGGACCTGCTCGGACTGCTGATAGAGGATTACGACCGCCGCCACTGCCTACCGCCCGCGGAGTCCACTCCAGCAGACCGGCTTCAGTTCCTGTTGGCACATTTGGGAAAGACGCCGGCGGATCTGCTTCCGGTCTTCGGTCAGCGGAGCCACGTGAATGAGGCCGTGAACGGCAAGCGAAAGATCAGTGCCGAGCAGGCCCGGAAACTGGCCGAGCTATTCAGCGTGCAGCCGGGACTGTTCGAACGCTCATCGGAAAAAGTTCAGCCGCGGAACACGGCTTCCGATTAACACCCCTAGATCATGATCCGAAGTCCATCCGGACCCGTGCCGATGGGCCGCCGCCAAGAAGCACCGGTCTCCCAACGACACTCTCTTGTGCACGTAACGGGCCGAGATCGCAACCATGGCCGGTTCGAACGGCGTCGTCTCAACGTGGAGCGCGTCGTACGCGGCCTGCGCTTCCGCCACCGGCATGCCGCGGCTCACCAGTTTCGCCAGGACTTCGGCTGCATTCACCGCGTTCACAACCGCATCCGGCAGGAGTTCCCTCAGTTTATCGGCGGCTGGTTCGCCCTGCATCAAGGCAAGGACCGCGGAGGCATCGAACACCGGCCTATTGGCGTCGTCCGGATCCACGCACCGCCTCCGCCCGCCGCTCGGCGATCAACTCGTCCGATAGATTCACGCCCTCCGGGATGTATTTACGCAACAGCGCCCTGGCACGGCGCAGTCCCTGTTCTCTGGTTTCCACGACCAGTGCGCCCTCCTCGGTTACGGCAACACAAAGCTCCGTCGAAGGGTCCACCCCCTCCTTCCGTCTCCACCAGGCGGGAAGCATCACTCGACCCTGATTATCAATATGCATGGTGAAATGTTCCTTGCTCACCAGTATCTCATGATTACAGGGGCGATTTGTTGCGGTTGATAGAGCGGGTGCCTGCGCTATACTCCGATCATGGGCACGGCAATTCTGGTATCGGAGCAGGAGTATCTCACCACCAGCTACGAGCCGGAGTGCGAGTACGATGAAGGAATACTCCTGGAGCGCAATGTGGGAGAACAACCGCATGGCCTCATTCAAACTGCGCTAGCCTCTTTCTTGTATGAGCGCCGCAAGCGATTCGGGATTCGAGTAATTACCGCGCAACGCATCCGCATCGCCCTCTGCAAATATCGTGTCCCCGACGTGTGCGTGTTCCTGCAGCCGGTGCCGCGCGATCCGGTCCCGAGCACGCCGCCGTTCATTGCGGTCGAAATCCTCTCGCCCGAGGACCGCATGAGCCGGGTGCGCAAGAAGATCGACGAATACCTGGCCTTCGGCGTGCCGTACGTTTGGTTGATCGACCCTGAGCGGCGCCGCGCGGACGTCTACACGCCATCGGCGATCTACGAAGCCAAAGACGGCGTGCTGCGCACCGAAGATCCCGCCATCGAAGTCCCGCTGGCCGAACTGTTCCAGGCGCTGGATGAGTAACTCGGGCGACGCCATCCTGCTGGTTTCCTTCGGCGGTCCCGAGCGGCCCGAAGAAGTGATGCCATTTCTGGAAAACGTTCTGCGCGGGCGCAACGTGCCGCGCGAGCGCATGCTCGAAGTAGCGGAGCATTATTATCACTTCGGTGGCCGCAGCCCCATCAACGATCAAAACCGCGCATTGATGGCCGCCATGCGCCAGGTGCTCGCCGCCGAGGGTCCGGATTTACCCGTTTACTGGGGCAACCGCAACTGGCATCCGCTGCTGGCGGACACGCTGCGGCAAATGACAGCGGATGGCGTCCGCCGCGCCTTCGCATTCGTGACCTCGGCGTACAGTTCCTATTCCGGTTGCCGGCAATATCTGGAAGATCTGGCGCGCGCCCGCGCGGCCGTGGTTCCCGGCGCGCCGGAAGTCCTGAAGCTGCGGGTATTCTATAACCACCCGGGATTCATTGAGCCGATGGCGCAGCGCGTGCGCACGGCGCTGGAGCGCATCCCGCCTGAACGGCGCGCGGCGGCGGCGCTGGCGTTCACCGCGCACAGCATCCCAGTCGCCATGGCGGAGACCAGCCGCTACGTGCAGCAAGTGGAAGAAGCTTGCCGTCTGGTGGCCGAACGCGTGGGCAGTCCGCCCTACCGCCTCGTCTACCAGAGCCGCAGCGGATCGCCGGGCCAGCCCTGGCTGGGTCCCGATGTTCTGGAATATCTTCGTGAGTTAGCCGCCGCCGGCGCGGCGCGCGACGTGGTCCTGGCGCCCATCGGATTCGTTTCGGACCACATGGAAGTGCTGTACGATCTGGATACCGAAGCGCGCCAGTTATGTGAACAACTCAGCTTGAACATGGTCCGCGCCGAAACCGTGGGCGCCGATCCGCGCTTCGCCGCCATGATCCGTGAGCTCGTCCTGGAACGCATGGGCGACCCCAGCCGCGACATGTGCGCCGAAGATTGCTGCCCCGCCCCGCGTGGCGCACGCACTTCTGCGTGCCGTGTCGAGACTCATCTCGACACTCGTTCGGGTGAAAAGCCGGCATCGGCATGAGTGCCGACGCGGCACGCACGAGTGCGTGCGCCACGCATAACGTCATGGCTTCGTAACATCCATCAAATTGTCGTCCGCAGCGCGCCAATTGTGCGATCAGCTTGGCTTGAGCATGGTCCGCGCCGAAACCGTGGGCGCCGATCCACGCTTCGCCTCCATGATCCGCGAGCTTGTCGTGGAACGTATGAGCGACCCCGGCCGCGACATGTGCGCGGAAGATTGCTGTCCCGCGCCCCGTGGCGCACGCACTCCTGCGTGCCGTGTCGAGACTCATCTCGACACTCGTTCGGGTGAAAAGCCAGCATCGGCATGAGTGCCGACCTGTCACGCACGAGTGCGTGCGCCACGCATAACGTCATGGCTTCGTAACATCCATCAAATTGTCGTCCGCGTTGCGGTCGATCAGCTTGTTGTAAGGATCGATGCCCGCCCGCGTGGGCAGCTGATCGACGATAATCTCAAAAGTCTGGGTAGGCTGCGTAAGCCACTCCTTCTTGAGGTAAAGCGGCTTCTCTTCGTCCTTCTTGCCGCTGAAGACGCCGATGTCTATTAAGTCATGCAAGGGCATAGGCGACTCATTGCCGCTGCCATCGGACTGCAGCTTGCGCACCTGGACCTTGAGTGTAACTCTGTACTTGTGGTCCGGCGTGGGCGAGACGGTAGCGGAGACGGCCTTATTGTCATAGAGCACGATGTTCTCGAAGGCGTCGGTGATGAAGTACTGCAGATCGGCCGGAGTTTGGGCGCGCAGCGCGGCGACGAACTGGCGCGTGTCGGGGTATGGGCCGGACTGGGAGTCGTTGGCATTGGCATAGCGGTACTGCATCAGGAAGTTATGCAGGGCCAGGTTGAGTTTGTCTTCGCCGATATAATCGCCTAGCGTGTACATCACCTGGCCACCCTTCTGATACCAGACGTACGGCTCGTTCTGGACCAGGACCACAGGGCGCTCGCGGCGGATTTCGCCGGCGCGTCCCCGCAAGTAACGGTCCAGCTCGTGCTTCAGGAACCGATGCATGTTGTCGCGGCCGTACTTCTGCTGCATGACCATGAGCGCCGAGTACTCCGCCAGCGTCTCGGCCAGCATGTTGGAGCCTTCCACGCGGCCGCCGACGAGTTGGTGCGCCCACCACTGATGGCCGAGCTCATGCGCGGTGACGAAGTAGGCGAAGTCGATATCGTTGGGCTTCTCGACACGGCCGATAAAGCCGATGCCTTCCGAAAACGGGATGGTATTGGGAAACGACTGCGCGAACGTGCGGTAGCGCGGAAACTCGAGGATGCGGTACTGCCGGAACTGGAAGGGACTGAAGTTTTTTTCGTAATAGGCCAGCCCCGCCTTGGATGCGTCTATCATGTCGTCGACGTCGTAGGTGTGAGCGGCAGTGTGGTAGACCTCGATGGCGATGGGATCGGCGGCGCCCTGGTACATTTCGCGCTTGACGTTGTAGCGGGCGGAGACGTAGGAGAAAAAGTCCAGGGTCTTGACGTTGCCCATGTCGTAACTGAAATAGTGGCGGCCGTGGGCGTGCCAGTCGCGAGTGAGGTAGCCGGGAGACAGAACGATCTGGTCGTCGGAGGTACTGACAGTCGTGCGAAAGCTCATCCAGTCGGAGTGCCGGCTAAACAGGTTGGTAGCGGTGCCTACGGAGTCGCCCCGGTGGGGAAGAAGTTCCTGCTCGGGGAGATGCGCTTCGCGGCGGCGGCGCGGGTCGTCCAGCTCAATGCTTGCGTCATAGCCGAGGGTGGGGAAGTAGTTGGTGTCGAAGAAGGTGCCGGAATAGGCGAATTCGGGTCGCTCGTTGCCATCCTTGAAGCCGCGGCTGGTGTAGCCCACGTTAAAGGTCAGATTTAGGGTGTCGGCCGGAGCGAGAGGAGTATCGAGCTGGTAGATGGTGTAGAGCGCGCGCGGGCTCGTGGAGACGACGTGGAACGGGCGGTCGAAGCGCAGATCCGAGATGGACTGTTGCTGGTTGGTGATATGGATCTGGCCGATTGGTTGAGCGGTCTTGTTCTGGAGGACAAAGTGGCCAGTGCCGGAAAACGAGCGGCGCTCAGGGAAAATGTCGATATTGGCGTCGACGGCGACGACCTTCGGTTGCGGGAGGCTCTCGTACTTCTTGAAATTGCGCTCGTAGTTGGCCTGGATGTCCCGGCGGTCCTTCGCGGTTAAGTACTCGTTGAGGACGTGCGCGTTGTAGAAGTACCATGCGCCGCTGGCGATGGCGGCGATGAGGAAGAGCGCCGCTGCAGGCGCCAGTCTCGGGGCGCGCTGCCCGGCCAAGCGCAAGCGCGCGGTCCAGCCGTCGTCCGCGCCGCGGCGCGCGAGCGCGATGGAAATCGTGGCCAACAAGCAGGAGATGGCGAGCCAGTAAGTAATGGACCAGAAGAGCGCGGGCACGAAATGGCCATAGCCGTTCATGTCCGAGTAAGTGTAGGGCGGCGTGTTGCCGAAGAGATAGAGGGTGTTCTCCCACCCGAAGCTGAACAGGATCGGTACGAGGACGAAGATACCGATGACGATGCCGTGGCCTATGAACTTGTTGGAGACCACGGTCTGGATGAACAGCGCGAGCAGAACGGCAGTCAGCACTTGCGGGAAGGTGACCACATAGAGCTCCTTGGCGTACTGCAATAGCTCATAGTTGTGGTAGCCGGCGATGGTTTGCATCACGACGCCGCATAGGCCGGCCACGGTGAGTAGGATGACTTCCACAAAGCAGAGCGCGAAGAATTTGGAGAACCAGTCGGTGGTCTCGGAAATGGGCAGCGCGTCATGGATGCCGGAGAAGTGCGTGTCGCGCTCGCGCCAGATGAGCTCGGCGGCGTAGAGGGCGGCGACAATATAGAAGAATAGTTCGGCGCCGCCTTCCACGGCTTGCAGCATGAGATAGGTGACGGGCCAGACGTTCTGACCCCCGACGTGGCCGGCGTAGTGGCCGTTGTTCAGAGCGATGCCGGCCATCAGGATGACGATTCCCCAGAAGGGGACTTCGTGCAGGATGTTGGAGATGCGCAGGCGCGTGAGCGACACGAGCTGCGCCCAAGTCGTTCCGGCGCCGAAGACCTGGTATACCGTGGGAAGTTTCGCTGTCACCAGGCTGCGCCGTGCCGCCACGGCGGTGAGATCCTGCTCGCGGGCCAATGCCGCGCGTTTGCCGCTGGAGCGAGCGGTCAGCGCCTCCACCGACATGGGGAAGAGCCGCCAAAGCGCGAGCAACGAAAGCAGGCCGACGCAACCCCACAGCAGGCGGTTATAAAGGAAGACGCCGTCGGCGGCGTGCGGCGACCAGGAGTACAGCAGCGTGTTGCGTTCGACGACGGTCCAGTAACGCGTGATGGCATCGTGGTAGAGGAAACCGACGGGGTCGAGGATGCCGGACCAGAAATGCTCCAGCGATCGCGTGGCGTTGAAAATCGTAATGCCCAGCAGATAGAGCATGAAGATCGCCGCGCCTTGCAGATATACGATGAAGATCTTGCGCGATAGCGCGGCCACCAGGAAGAAGAGCGAGCCGAGAAAAAAGATCTGGAAAACTACGATGGAGAAGAACGGCTGCAGATACCAGGAGAGGTGGTTGGGACCGATGCGGGCGTGGTCGGCCCAGGGGGCCAAGGTGCCGAAGAACTCGCCGAACAGCAGGCCGGAGAATGCGAAGACCGTGGCTACGAACGAGCCGGCCCAGCGGCCGCCCAGGTAGGCGAACTTCGAGATGGGCTTGGTAAACAGGATCTGGATGGTGTCCCGCTGGAAATCGCGCAGGATCGAAGTGCCAAAGATCGCGGCGATGACGATGATGCCGAAGAAGGCCATGCCGATGTCGTTATAGATGTTGGCGTAGGGGCCGTTGAGCAGCACCTTGCCGTTGGAGTTGCCGATCGGGCCGAAGTTCTCACTGGCGATGTCCAGGAAGCTGAACGCGAACCAGACCGCGAAATAAATGTAAGTCGAAAGGCTCTTAAACCGGAACTTAAGCTCGAAGGTGAAGAATTCCCAGAACATGTTCATGTGGCCGAATCCTTTCCGGATTTAGTTTACCGACTGGCGGGCGAGGTTCACGAAGTAGACGTCTTCCAGGCTGGAGTTTACCGGGCGAAAGCCATCGCCTGGACTGGCGTCGGCGTAAACGCGAACCTCGTGCAGGCCGCCGATGAGATGCGTGGAGACCACGTTAAAGGCCGTTTCAAGGGCCCGCAGCTCGTCGTCGGTGGCGACCACCTTGGACCAGATCTTTCCGCGCAGGGATTCGAGCGCCTCGGCGGGCGCCCCCTCGACCAGCAGTTCGCCGTTTGAAATGATGGCCATGCGGGGACACAGCTCGCGCACGTCTTCCACGATGTGCGTGGAGAGAATCACGGTGACGTTGGAGCCGATGGAGCTGAGCAGATTGAGGAAGCGGTTGCGCTCCGCGGGGTCCAGGCCGGCGGTAGGTTCGTCGACGATGATCAGCTTCGGGTTGGCGAGCAGGGCCTGGGCAATGCCGAAGCGCTGCTTCATTCCACCGGAGTAGGTGCTCAGGGCCTTCTTGCGCACATCCCACAGATTGGTCTGCTGCAGTATGCCCTCGACCATCTGCTTGCGCTCGCTCTTGTTGACCACGCCTTTCATGACCGCAAGATGTTGCAGCAGGTCAATGGCGGAGATCTTCGGGTATACGCCGAATTCCTGCGGCAGATAGCCCAGGATCTTGCGCACCTCGTCCTTTTGGGTGAGCACGTTCAGCCCGTCGAGATCGATGGAGCCGAAGTCCGGATCCTGCAAGGTGGCGACTGTGCGCATGAGCGAGCTCTTGCCCGCGCCGTTCGGACCCAAGAGGCCGAACATGACGTTACCGATGGTGAGCGAAAGGTTCTTCAGCGCCTTTACGCCGTTGGGATACGTCTTGGACAGACCGGTTATCGTTAGCGCCAAGTGAACTACCCTCCGATTTCGGGATTTTGACCAACTCTTCTCAAGCAACCCTGACGTGCCGCACGGCCCAAAGTTACTGGAATTCTATGATGATACTACGGTTGACGGGGCGGTGACGTTCCAGAAGGTTTGGCGGCCCCGCTCAGGCGCCATCTTCATTGCGTCTTGAACATTCCGTTGATTTCACGATAGCTCGCGGCCTCGCCCGCAAAGCCAAAGGTACCGTGCTCCAGCATCTCACGGGCCGCCCGAAGGAAGGCGCCCAGGGCGGCGCGAGAGAGAGCGCTGCCGACGCTGACGCGCCTGACGCCCATCGCCGAGAGGTCCGCCAGACTCAATGGAACACCTTGCAGTCCCATCACTACGTTGACCGGCCGATCCACGGAGCTGACGATCGCGGCAATGTCGTCCTTACTGGTAAGGCCCGGCGCGTAGAGCACATCTGCGCCCGCCATTTGATAGGCCTGCAACCGCTTGATCGTGTCTCTGAGGTCGGGCTGGCCGGCCAGGTAGTTCTCCGCGCGCGCCGTGAGAGTGAATGGAAAGGGAAGAGCGCGCACCGCATCGGCTGCCGCGCGGATTCGCGCGACCGCATGCGCCCGCTCATAGATGGGACGGCCTGGCTGCCGGGACATGTCTTCGCGTGACATATCCTCAATGCTCCCGCCCACAGCTCCCGCGGCCGCCGCCAGCCGGATGGTTTCCGCGACGGTCTCAGGATCGTCTCCAAAACCATTCTCCAGATCGGCGCTAACAGGCAGTTCGGTCGCCGACGCAATCATGGACACGTGCTCCAGCGCCTGGCGACGGTCCATCGTGTTGTCCGGTAGCCCGGCGGAGAACGCACAGCCGGCGCTGGTGGTGGCCAGCGCCTCAAAGCCCAGGTGTGCCAGCAGCCGCGCCGTACCGGCATCCCACGGATTGGGAATGATGAATGCGCCGTCGCGTGCATGCAGCGCGCCAAAGACCCGTCCCTTTTCAGCCTGCGTCGGCATGTGGCAATCAGGCCGCTCCTCGCAGCGTCGAGGGAAGGCCAAACGTTCCATCGACTACTGCAACGAAGTTCCTCTCGTCGCGAAGAATCAGGCGTTTGGTCTGTGCCATGCTGAAATTCTCGCGCGCTTCGGGGTCCCAGCGCAAGCGTGCCCGGTAAGTCTCATAGGAGGTCAGGCTATCGAAGGCAATCAAACCCCAGGCCACGTCGTTGGTGCCCTCATGCGGAAAAAAATACCCGGCCAAGTGACCGCCGCGTCTGGGAATGATGCGGCCCCAATTCTCGGCGTCCTGCATATTCGGCAGTATGCCTTTTTTTGCGACATGAACAATTCGTTTACAATCAAAGTGTGAATGTCGAAGTGCACGTGGACGTCGCAGTCTCCGGAATTGCAGCGGCCATCGGCGAGCCGGCGCGCGCGCGCATGCTTTTCTGCCTAATGGACGGCCACGCACGAACCAGCACCGAGCTGGCCATGGTGGCTGGCGTGAGCCCGTCAACCGCGAGCGCACACCTGAATCGGCTGAAGACGGCGCATCTGGTCAAGGTGCTGATCCAGGGGAAGCACCGCTATTACAGCCTGGAAGGGCCGCAAGTGGCGAGTGCGCTGGAAGGGCTAAGCGTGCTGGCCGGCGTCTCGCGCGATCGGTTCGTGCCGAACACGCCCAACCGGCTGCGTGCCGCACGCACTTGCTACGACCATATGGCGGGCACGCTGGGTGTATCGCTGCACGATCGCTTCCAGGCGCTGGGCTGGCTTTCAACCGCTTCGGCGGGCGGCGGCGATGCGTACGGCGTCACTCCGGATGGAACGAAGGCGTTTGGGGCGCTGGGCATCGACTTGGATGCAACCCGGGCGCTACGCCGCCGGTTCGCATACGCCTGCCTGGATTGGAGTGAGCGGCGGCCGCATGTTGGCGGGGCGCTGGGGGCGGCCCTTCTAAGAGTTGCGCTGAAAAGGAAATGGTTGGTCCAGGACCTCGACAGCCGGGCCTTGGGCGTCACCAGTCTTGGCCGGCGCGAAATGCTGACTCGCTTCGGCCGGCATGACTGTGGGTAACTGCGCCCGGTATCAAAGTGCGGCCGTACCGCCCTTCTCGATCGAGCATTTCATCGCGACTGGAAGGCCGCGCAAACTGCGCGATCGCCGGTCTGCCCAAAGATATGCAGGGAGATTTCGACCGCGATTTCGCCGGCTATTGCCTAAACTAACCCGGACTCGATTGGCCGCCTAGGGGGTTGATTTGCCGCTCAACCCTGGTGAGGCGCCGGGCCAGATCGTCTATGGCGCGTTGCTGGGCGGTTTGAGTACCCGACATTTCACTATCGAGCCGTTCGCCGGTGATGAGCGATTTGCCGATACCCGCGAGTTGGAATTCGAAAGCGGTAAAGCGGGCCTCCATGTGGTCGAGGCGGCGCTCGACGTGCGCCAAACGGCCGCTGAGTTCGTCGCGGAGCCGGCCGATGCTCTGGTCGACGTGGTCCTCGATGGCGCGCATGGCTTCGAACAGGACCTGGTTGTTGGCGCTGATCAGGCTGCGGATTTGCTCTTCGATGACCTGGTTGTTGGCGCTGATCAGGCTGCGGATTTGGTCGAGATCTTCTTGGGTCATATGCCGCCTATTTCCCTCTGCTGGGTACCGGCTCCTGAACTCAGTATACCCGGTGGGATCGTGCCGTGAACGGGCTTCCGTTCCATTACCGCGGTGAAGTCTCGGCGGCCACGCATACGACTCCACACGCGAAGAAGGCTATTTCAACTTGGATAGCATCAAATCGTCCCGCGAAAAGACCCCAAACGTACTCGCCATCGAAATCCACGAATCAGTCTGCGCGCCCAAGCGCTTGCCAGAATTGAACGTCGAACTCCCGTCCGGGCGCTCGGCCACGGACCAAGAGCTCACGACGCGGTCAGCCATTGCTTCATTAGCCTACTCCTCCCGCAAAGCCGCCATCGGATCCAAGCGCGCCGCTCGCCGCGCGGGCACATATGCCGCCACGATAGTCGCCGCCGCCAGAATCAGCACCGCGCCGGCCAGTTGCAGTGGCGCTCCCGGCCGCACGCCGAATAGCAGACTCGTCACCAACCGTCCGGCAGCTAACGATGCCGCGAGGCCCGCCGCGATTCCGATGGCCAGCAGCACCACCACATCGCGCAGCATCAGCCGCACCACTGACGCGCGCGCCGCACCCAGGGCCATCCGAATCGCGATCTCGCCTTTGCGCCGCGTCACCGCATACGACGTAATCCCATAAAGCCCCACCATGGCCAGCAGCAGCGCCAGCGCTCCGAAAATGGACGAGAGCAGCGCCACGGTGCGCGGCAGCAACAGCGATTCGCTCACCTGCGATTCGAGGTTGCGGAACTCTAGCGAGATGCCGCGGTTCACTCCCGCAATCGCGGCGCGCGCGGCCGGGATCAGCGTCTCCACCGGTACGTCCGACCGCAACGTGAAGCGAATATGCGGCCCCGGCTCCGCATCCTGCCCATCGGCCAGGTAGCCGATCCTGCGTTCCTTTTCATTAATCCGGTTGTACTTGGTATCCTTCGCCACGCCGATAATCTGGCAGACATCCGCCTTGCCCCCGCCCATGGCATCCATCCCGATGGTCTTGCCGATCGGGCTCGCCGCGCCGAAGAACTGCCGCGCCGCCGATTCATTCACAATCATCGCCTGCGGCGCGTTGATCCCGTCGCTATCGTTGAAGTCGCGGCCCAGCAACAGCGGCGTGCGCAACGTCGCGAAGTATCCTGGCGAAATGCGATTCAGAAACAGCAGCGTGTCTCGCGGCGATTTTGACGCAAAGCCCTCGGGCCGGACCATTTGCGCCCAACCCTCCGGACTGATGGGCGTCAGGAGGGAACTGGCCGCCCCTGCCACGCCGGGCAACGCGCGCAAGCGGCCGAGGATCTCGCGGTAGGTGTTCGCGCGCTGCGGGACCGGCACAGCCGCTTGCTCCATATCCGCCATAACGATCAGGATATTGTGCCGCGTGAATCCGGGGTCCACCGCCCGAAGGTTGCGCAGCGTTCCCAGAAAGAGTCCGGCCGCCACCAGCAGCACCAGCGACAGCGCCACTTGGCCGGCAACCAAAGCCTTGCCCGGATTGAACCGGCCCGAAGCGCGCAAAGCGGTGCGCGCATTCTCCTTCATCACCTGGTTCAATTCGACGCGCGTAGCCCGTAGAGCCGGCGCCAATCCGAACAGCACCGCAGTCAGGATCGCCGCCCCAACGGTAGATGCCAGCACGCGCGGATCGAGCGACAGATCGATATCCAGCGGATGGCGCGTAGTCGAAAGCAGGCGAATCAGCAGCCGGCTGCCCCAGGACGCCAGCAACAAACCCGCTCCCGTGCCGAACGCGGCCAGCAGCAAACTCTCGGTCATCAACTGACGGACCACGCGCGCCCGCCCCGCGCCGATCGCCATGCGCACCGAAAACTCCCTCTGCCGCGCCGTCGCGCGCGCCAGCAGCAGATTAGCGATGTTCCCGCAGGCGATCAGCAGAACCACGCCGACGATCGCCATCAACGTGTAGAGGGCCGTGCGATACTGCGCCCCCATCTCGGAGAAGCCGGTAGCCGCCGGTTTCAGGAAAAACGAATTCTGCAAATAGTGGCTTTGCATCTCCGTGGTGAAGTCTTGCGGCAACGTGGCGCGGAAGATCTCGGGCGCAATGGCGCGCATGCGGTCGCGCGCTTGTTCGATGCTTTCTTCCGGAAGCATCCGTCCCAGAATGCGCAGCCACCACGACGCCCTCTCGTCCAGCGAGCTGTGGCCAGGATGGAAGATGGGCTCGCAAGCGATCGGTATGGCCACGTCGAAACCAAAATCCCTATCCAGGCCGCGAAACCACGGCGGCGTCACGCCCACGATTTCGAAGGCATGCCGGTTCAACCGCACAGTCTTGCCGATCGCGCCCGCATCGCCGTTGAAATTGCGCTTCCAAAAGCTGTAGCTGATCACGGCCAGCGGCGCCGTGCCACGACGGTCCTCGTCCCGCGTGAAGACGCGGCCATCAATGGCCGGCACACCCAGCACGCGGAAGAAATCGCCGCTCACCCACAGGCCCGCGGCATAGCGGCTCTCGCCTCCATCGGCCAGATCGAAGCGATCCGCCGCATAGGCCAGCGCGCCCGAGAACGCCTGCTGGCGGTCGCGCACCTGCTCCCAGATCGGATTGGTGAGCTCGTCGTCCCCTTCCGCGCCGATCCTAAGCTGCACCAGCCGCTGCGGATCTTCCACCGGCAGCGACCGCAGCAGCACGGCATTCAGAATACTGAAAATCGCCGTGTTCGCGCCGATACCCAGCGCCAGCGACAGCACCGCCGTTGCAGTGAAACCCGGATTCGCCGCCAGCGTGCGCAGGCCGTACCGGACGTCTTGCCGCCAGGAATCGAGGTGCGTCCAGCCCCACGCGTCGCGGCTCCGCTCCTGGATCTGTGCGGCGTTGCCGAACTGCCGCCGGGCCGCCGCCCGCGCCGCGTCGGGCGCCATGCCGTCCGCCTGTCTATCGGCGGCGCGCAGGTCCACATGCAACCGCATCTCTTCCGCCAGGTCTTCGTCAAAGCGCGCGCCCCACAGCCGGTAACGCAATTGCCGCCAGAATTCTCGAATCCAGTTCATCGACCGTCACCTCCCAGCGATCTGCAGAATCTTGTGGATCGCCCCATTCACCCGCCGGTATTGATCGACTTCGGCCATGAGCTGCTTGCGGCCCGCCGCCGTCGGCCGGTAATAACGCGCGCGCCGGTTGCCCGCAGTCACACCCCATTCCGCTGTAACCCAGCCCTTCAGCAACATGCGTTGCAGGGCCGGATAGAGCGACCCTTCTTCCACCTGCAGCACATCGTCCGACACTTCCTGAATCGCACTGGCGATCTCGTACCCGTGAAGCTGGCCGTGGCGGGCCAGCATCTTCAGGATCAACATATAAAGGGTGCCGGGCGGGATTTCGTCGCGTCTCGCGTTCTCTGCCATAGTTAGACTATGCCAGTGTCCCATACCCGCGGTGGGGCTGTCAAGCGGGCCGGAAGAGCCGTTCCGAACCTTGCGATAGCAGCACCCAAAGGCCATAGATGCCCAGCGCGGTCCCAAAGGGCACGTGGATCAGGTCCAGCACGGAGAGTACGATCGTCAAGATGCGGGCCCATGACCGGAATTGCAGCAATCCGATTCCGGCGATCACACCGGGCAGCGAAATCGCCAGCAAGACGACGAAGACAAAGGCGCCGACGCCGCCCAGTATGGGGACCGAGATGTGCGCGTCGCCTGAATAATCGGTAGCGCCGATCAGGCCCGCGATACCGCCGAAGAATAATAAGATGCCCAATGCGAGCAATACTCCCAGGGATCCGAAAACGATATGCAGGATGCCGAGTATCTTGACGTGTTGTTCCATGGCTGCTTATTGTATGCGCAAGCCGCGGCCGTGAGCAACCGTTGCCTGCACTAGATTGCACTAGATGGACTAGACAGCCGCGTGCTAAGGGGTATAATCAGGCAATGCCAAATACTAAGAAGCACGATCCCGAATTCCTTCACGCTGCACTCATTGGGTTGCAGCATATGCTCGGCGCTATCGAGGGGCGCATCGCCGACCTGCGCATCCGCGTTGGAGGGCAGCCGGCTTCCCGCAAGGCTGCCGCGCCCGCGCCCGCATCCGGCGCAAAGAAGCGCACCATGAGCGCCGCCGCCCGCAAGCGTATCGGGCTAGCGCAAAAGAAGCGGTGGGCCGCCTTCAATGCCGCGAAGGCCAAGCCCGCCCCGTCCAAACCGCCCAAGCGCGTAATGAGCGCGGAGGGCCGCGCGCGTATCGTCGCCGCCACCAAGAAGCGTTGGGCGGCCTTCCATAAAGCCCAAAAAGCGGCCACCAAGCCCGCTGCCAAGAAAACCGCGAAGGCGGTTGTGAAAAAGGCTGTGAAGAGCGTTGCGAAGAAGGCGCCGGAGGCCGTAGCTCCGCCAGCGGTGGCCGCCGCTCCAGCCGCCGAGTAGGACAGCCCTCCTGGCCTGTCCACCATCCATAGCCAGCCGGTGTGGTGAGGTGCTACTATCTCCCCATGCACGACTCTAATCCCCAACGCCGCGAGATCCTGGGCGCGCTCGTCGGCGCATCTCTGGCATCCGCCCTCCCCGCCGCCGCGCAAACGCAATCCGGCGGCATGCTCTATCGCACCCTCGGCCGCACCGGCGAGCGCGTCTCCACCATCGGACTCGGCGGCTACCATATGGCCGTCCCGCAAGACGAACAGGACGGCATCAAAATCGTCCGCACCGCGGTCGACCAAGGCATCAACTTCCTCGATAACTGCTGGGACTATCACGATGGCAAGAGCGAAGTCTGGATGGGCAAAGCCTTGCGCGACGGCTACCGCCAAAAAGTCTTCCTCATGACCAAGTTCGACGGGCGCACTAAGCAATCCACCGCCAGCCAGATTGACGAGTCACTCCAGCGCTTCCAAACCGACCGCATCGACCTGATGCAATATCACGAGAACATCCGCATGGAAGATCCCGACCGCTTCTTCCATGACGGTCCCCTGGAGGCGCTGCTCGAGGCCAAGAAGGCCGGCAAGATCCGCTATATCGGCTTTACCGGCCACAAAGACCCCGCCGTGCACCTGCGCATGCTGGAAGTCGCCGAACAGAACGGCTTCCATTTCGACACCGCGCAAATGCCCCTCAACCTGCTGGACGCGCACTTCCGCAGCTTCGCCAAGCTGGTCGTGCCCAAGCTGGTGGCGCAGGGCATCGGCGTGTTGGGCATGAAGCCCATGGCCTTCGGCAACCTGCCGCAGCACGGCCTGGCAACCGGCATCGAGTGCCTGCACTACGCCCTGAATCTGCCCACGTCGGTGGTCATCACCGGCTGCGATACCATGGAGCGCCTCCATCAAGCTCTGGAAGCCGCGCGCACCTTCCAGCCGCTGACGGAAGCGCAATTATCGGCGCTATTGGCGAAGACAAGGGACGCGGCTCTCACAGGTAGGCTGGAGCCGTTCAAGACTACCTCCCAATTCGACGGCACCGCGCAACATTTGAGCTGGATGGGTTAGCCCTTCCACAAGCTACAACACTCCGTACTTCGAGTACTTGTGGGGCATGCTCACCACGGGTGTACAATCGTACACAGATGCGGACGGAATGGGACCCCGCCAAAGCGCGCTCGAACTCCCGGAAACACGGCGTCTCGTTCGCCGATGCGGTAGCCTCTCTCGAAGATGGGTTCAGGATTCAAAACCCAATTAAAGAACCGGCACTATCGTCCGGCTTAGTTCACTGCCCGGTTTCATCACCTTGCGGCCCCAGACCCGGCCCGCTTTTGGCACATTTTTACCGCCGCAAGCCGATGAAACCTATATCAGTAACAGCTTACAGACGGCCCGTAATTCGTTGAAATCTAAACACTTGAAATAGGGCACTTGCGAAACGTGCCATCCACCGCCTTCTAACATGTGGATCTCCGGTAAATACCCTATGCAATTTGCCCTTGTGTTTTCAACAGTTTACAAAAACAGGTTGTTGAAGCTTGTTTGAACCTTGAGGACACTTCGTCTACAATTTTCGGCGGGCGCCATCGGAAGGCCCGCAAAACGGGTGTTTCGTGCATGCCGACCCTCTGCAATTGCGGCAGAGGGTCGCCCACCTCAAAATTGCTTCCAAAGGGTTCAATCCAGCGGCGCGACTGCGGCTTCACTCCGGGGGCGGTCCTCTGTCATCCCGCCGCAATGGCGGAATGTCAGAGGGCCGCTCAGTGGTGGACGACATGCATTCGGCGTTCCAGGGCCGCGTGCCGAGGTCGGTTCTATGCCGATTCCTGGTGCAACGGCTGTTAGCGACCCGAATCGGCGCGCAAAAGCCCATCGTGGTGGCGGACGTGAACGGCGACGGCATCCCCGCATCTGCCTGATGGAGGCCCAGACAGGCGGGGATCTACCTGGGCGAAGGCAACGCGGTGTTTGCGCCGCAATTCAGCATCGGCGCGGGGCCGTCCCCGGGCGACCTGCTGGTGGCCAACCTGCAGCAGCAGATTTCCGGCGGGCGAATGAAACGTTTTGAGCCTTGGCGTCACTATATTCATGAAAGTATTCGCCTGGACCGCGCGGGCCGGGTAACGTGGAGCGGCGCGAGATCAGGTTTTCGGGGTTGTTCCGCTGGCTTACCTTCCGCGGGGGGGAAGATCGCTCGAGAGGATCAAGTGAAAGGGAGGGTATCATGTTTTGTTCTACTCGCGTAGGAAGACTGTTGCTCGTTGCTGTGCTTGTCTGCGCAACCGGTTTTGCGGACATTCAACGGCTCCTCATCCCGGAGGCTCACATCCGCCTGGGACCGAATGGCACGGCGGAGATCGAGACCTGTGTTCAGATTACGGGATACAGGGGCCAATAGCCGGCCAGTTGTACGGACACCTTCTATCGAATACTGGTAGCATCCGTCTGAAGGTCGGAGATCAAGCGATGACGCTTGATGAAGCAATCGAGCTTGGCAAAATTAGGCTTGAGACGCCACCTCCGACGCTCGACGAGCATATGAAGTCCCTACGACTCTTCAGCCAGTTCGACCCTACGGAGATCACTGCCGATGATATCGCTCTTGAGCAGCGCTTGCTCAGTTCGCTCTCAGACGCCGACCGCGCGGCAAGTCTCGCTCGCAAACAGAACCCCGGACGCCTGAAACTCGTCAATTTATCCGGCGAGCCTATCAGTCTCGACGCAAATCATGCCGTCGTGGGTACCGCAGAGGCCGCGCCCCCGAGTATTCCGAGTGCGATCTCTACTCCGACGCAAGGTGGACTCTGGCTGGCGCAGATCCAACAGCAATTGATTGCCGAGGGCTATGGCATTTCTGCTGATGGCGTCCTCGGACCCGCCACCAGGAAGGCGTTGTCGGATTTCCAACATAAGTACGGACTCCCGGAAACAGGCACGCCGACTACGGCGACAGCCGCGAAACTGCGCGAGTTTCGCGCTCGCGAGGCAGCACGCGCCGTTGAGTCCACGGACTTTATAGTATTGCGAGTTGAAAACCGGCCAAGTGACGGCAACCGCTTCAGAGTTGTTGACAACGCCGGGAACGAGATCTACGTCGGAAATCGTCGCGACGAACTCATCGCAAAGGTCGTTGCCTTGCAGTCGCCAGAGGGTCGGAGCAAGTATCTCTATTTCGACAACTTTTCTTCGATACAACAGGAGCAACTCGTCGCAGGGTTCCATACTTCCGCCGATGTGGTAGCGATCCCTCAGGATGGCGCCGAAATCCCTCCGGACCTTCTCCTACGTTCTGGACTTCACCTTTTGAAAGATCAAGCCGAAATACCGATTGAAGAGGTAGATTCCGGGGCGAGGAAGGGATGGTTCCGGGCGTTATTCCAAGGAGTGCTCGGTGCCGGCAGAGCCGCACGTGACGTGACTCTCGAAGTCTACGCGCAAAAAGAGGGCGGAATTGCTCGCATTCATCGCTGGGGCGTTTGATACCCGTAGCGTGAACCAAGAAGACTCCATAGCGAGCTTTGTTGCGCGCGGCCGGAAGAAGGTAATCGCGGCATTTGGCAACGACGCCTATACGGTGAACCTGATGCTCACCACTTCGCAAACGAGGAAGGCAATGCTTCGCCTGGTTGTGAGCGACGCCCCTCGGTCGTGAAAAAGGTCATTAAGGCCACGGACTGTGTAATTGCTTTTGCGATTCCGACATGCGAGGAGGAGTTTCGCTGCCTAGCCGGCCACCGCCCAGTCCGAATACGCTAAGAAACTGGCTGGACTGGGGTGGGACGGATATCGACAGATAGGCGAGTATCTTCAATCGAACATTGCGGCTTACCGACATGCCGGTGTGCGGTGCGTCCCGAGGTTGCAATTGACCGATTGGCCTTCGCTGTTCGATAGGCGGGTCGTCATCGTGTTCGCGCACAAGATCGAGGTACCCGGATTCGCAGACGGAACGATTGAGCTCTGGGACGGTCCGGCATCGCCCGCAGTCCTGGTCAATGGAACACCGATCGAGTTCTGTGGGGTAGTTGATCTCTCCGTATGCAACGCCTACGCTCTCTCCGAAGCTATCGAGCGGGGGCGTGAGAATTGCGCCAGCCCCTATCTGCCTTATGACGCTCATCCGGTCGTTTGGTCTGAGATCTATCGCTCGGTGCTCCAGGCTCTCGAACGTTTTGAGATGTCCTATCTCGAAGCGCTTGAAAAGGTTCTCTCTGAATATCGCCGGCAATCGGCGCGGGGTCTTGTCATGAGTTCTCAGAAGGTCATGCGATTGTATTTGAAACAAATGGGCCAATTGCCGCTGGCCGAAGGAGGTCCGGAGACTATGGGCGGAACAGGCCGCGAGCCAGCCGACGCCGACACACGGTTTCTCCAACAACTCGTGCTGCGCCAGTCGCAGACTAACAGGTTTGGTGTTGGCCTTCGGCATGCTCCTCATTCTGGCGGTCTTCGTATTCACCCTTGCGACCGCTGGTAGGGCGGGTTGCTCTTCCTCTGCTGTCTTGAAGGCGGCGGGGATCGGGGGTACCGCCGAAGTGGGGCTACTCGCTTGGGTTTCCCGTCTTTGGCAGGAGTACAACAAGTTCTCCTTCCTACTCCTGTTATGCCGGAGCACGAATCTGAAGCCCGCAGACGTGATGAAGGTTGTCGGAGCAGTTTATTTCGGTCGAGCGCGCCAAGGCCGGAGCGCGATCACTCCTGCGAGTCGGATAGGATCACTAACGTAATATTCCGGCGCGTAATAAATTTCCGGCGCCGCCGTCGAGACTGATGCAGAGGCGGACCTCTGTCCTATTGGCAGAGGACCGGGTTTTTATGGGCTTGATTCCTCTCGAAGTCGATCTTGCGCGCTATCGGGCGAAAGCCGTACTGTAGATGATTTTGTAGCTGTTCAAAGCCTTCTGGTTCAACAGGGTTCAACAAACCTCAACACGCAGCCGGTAATCCATTGAAACATAAACACTTGAAAACAAGGCACTTGCGAAGTGCTGCGGTCACCGCCTTCTAACATGTGGATCTTAAGTAAATACCCTATGCCATTTGCCCTGTGTTTTCAATAGTTTACAAAAGTAGGCTGTTGAAGCCTGTTGAACCTTGAGGACCCCTCGTCTACAGTTCTCGCTACAATTTCCGGCGGGCGCCACCAGAAGGCCGGCAAAACGGGCGTTTCGAGCATGCCGACCATCTGCAATTGCGGCAGAAGGTCGCCTGCTTGAATATTGTCAATAAGACGGCCGACGAGTCAAACGGCGCGGGAACCCAGCGGGCGGGCCTCTGTCATCCCGCCACAGTGGCGGAATGTCAGAGGGTCGCTCGCATATTCTGTGAAAGTCTCGTCGCCAATTCCGGAAGCTGGACGGCCAGCCCTAGCGGGATCGGGATTGTTGTTGCGAAATCCTTCTAACCACCGACCGGGCTCGGCGTTCCGAACAGCATTGTGGAATCAATGCCTGTCGGTTAAGCACCACCTGCATGCTATCCTATCGAGAATCTGTCAGATTAGGCCAGGAGGAGGCATAGCATGTCGACGCGGCGCAGAATCGGACGCGGTAGCGTGGTCGGCGAGTTACGTGTCGCCAAGGCGCTGGCGGCCGTCCAGTTCGACCGATTTGGTCGTTTTCTAGACAACTCAGGATGTCAGGAGCCGATCTACATCTGTCCAGCCCGCCTGCTTGGCGACGTGTTCGAGTTCAAGGCGATCATCCAGGAACTGGTCCGCGTCGTCAAATTCGTGCAGCCCGATATTATTGCGGGTATTCCAAGCCTCGGTTTGGCATTTTCTGGTGCCGTATCACTAGCGTGTGAAATCCCCTCAATTATCGCGAGAGGTACTCCAGAAGATCACGGAGAGGGTATGGCGCTCCAAGGTACCTATTCAGCTGGCCAGACGGTCCTCGTCTTGGATGATGCCACGGGCGATGGCACCACCAAACGCGCTTGCATCGACCAACTCCTGGCAGCTGGGCTGATCGTAACGGATGTGCTGGTAGTATGGCAATGTGATACCTGAATTATGCACACGCCTGACCTCCGATCACACCTGATCTGATCCAACGCCGCCCTCGAAGTCGTCGTTCCCAGGTTCCGTTCTGCGCCTTTCTTCTTGCCTCCTTGTAAGTCATTGTTTCC
>Ga0302325_10004328_pt1 | contig 32881 bp, 34 predicted proteins | sample Palsa_T0_2_FD_201948 | JGI IMG/M metagenome (GOLD analysis project Ga0302325, IMG submission 201948) | Peat permafrost microbial communities from Stordalen Mire near Abisko, Sweden - Palsa_T0_2 | ecosystem: Environmental > Terrestrial > Soil > Palsa > Peat permafrost | place: Sweden: Abisko... | reverse complement strand
CGTCCGCCAAGGCTACATGCTGTTTGGGTCCCGGCACACTGGGTGCAGACGGGTCACGGCTATCGGATGGTCCGGGGCCGCTGGCGATAGATGGCGGGCCTCAGTAGCCGGTGGGCCTGGAGTTGACCAGCGACAGGAACTCGTCGCGCGTTTCTTTCCGATTGCGGAACGCGCCGAGCATGGCGCTGGTCACCGCTCCGGAATGCTGCTTCTCGACGCCGCGCATCATCATGCAGAAGTGGCGCGCCTCGCAGATGACGCCCACGCCGATCGGCTCGATCATTTCCTGAATGGTCTGCGCGATCTGCTGCGTCATGCGCTCCTGGATCTGCAAGCGCCGCGCAAATACGTCCACGATGCGCGGCAGCTTGCTCAGCCCGATCACCTTGTCGCGCGGGATGTAAGCGACATGCACTTTGCCGAAAAACGGCAGCATATGATGCTCGCACATGCTGAAGAACTCGATGTCCTTCATGATGACCATCTCGTCGTACTTCACGGCAAACAGCGCGCCGTTGACGATTTCGTTTATGTCCATCCCGTAGCCGCTGGTGAGAAACTGCAAAGCCCGCTCCACTCGCTCGGGAGTGCGCGCCAGGCCTTCCCGCAGCGGGTCCTCGCCCAGGCGCTCCAATATTTGCTTCACCAGGGGCGCGATGGGCTGGTCGCTCTGGGGAGCCAGCTTGGAAGCCATCACCTTGATCACAGCTTTATTCGATTTCATGGGGGAACACTTCAAAGATGTTGCGGCTGGTTTCGGCGATGCATACCTTTTCGAGCAGCGGCCATTCGCCCGGAAACGTGGTGCGCCAGTTCTGTTTCAGCCGCCTGATGACCTCCCGGCCCAGGTTTTCCGAGGTCGGCACCGCCGCGCGAAACGCTTCCACCTCTTCGTTGAGATTCGCATGATCGAACGGCTCCAACACCTGGCGCCGCACCAGTTCATCGAGCAGCCGGATGTCTACGGCGCCGCCGGATCGCTCATCGAGCGGACCGCGTACGCTCACTTCCAGATCGTAATTGTGGCCGTGCCCGAATGGGTTGTTACATTTGCCATAGAGCTCCCGGTTTTCGGCGTCGCCAAGCGACGGCGCGTGCAAACGGTGAGAAGCGGAAAAGCGATACCGACGCGTGACCCGGATCACATCGTGTCTCCAAAATAATCGACACAAAGGTCGGGCGTTTCGTAGACCCTGACGCCGTACAATCGGCCGCGGCCGCCGTTCAAATGCGGCTGCAGGCGATTCCAGATGTCAATGGCGATGTTCTCGGTGGTCGGAATGGTGCGGTCGAAGGGAGGCACTTCGCGGTTCAAAAAGCGGTGATCGTACGGCTCGACCACTTCACGATCGAGGATCTCTTTCAGCACTTTCAGGTCGAGCACCATGCCGGTGACCGGGTCGGGTGTCCCTTCCACGGTAACTTCCAGCACGTAGTTATGACCGTGCCCGTGCGGATTAGCCGCCGCGCCAAACAACGCCCGGTTCTCCGCGTCCGCCAACGCCGGATTGCGGCAGACGTGGGAAGCCGAGAACTCGACCTTGCGGGTGATCAGCATGGCGATATTTATTGGATGCCGCCGCCGGCCTGGAGGTACAATACAATTATAGATTCCCGACATGAGCAGCGTCAAAATCGACCAGGTTCTGAAGGCCGGCATCGCCGTGCTGATGGCGGTTTTCGTGTTCGTCCTTTACGCTTCCATACACGAGCGCATCATAGGGGTAGACGATATCGCGCCGGATTTCACGATCACCGCGGACAACGGCCGCGCCATTTCTCCCGCGAGCTTCGGCGGACGCTTGCTGGTGCTGAATTTCTGGGCCACCTGGTGCGAGCCGTGCATAGCAGAAGTCCCCTCGCTCGATCAGTTCGCCAAAGAACTGGCCGGCTCCGGCGTGGTAGTGCTCGGTGTGAGCGTGGATAAGGACCCCAAGGCTTACCACGCCTTCCTTTCGCGCGCCAATGTTTCGTTTATGACCGCACGCGATCCGGAGGCCAAAATCAGCGCCGATTACGGCACCTTCAAGGTTCCCGAGTCGTACATCATCGACTCCAAAGGCAAAGTCGTTCAGAAGATCATCGGCGAGGAGAACTGGACCGACGGCCGCATGCTGAGCTACGTGAAGTCGCTGCTGTAGCGGTCATGCTTCCGGCCGCCGCAAAACAAAAGTTGATCGCGCTGCTGGGTCCGCGTGGCTACCTCGACCGGCCCGAAGACCTCGCGCTTTACGAATACGACGGCAGCGTAGAAAAAGGCCTCCCGGAGATGGTGGCCTTCCCGCGCAATACGGACGAGGTCGCCGGCATCGTCAGGATCACCGCGGAATACGGCGTCCCAATTGTCGGGCGCGGCGCCGGAACCGGTTTGAGCGGCGGCGCCATCCCGCGCCTGGGTGGCGTCGTCGTGGGCTTTGCGCGCATGAACCGCATCCTTGAGATCGACCTGGAAAACGAGTGCGCGGTGGTCGAGCCCGGCGTGGTCAACCTGGATATCACGCTGGCGGTTCAGCCGCACGGTTACTTCTACGCTCCCGATCCCTCCAGCCAGCGCGCCTGCACTATTGGCGGCAATGTGGCCGAGAACGCCGGCGGGCCGCACACGCTGGCCTATGGCGTAACTACCAACCACGTGCGAGGCCTGGAGTTTGTGCTACCGGACGGCACGGTCGTGACCACGGGCGGAAAAGCGGGCGACGCGCCGGGCTACGATCTGACCGGCCTGCTGACTGGCTCCGAGGGCACCATGGCGCTGGTCACCAGAATTGTGGTCCGGCTGATGCGCAAGCCGGAGATGGTCAAGACCATCCTGGCCATTTACGATGCCGCGGAAGATTGCGGCGCGACGGTTGCCGAGATCACCGCGCGGACCATCGTTCCGGTTGCCGTCGAGATGCTGGATGGCGTGATGCTGCGTATGGTTGAAGAGGCCACCCACGCCGGTTTTCCCATGGATGCGGCCGCGGTCCTGCTCATCGAATTGGAAGGGCTGCGCGAAACTGTCGAGGAGCAAGTGGCACAAATCCGCGATGCCTGCCAAGCCTGCCACGCGCGCGAGGTGCGCATCGCCAAGACCGCCGAAGAGCGGGATCTGCTGTGGAAAGGCCGCAAGAACGCTTTCGGCGCGGTAGGCCGCGTCAGCCCGTTCTATTACGTGCAGGATGGCGTGGTGCCGCGCACGCAGATCGCGCCGACGCTGCTGGTGATCGCCGCGGTGGGCCGTAAGTATGGCTTGACCATCAGCAACATTTTCCACGCTGGCGACGGCAACATGCACCCCATCATTCTCTTCGACGCGCGCAAGCCTGGCGACCTGGATAAGGCCCGGTCCGCCGGCGAGGAGATCCTGGAATATTGCATCTCCGTAGGCGGCTCCATCACCGGCGAACACGGCGTCGGCATGGAAAAAAATGAAATGATGGATCGCCAGTTTACGCCGCAGACGCTGGATATGATGCGCAGCTTCAAGAACCTGTTCGATCCCGCCAACCGGCTGAATCCCGGCAAAGTGCTGCCTACGGGGAAGGGTTGTTTGGAGATCCGCCAGTCTGTGCTCGGCGGAGTGATGTAGTGAAGAATCGGATTACAGGATGTTCGCTACGCCTGTCGTTCCTTGCGGAAAAGCCCGGGCCGCTGTTGTACGTACAGGACGCCCAGATTAATGTAATCGCGCCGTGGGCACTCCAGGGCGGCTGAACCAGGACGGGAGCTTCAACACGGCCGCTCAGCCACTTTCATGGAGTCCGCAAGAAGCCGTGATACGTGGAATGGCGTCGTTAATGCTATTGGCGAAAGTGCCACTGGGGGCTCCGCCGGCGCCTGCGGCATCGAACGTTACAAAGAGCCTGAGGGGCTTCGTACGAAGTCATTACTCAAACCGGACTCTATGGAGTAGGAGCCTGTGACGGTGCCTGCGTCGTTGATGCTAACAGGCAAAGTTGTTGAGTTGGAGGCACCCGGGGCGTCATACTGGTGAAGATGCCGCTGGGCGTTGGCACAAACCCGTGAGTCATTCCCTTGGCCTCGATGACACCGGACTCACTGAATGTCGCGATGAAGCCCCAGGCCGCTCGCACGAAGCCATGATCAGGTAAAGTAAAGCTGGGGGAATTATAGCTGTAGGAGCCGGCGACCGAGCCGGCGTTGTGATGCTGAACGCCCAAGGGTCATTCATCGGCCGCCGCCGGGCTCCGAATATTGCAAAAGCGCCAGAGGCGCTTCGCACGAAGCTGTAACAAAGCGCGCCTTCGAAGTAAAATCCTGTGATGGCGCCAGCGTCATTGATGCCGTATGCATGGGTTCCAGTGGCGCCAGACGACGGGAAGGCATCGAACGTCGTGCCGCCGTCCCGAAATCGGAAAGCTCCACGGCCACGAACTGAATGGACGGGTACGCTTGCGCCATCGCCGGCGCTACCGCGTTATACAGGCTGGTGTATTGCTGCGGGGTGAGACCATTGCCGTTGGGCTCGTTGAAAATACCCCACCAGGTCACCGGGTAGGGCGTGGGGCTCTGAAAATGGATGCCCGAGTCGTCGAACCCGCCCGTGTTGTAGTATTGCACGAGATTGGCGCTCATCTGCGCGAAGTCCGCATAGCTGCCCGGCAGTATGTAGCCGCTCGCATCGTTCATGTAGGCTGGCGCGTTCGCGATCTACAGCTCGGGGCTGTGGTCGCCTGTGTTTTGGATAGGCGAAAGCATCGCATTGAGTTCCGTGAAGTCCCATGTGTCGGGGGCGCTGAGCGGAAGGCCGTTGGAAACCACCTGGACCCGCGTGTCGTGTGGGAAGAGGTTTTCCAACAGCGGCAGGCCATAGAGCTGATAGATCCCGCCCGCCAGGATCTGCACGTTCACTGTGGTGGATTGGGCCTCCACGCACCACGGGCACGGCAACGCGCCCAGCATCCCGCTCAATCTGGCAATGGAAGCGAGATCGTGCACAACAATTCCCTTGCTTCCAATGTACTATGCGCCATCGCCGATTGGGCAATGCACCGGGTGATGTACTCGCCAAGTCCCCAGTCGGCAGGCCCGGTACGTCCGGCCGTTGGAGTAGCCCCTTAGTACGCCCAGCGCCAGAGGCTAGCACCCGCCGTATAGCCCGCTCCCACCGCCGCGAACAGCACCAGGTCGCCCTTCTTCAGCCGGCCCTGCGCGATGGCGTCCTGGGTGGCCAGAGGGAGCGTCGCCGACGTAGTATTCCCATACTTATCGATATTGATCAGCACCTGCTCCGGCTTCAAGCCGAGGCGCTCGGCCGCTCCCGTTATAATGCGTCGATTGGCCTGATGCGGGATCAGCACGCCTACGTCGGCAGCCGTGAAGCCGTTGCGGTCCAGCACTTCCTGGCAAACCTCGCCCATCTTCTTGACGGCGTACTTGAAGACCTGCTGGCCTTGCTGATGCACGTAGTGCAGCCGCTTCTCGACAGTTTCCGCCGAGGCCGGAAGCCGGCTCCCGCCCGCCGGCATTTTGAGGAAATCGCCGCCAGAGCCGTCGATCTCGCCGACAAAATCGATGAAGCCCGCGCCATCGTCGGATTCGCCGGCCGGCTCGAGCAGCATAGCGCCCGCGCCATCGCCGAACAGGATGCAGGTAGAGCGGTCCGTGTAGTCGAGGATGCGGCTCATAGTGTCCGAGCCGATCACCAGCGCCTTACGATGGGTTCCCGCGGCGACCAGGGCGGCGCCCGTCGTCAGGCCATAGAGGAAACTCGAACAGGCCGCCAGCAGATCGAATCCCCAGGCATGCCGGGCTCCCAGTTGATCCTGGATCAGGCATGCGGTGGCAGGGAACAGCATATCCGGGGTGATCGTACACACCAGAATCAGATCCAGCTCCGCCCCGGATATGCCGCGCGCGGCCAGCGCTATCCGGGCGGCCTCCGTACCCATATCCGACGTAGCCATGGCCGGGCCGGCAATATGCCGCTCACAAATGCCGGTCCGCTCCACGATCCATTCGCTGCTGGTATTCACCATCCGCTCCATATCCTTGTTGGTTAGAACGTCTGGCGGCACGTAACAACCGAGTGCGCTGATTTTGACTCTGGACAAGTTTCCTCCAAGACCGCAATGACATTAATATGTTAAATTTATTAAGAAATGCAAGACCACGGCTCGGGTCTGGCCGTTTCCGGACTTCAAACCGCCTTGCCCCTGGAAAGCCCGGAAGAAATCTTCGCGCGCGTTTTTCGGGAACTCAAACCTCGCACTCCACTTCCAAATGTGTCCATGGAGTTTTGCCGCTTCGCGAACCCCGACAGCTTCATCCGTCTGGAGGCCGGTGCCATCCACGTCCGAATCTCGGACCTGCTGGAGGGCGCTCCGTCTACGGTCCTGGAGGCATTGGCGCATATTCTTCTTGGCAAGCTCTTTCGCCGTCCCGTAGCCAGGATCTACGCTCACCGCTATCGTCTCTATTTGAACCGGCGAGACGTCCGGCGCCAGATGCACGTGGTCCGGCAGATCCGCGGCCGTAAATTTGTATCCGGCCCACAAGGTAGCCATTATAACTTGGAGGCTGTGTTCGAGGCGCTCAACGCGCAATACTTCGACGGCCTGCTGGCCCGGCCGCTGCTCGGATGGAGTCGTCAGGCTTCGCGCAGCATGTTGGGGCATTTCGATCCGTCGCACAACGCCATCATTATCAGCCGCATCTTCGATAATGCCGGCGTGCCGGGACTTGCGCTGGAATACGTGATGTTTCACGAAATGCTGCACCTGCGGCATCCGGTGGAGCACACTGGCGCCCGCCGCCGGGTTCATACGCAGGAGTTCCGTCAAGCGGAGAAGCAGTTCGCGAGATTAAGAGAAGCCAAGGAAACGCTGAAGAAGCTTTAACGGAAGGCCGAATAGAAAAGCAGAAGTTGCGGGTGAAGCGGTCTATGCGGCAGCCGCGCTTTCGGCGGGTATCATTTGCCGCAACTCAAGGCGCATAAACTCCATGGCGCCCACTAAGCCGCTAACATCCACCGTTCCGAATCCCAAAGCGTGCAGGGCGAGGCGCCAGTGAACATTCAGCATGCCGATGGCAAACAGCGCTTGCTGCTTATACAGGATACCCGCAAGATCGGGACGATCCTGCGCGGCATGGGTCATGATCAGCCGCAAAGCGGCGCCTACGCGGCTAAAGTCCGTGCTCAAGCACGCCAGATAGCCCCGGAATAGCCGTCGGCGCTCGGATCGCATGCGGCGCAACATTTTGCGGTCGCAGCCGGGCTGGCTTGCCAAAAACCGCTCATCTTCCACGCTTAGCAGCCTCTCCATGGGCCGATAGCGGATGGCGGAAAGATCGTTGATCCAATCGACGGAGACCGGGAGCGTCTTGGGTCCAGCGATCAGCCTGCGAAGTAGGAAGGCCACTGCCACGCCTACTCCCAGGCACGACAAAGCCACGGCGCTAAGGATGAGATCCATGCTCTCGTTTTCTCTCTGGATTGAGAATAACCTGATTACTTGCGAAAAGCAATCCTTTAAGGCGATTTATTTTCGCGTCGCCCGTAGCAAAGCCGCGTTCAAGCTATTCAATTGACTGACCAGTTGCTCTTCCTTGCCTGGCATCCAGGCCGGGCGCAGCCGGACCTTGCGCATCTCGCCAGCCGGATTCAATAGCGCCAGCCAAGCGGCCAGCGAACCCAGGGTGACTGCCCAAAGGGGGTATTGGACCGCCTTGACCGCCCCCCAGCCAACCATGCTGACCACTAAGTAAGCAACTGTATTGCCTAGAAAATAAACCAAAAAGACCACAAGGTGAACCACGATATTCCGCTTCAGCGTAATGGGGTACTGCAGCAGCACAAACAAAATCGTGAGCAGGAAGACGATCAAGCTGAGGTACACGGCGCGCTCCGCCACATAGTAATAACGAAGCACCGAAAAGCCGCCCAGGAGCGACGTCTGCTGCTTGCCAATTGAAGGGACCAGGAGGCTGAGGGCGGAAGCCAGCAGCGCCAATGTAACCGCAATGATTAGCGCCCAGCGGCCCACGGTATAAAGGCCCTGGTAGTCCGCCAGAACCAGGGAATACAACTCCAGAACCACTACAGCGTAAAGAAACCAACTGATTGGTTCGGTAACGACGTAGGCATCCAGATATCGCCGGCTGTTCGAATCCAGAGGCGTCGTGTATGCCATTTGTATTGTAGAGAAGATCAGATAGTAGAAGAACGCACGGTATTTCCGGCTAAGGCCCGATATGTACAGGCGAACGCTGAGCAGCGCAGTGCCCGCCGCAATTAGCAAACCGATTATCCGCTCGACCATAAGCCTCCGAGCGAGGCCCTCGGATACGCCCTATTCTAACACCAGCGCACCAGGCACTCGCATCGGGCAATACCCCGAGGAAATTGGCGCTGGCGAGCCGATTTCTAATTCACGTACGGACACGGATTGCACGTCGGTGGCGGTAGGCTGGCCTGGGAGCCAACCGCGGCAACGAACGAGAGCGCCAGTAGGGCTGCCAATAAAGTTTTCTTGAGCATGGTTTTTTCTCCTCTGGACTAAGCTAATTCACGTACGGACACGGATTGCACGTCGGTGGCGGTAGGCTGGCCTGGGAGCCAACCGCGGCAACGAACGAAAGCGCCAGTAGGGCTGCCAATAGAGTTTTCTTGAGCATGGTTTTTTCTCCTTTGGACTAAGCTAATTCACGTACGGGCACGGATTGCACGTCGGTGGCGGTAGGCTGGCCTGGGAGCCAACCGCGGCAACGAACGAGAGCGCCAGTAGGGCTGCCAATAGAGTTTTCTTGAGCATGGTTTTTTCTCCTCTGGACTAAGCTAATTCACGTACGGGCACGGATTGCACGGCGGTGGCGGCACTCACGCTGGCCTGGGTGCCAACCGCCGCCACGAACGACAGCGCCAGGATGGCTGCAAACAAAGCTCTCTTCAAAATAGGGCTTCTCCTTTTTTACCAAACTAGTAATTCACCCAAGGGCATGGGTCGCACGCCGTGGCGGCACGCTGGCCTGAGGCCAACCGCCGCCACGAACGAGAGCGCCAGAATGGCGGTAAACAGAGCCGTCGTCAACGTAGGGCTTCTCCTGTTAACGAACCAATTCACCAAAGGACATGGTATTCCCCTGTTAACGAGTGTTAACGAGGCTAATTCACCCAAGGACATGGATCGCACTGCGGTGGCGGCGCGCTGGCCTGGGTGCCAACCGCGGCAACGAACGAAAGCGTCAAGAGGGCAGCGAATACGGCTTTCCTGAACATAAGGTTTTTCTCCTGTTAAACTAAGGTAAATATGAGCTAAGGCTAGCGCCCCGGCCCCGCTGGTTCGACCGATTCTTGAAGGTTTTCGGAATTTGGAACAAAGTTAAATTGAGACGACGGCAAACGACTACGGAGACTTTACTGATATAAAATCAAGGTTGGGTTGCAGATCGCCGTTCACCTCAATCGAACCAGCCTGCCCCTGCCGTTTATGAGCTCGGGAAATTCAAGCCCGGAACCGCACTTCCCACAAGCGCCGGCGGCCGATCTGTGGCGCCACACCCTGGCCCGCATCCCGACGCTTTTCGGCCGGTTGGTCTATCTATCGTCGCTCCTCAGCCAGAACAGCGGTTTGTACCAACACCCTGCCTTGGCCCAGATGTTCGGGGATGATCAAGCCGACGAGACCCTGCGCCGGAGTCACGCCCGCGTTTTCCAGGACTGGCTATGTCTGAACCTGGAACAGCAGAAGGCCGACCTGCGCGAGTATTTGGCCGAATTGCCGGGGGATCCCGCAACGGCGCTAGCCACTTGGCTACATCTGGCGCCATATCGCAACCTGGCGCCGGCCGCCGCGCAGGAAGTCGAGCGCCGGTTGTACATAACCGATTTGGAGATACTGTTGGAATTGCTCAAGCACGAATACGGCGGCGCTTCCCCTGATCGAGAATCATAGCGACTCCGGATATCTGACCGATAACATCGATCTCTTCCGGATAGGAGTAGACTGCCGGGAGGCACGGGGAAGCCGGGTGCGGCTGCAACACCAGTTGCTTTCCGTTCAGCGCGCACCAGCCAAAGACAAATCCTTTGCGATGTTCAAGGAAATAAATGGGCCGATCGAACTCATTGCTCCAGCCGGAAGTGACGATCTTGCGGTGGCTTTCATCGATCAACACCAGCGCGCCCGGCTGTACGATGGGATACATGGACCAGTCCTCGGAACCGATGAAAGCGTACCGGTGATTCTTCATATCCAGGCCGTTGAGCAGCGCCAGCGGGAGCTTGCCCCAGCGCTGTATGATCCGGCTCAAGTAGCTGGTCTTGCGTAGATCCGCCCCCGGATCGAGTGCCAGCGGTACCCGGACTTCGCCATGCACTTCGGAGCCGAAGCCGATCAAGTGCGTACGCTCGATCGGGATGGTGACCGCATCCGCGGGCAGAGTAGCCAAATCCACGCCATACCATTCCAGGACCTCCAGTACGTCCAACCGGTATATAGCACACAAGGAATACAAACGAAAGATGGTGGGAACGGTACCTTTGTTCTCAATGTCGGCCAGCCGGCTTAGGGCGATCACGAAGTCGTCGTTGCGGCGTCGTTCCGCGATCTGGATGCTGGCTTCCTCCACATCGCGATACCGCAGGTTGAGCCGTTCTCGCGCGCGTTTGAGCTTTTGTCCGGCTTCCTCCATGTTATGATCCTGGATCGGGGCCCTTCGGCCCCGATTGAGATGTGACGGAATCTCTCCATCTTGATGGGATCGCCGCTTGCGATTATACTCGGGAGCAGCCGCCGGGGCAAGGTGCGTTTTGGTACTTTTGTTCTGATTTCAGAACAGACCCAGCCGTCGGAGGCCGATTTTGAAAATAGTGGTCGGAGTGTCCGGCGCGAGCGGGGCTATTTACGCTTTTCGCCTGCTGGAACGGCTCCGTCTGAACCCGGCCGCCGAAATCCATCTGGTGCTCACCCGCGCTGGCGAAAAGACACTTTTCTTAGAAACCGGGAAAAATTCGGCGGACCTTAGAAAAATGGCCCACTATTCTTATCCATTAGAGGATATTTCCTGCCGCTTGGCCAGCGGCTCTTTCCCCGTGCAGGCCATGGTGGTGGCCCCTTGCTCCATCCAGACCATGTCCGCCATCGCCGCCGGGGTCACCTCCAATGTCCTGCTGCGCGCCGCCGACGTGGCTCTCAAGGAGCGCCGCAAGCTGGTGCTCATGGTGCGCGAGACGCCCTTCCACCTGGGCCATCTCCGCACCATGGTGGCGCTGACGGAGATGGGGGCGATCATCGCGCCTCCCATTCCCGGATTCTACAATCACCCGCAAACCATTCTCGATCTGGTGGACCACGGCGTGGACCGCGTGCTCGACTTGATCGGCCTGCCCGATGAGCGGGTACGCCGCTGGGACGGCGCGCCGCGATGAAGCGCCCGCCCCTCCGCAAGGGCGCGCCCATTGCTTTCCAGGGCGAGCGCGGCGCGTTCAGCGAAGAGGCTGCCCGCAAGCTGCTGGGACCGTCCATCGACGTGCTCCCCTGCGCCCGCTTCGAGGACGTTTTCCGCAGGCTGAAGGAAGGCGCCGCGGAAGGCGCCGTCATTCCCATCGAAAACACCCTGGCCGGCTCCGTCCACGAGAACTACGATCATCTCCAGCGCTATGAGCTGCCCATTGTGGCGGAGACCAGCGTGCGCATCGTCCACCACCTGATGGCCCCGCCCGGCGTGCCTTTCTCCCGCATCCGCCGCGCCTACTCCCATCCGGTGGCCTTGAACCAGTGCCTGCATTTCTTTGAACGTCACCCGCAAATCGAGAAGATTTCTTATTATGATACGGCCGGCAGCGCCAAAATGATCGTGGAGCAGGGACTGCGGGATGCCGCCGCCATCGCTTCTGCGGTAGCCTCCGAAATTTATGGCGCGCGTATCTTACGCCGCTCAATCGAAGATGATCGCCGTAATTTTACGCGCTTTTTCTTACTGCGAACGCCTGAGTTTACGCGGCGCTCTCCATTAGAAATTTCCGAGCGAAAACCGTGGAAGACTTCGCTGGTGTTCTCTACGCGGAACGTGCCCGGAGCGTTGTTCCGCTGCCTCAGCGCCTTCGCCCTGCGGGACCTCAATCTCGCCAAGATCGAATCACGCCCGCTGCGGGGGAAGCCGTGGGAGTATCTTTTTTATCTGGATTTCCTCGGCCGGGTGGATACCCCCAACGCCCGCAACGCCTTGGGTCACCTGCGGGAGCTCACCGACCTGCTGCAAGTGCTCGGCTGCTATCCGAGAGGGTACTGAATAGTACAAAAAGGTCCGATGGCCGCCTTTGCGGTTACACTACAGTTTAGACTCCCTTATGCCTGTCGACGAAGAAGCTCCCAAGCAGAATATCGAAATTCCGGCTGAGGTCACCGAAGAATTGCCGATCCTGTCGGTGCGGGACACGGTGTTGTTTCCGCATGCCATGATGCCGATCACGGTGGGCCGCCCGAGCTCGGTCTCCCTGGTCGAGTCCTTGGGTGAAAACCGGCTGATGGGCGTGGTGGCCCAGCTCGACCCGCGCGTGGATTCGCCAGGTCCGGCCGACCTGCACGACATCGGTGCCGTTGCATTTGTGCACAAGGTGCTCAAGGTCCCCCGCGACAATCTGCTGTTGTTCTGCGAGGGCGTGGCCCGCATGCGCACGCGCGGCTTCACCACGACCGAGCCCTTCATGAAAGCGCGCATCGAACGCATCCCCGAAAACGAGCCGCCATCCACGCCGGAGCTGGATGCCGTGCGGGACAACGTTTTGTCTCTTTTCCAACAGATCGTGGCCAGTTCGCCGAACCTGTCCGACGATGTGGCCAATATCGCCGCCGAAATCCCGGAGCCCGGCAAATTGGCCGACTTCATCGCCGGCGCCCTGCCCAGTCTTAGTCCGGTCGAGCGCCAGAGACTGCTGGAACAGTTCGACGCCCGCGCGCGGCTGGACGACATTCACAAGCACCTGACGCGCGAGAGCGAGCTGCTCGAGCTGCGCGGCCGCATACAGTCCCAGGTGAAGGGCCAGTTGTCGCAAAACCAGCGCGAGTTTTACCTGCGCGAACAGCTCAAGGCCATCCAGAAAGAGCTCGGCGAGGGCGACGAAAGCCAGCGCGACATCCAGGATCTACGCGAGAAAGTGGAGGCCGCCGGCATGTCCGAGGAGGTGCGGAAGGAGACCCTGAAGGAGCTCGACCGCCTGTCCCGCATCTCGCCCATGTCGCCGGAATACGGCGTCACGCGCACTTACCTCGAATGGATGGTCAGCCTTCCTTGGAATGTCTCATCGGGCGCGGTGGTGAACGTGAAACACGCCGCCGAGATCCTCGACGAAGACCACTATGACCTCGAAAAGGTCAAGGACCGTATCCTCGATTACCTTTCCGTGCTGCAGCTTCGCCCGGTCCTGAAGGGCCCCATCCTGTGCTTCGTGGGGCCTCCGGGAGTCGGCAAGACATCGCTCGGCCGCTCCATCGCGCGCGCCGTCGGGCGCAAGTTCGCCCGCATCTCGATGGGCGGGATGCACGACGAGGCCGAGATTCGCGGCCATCGCCGCACCTATATAGGCGCGCTTCCCGGCCAGATTATGCAGGGCCTCCGCCGCGCCGGCAGCAACGATCCGGTCTTCATGCTGGACGAGGTGGATAAACTGGGCCGCGACTTTCGCGGCGACCCCGCCTCCGCGCTCCTCGAAGTCCTCGACCCCGAGCAGAACAATACCTTCCGCGATAACTACCTGGATGTGCCTTTCGATCTCTCCAAGGTGCTGTTCATTACTACCGCCAACGTGCTCGATCCGGTGCCGGATGCCTTGCGCGACCGCATGGAAATTATCGGTCTGCAGGGCTATACCGAGCTGGAGAAGGTCATGATTGCGTTCCGCTATTTGATCCCCCGCCAGACCACCGCGAACGGGCTCGAGGCGGACAAGGATATTCACTTCAGCGACGAAGCCGTGCGCTTCCTGATCAACCGTTACACACGGGAGGCCGGCGTGCGCAACCTGGAGCGCGAAATCGGAACCATTTGCCGGAAGCAGGCGCGCCGCATCGCGGAAGGAACGGCGGGCGACGCAACCGCGGTCACCCCTGAGCTGGTGGAAAAATCTCTGGGCGCCCCGCGATTCCGCACCGAGGTGGAAGTCGCCGAGCGCACTCGCCGCCCGGGCGTGGCCGTCGGCCTGGCCTGGACGCCGGTAGGAGGCGACATTCTGTTCATCGAAGCCGGCCGCATGCCCGGCGGCAACAAGGGCCTCATCATGACCGGCCAGTTAGGCCCGGTGATGCAGGAGTCCGTCCAAGCCGCCCTCACCTGGGTGCGCGCCAATGCCAAAACCTACGGGATCGATCCCGACCTGTTCAAGACCAGCGACATTCACATCCACGTCCCGGCCGGCGCCATCCCCAAGGACGGCCCTTCGGCCGGAATCACCATGGCGACCGCGCTACTTTCCATGCTTACTGAACGTCGCGTCCGGCCCAACCTGGCCATGACCGGCGAGATCACACTGACCGGCCAGGTCCTGCCGATCGGCGGCGTGAAGGAAAAGGTGCTGGCGGCCAAACGCAGCGGCGTGCGCGAGGTGATTCTGCCGTTCGAGAACGAGGTCAACGTGCGTGAAGATTTGAAATCCGAGCAGATCGGGGATGTCCAGCTTCATTATGTAAAGACTATGGAAGAGGTGGTGGAGTTGGCGCTCGAAAAGAAATGAAAAGTCTCTTCCAGTTGATCCCGGCGAGCATCCTTGGAAGAACCTTATGGAAAAGCTATTCGATAGTGCCCATGCGTTCACGTTCTTTCTAATCTTCTTTCTGCCCGGGTTCGTCTCCCTAAAGGTCTACGACTCACTCGTTCCCAGCGAACGTCGGGATTTCTCGAAATCGATTTTTGATGCCATTGCGTACAGCGCGTTGAATTACGCCGCTCTTTACCTGTTAATTGTTTGGATGCGGTCGGGAAGAATGAATCTTCCTGCGTACGCGGTCTCGGCCCTGCTCGTTTTAGTCGTATTTCCGATCCTCTGGCCCTTCCTATGGATCAGGCTATTGTCGACGAAGGTATTCGCAAAGTACTTCGTGCATCCGATCCAGCGCCCGTGGGATCACGTTTTCGGATTGCGGAAGTCCTATTGGATGATCGTCCACCTCAAAGATCACCGCAGAATCGGAGGGCTATTTGACAAAGCATCGTTTGCGTCATCACACCCCGCAGAACCGCAGATCTATATGGAACAGGTCTGGAGGCTTGACGAGAACGACCGCTTCATCGAGCCGGTCGATCGATCCGAAGGCATCGTTTTGCTTGGGGAAGACATCCTCGCGATAGAACTGTTCAGCTATAATGCATAGAAGAGATCTGAATATGGCCATGAACGATGCCCAGACGATTCCGGTGCCGCTGCGCAAAGGATATCAACCTCTCAAAAGAGACTACAAGCCGCGGTCCTCGGATGCCAACCGTCCGGTTCCGCCGCAGGGTGGGTCAGGTGTACCTTCGGCCCCACCTCACTCGAACGGGAGTCCGAGCCCCACGGAATGATCGCTGTGGTCGCGTGTGGTAACTGCGGCCCAGCCTCACTTCTCGACCAGCGGAATCTCAAAATACAGCAGCTCTTTCCCCGAATCCGCTTCCTTCAGCCCACTCAGATACAGGCTCGATCCGCGCTGGAATCCGCTCTGAAAATAGACAAAGCCGCTGGCCGACTGGCCCGGTGGCAGCATTTTTGCGGCAAATGCCCGCCCCTCGATTTCCCAGGTATCCAGAGGATTCTTGTGCGCGCTGATTTTGGGAAACGGAGGCGCCACGCTCGGTTTGTTCGGGCCGGTCAGGAAGCGCACATCTTTGGCCGGCGTGGCGTCCACGCGGTCGCGGTTGGGCCCCACCAACACCAGCTCCAGCGGGTCCACGCGTATGCTTTTGGGGCCATCGTTCTGTATGACCACCAGCACCGGCAGCACGCCGTAAGTGTACGGGTTGTGCTTGCCGAAGACGGGCCGGGTCTCTTCGTCGGAAACGTAGGCCGCTACGCCAATGGTTACCTTCCCACTGGTTTGGTGCGACTCATAGCTGGCCGCGGGCCCCGGCGTGAACTTGGGCTGGTCTTTGCCCGCCGGCCACGCCTTGTTTGGCGCGAGTACCGCGGCTATACTCGTGAGGAGAGCCAAACGTTTGAAAATAAAAGGCATTTATCTACTCTACCGCTTCGTTCAGGCGTTTGGATGGCCCGTCGTTCTGGGGCTTGCCCTGCTGCGCTGTCTGCGCAACCGAGCCTACCTGGCTTCGCTTCGGCAACGCTTCGGCCTCCTGCCCGCCTCCTTTAGACAGACCATGCCGGGCGCGATTTGGTTGCACGCGGTCTCGGTGGGGGAAGCGATTTCCGCCGTGGAGTTGGTTCGCCAACTGCGCCAGTGCCTGCCGCGCTCCCCGGTGTTTGTTTCCGTTTCGACCCTGGCGGGTTTTGAGACCGCATCCCGGAAACTGCGGGATCTGGCAAGCGTGTTCTATGCCCCGGTGGACTACGTCTGTGCGGTGCGCCGCGTGCTCCGCCACTTACGGCCGTCGCTGGTAATCGTCATGGAGACCGAAATCTGGCCTAACCTGTTCCGCGAGACCAGGCGCACGGGCGCCGGTCTGATGCTCGTCAACGGCAGGATTTCTGATCGCGCGATCGGCCGGTACGAGCCGCTGCGTTGGTTCTTCGGCGGCGTGCTGGCACCGGTCGATCTGGTGCTGGCGCAAAGCGAGCCAATGCGCCAGCGCTTCCTGCGCATCGGCGCCCCGCCGGAGAGAGTGCGCGTGGGGGGCAATTTGAAATATGATTTCCAGCCGCAAGAGGCGCTGCCGGAAGCGCCGGTCCGCCGCTTTATGGATCGGCTGCGGCCCGGGGCCGTCTGGATCGCGGCCAGCACCATGCCGCCCGCCACCCCCGGCGATCCAGATGAAGAGGAAACCGTGATCGCGGCCTTTCAGCAGGTCGCCAGGTCGCGGCCCGATCTGCTCCTGCTGCTCGCGCCGCGCAAGCCGGAACACTTCGATGCCGCCGCCGCCAAGCTGCGGCGCGCGGGAGTGCCGTTCCTGCGGCGGTCCGCACTGGGCGATTGCAATTCTCTGCCGCTGCCGGGAGCGCTGCTGCTCGATTCCATAGGCGAGCTGAGCAGCCTGTTTTCGCTGGCCGGTGTGGTGTTTATGGGAGGCACGCTGGTTTCGCGCGGGGGCCACAACATCCTGGAGCCCGCGCTCGCCTCCCGGCCCGTCGTCGCCGGTCCGCACCTGGAGAATTTTGCCGAAATCGCAGCGGATTTCCGCGCGGCCGGCGCGCTCGTCGAGGTGCGCGACGCCGCCGGTCTGGCTGCCGCCATTACGGAAGTCCTGGATAATCCCGAATTAGCCGCGACGCTGGGCCGGAAGGCGCAATCGTGCGCGCAGTCGAGACAGGGGGCGGCGGCGATAGCGGTTGGCGCGGCGCACGAAATCTTCTCCACGCGCGTGCCTTCATACCGTCCGGCGCAGCCCGGCTTTCTCTTTCTGTGGATGCTTTCGCGCTTATGGATTTGGGGCGGCCGTCGCAAACGCAAGCGCGACCTGGAGCGCGTTCGGCGTCTGGACGCCCCTGTGATCAGCATCGGCAATATCACGGCCGGTGGCACGGGCAAAACACCGCTGGTCCTGCATGTCGCGGAGAAACTGAAAGCGGCTGGGTGGAGCCCCGGCATCCTGACTCGCGGCTACGGACGCCATTCGCCGCACAAGCACGAGGTGGCAGCGCCGGGAACGCGTCTTCCCGTGGACCGTTCGGGTGACGAGCCGCAAATATTCCTTCGCGCGGCCGTAGCGCCCGTGGGGATTGGTCCTGACCGGTGGCACTTAGGACGACAGCTCGAAGTCGAATTTGGCGTGAACGTCGTGCTGCTGGACGACGGCTTTCAACACGCACGGGTTGGCCGCCGTGTCGACATCGTGCTGGTGGATGCGCTGAATCCGTTCGGCGGCGGCTACCCGCTGCCGCTGGGCAGGCTCCGTGAGCCTCTGGAAGGGTTGGCCCGCGCCGGCATCTTCGTCATCACGCGCAGCGATTTCGGCCGCGTGGTGGAGAGCATCGAACATCTGCTGCGGCGCTACAATCCGCGGGCGCCCATCTTCCACGCGCGGGTCCGTCCGGAGGCCTGGGTGGCTTGCGGCACGGACGACACCATGCCCGCGAGCGCCCTGCCCTACTCGCGCGTCGCGGCATTCTGCGGCTTGGGCAACCCGGAGTCCTTTTGGTGTACGCTCTCCGCGCTGGGCTTGAATGTCGTGGACCGCCTGCGGTTCGACGATCACCACGCCTACAAACCCTGGGAGCTGCGCTTCCTCTCACATCAGTTTCGCCAGGCGGGCGCAGAGGCGATCCTCACCACCGAAAAGGATATGCTCAATCTCTGCGAGGACTGCGACCGGCAGTTCGCACCGCTGCCGCTCTGCTGGCTGCGCATCGGCGTGCACGTAGACCGTGAGGATGAGTTTTTGCGCGCGATCGTCCGGCAGCTGCGATCGGGCCCGTAGCGCGCGCCGCGGCCGCCTGCTTCCGGGTTATAATGTGAGGGACATTTTGACTCTTGTCTTCGCGCTAATACATGTCTAAGGGGGCCTCGTGTGAGTTGGCCGCGAGCCCCCTTTTGTGTTTTGGACGCGATGGAAGAAAAGGAAACATCGATGAAAGAAAAAGGCACAGTGAAGTGGTTTAATGCAGCTAAGGGATATGGCTTCATCCAGAGAGAGAGCGGAGAGGATGTGTTCGTTCACTTCTCGGCGATTCAGACGGAGGGCTATCGCAGTCTGGATGAGGGCACCAGAGTGGAGTTTGAGGTAACGAGCGGTCCGAAGGGGCTGCAGGCGGCCAACGTCACGACGGCCTAGGCAGGAACGCGCGGGCAGGGCGGTCCGGAATGGGCTGCCAGCCCCGCCGACGAATCCACCACGGAGGTTTATGAGTAAGGAAGATAACATCGAAGTAGCCGGCACGGTTTTAGAGAAGTTCCCCAGCGGTCTGTTCAGCGTGCAACTGGACCACGATCGCGTCGTCCTGGCGCATTTGGCGGGAAGGCTGCGCCGCAACCGCATTCGCGTACTGGCGGGCGACAAGGTCACCCTCGAGCTATCCCCGTACGACCTGACCAAGGGCCGCATCACTTTTCGGCACAGATAGGGCTCCCAACATATCGGCCAGGGTGCGTTATAGTGCATACAGCGCCGGCTTTTCCATGTTAATGGTGTAGTCTGTAGTTTCCGGTGTCGCCGCGCGGAAGCCGGTCACAGGTCCGCGGTAGATGCTCTCCGACCGCCGGGAGGGTGGCGTAAGCTGCCGGTTTCGAACAGATTAGAGCACTGAGATGACAGATCCGACGACCCCGGAGGATAAGCCGCCCAGAAGGAAAACCCGCCGCCCCGATATACTGGGAGCAGAGGGTCCAGTGGAGCGCGGAAAGAATACGCAGCCAGCCGGCAGGTCGCGGAAGCAACCGGCCGATCCGGGCGAGAATCTGATCGCGGTTTTATCCCAAAAGGTGGTGGGACAGCCCGGCGCCACGCGCGTAATCGTCCCGTACATCCAGATGTATCAGGCCGGGCTGGCCCCGGAGGGCAGGCCCGTTGGCGTCTTTCTCTTGCTGGGCCCCACCGGCACCGGTAAGACCAAGACCGTGGAAGCCCTGGCCGAGGTGCTGCACGGCACCGAGAAAAACGTACTGAAGATCGACTGCGGCGAGTTCCAGATGGAGCACGAGGTGGCCAAGCTGATCGGCGCGCCTCCCGGCTATCTTGGGCACCGGGAAACGCAGCCCATGCTCACCCAGCAGAAGCTCAACGCGGTCACCAGCGACAAGTGCAGCCTCTCGCTGGTGCTGTTCGACGAAATCGAGAAGGCCGCGCCTTCCATGACACGCCTGCTTTTGGGCGTGCTGGACAAGGGCATTCTGCGGTTGGGCGACAACTCCATTGTCAATTTCGAAAAGAGCCTGGTGTTTCTCACCAGCAATCTCGGCGCGCGCGAGATGATGCGGGAGATCAACCCGGATTTCGGATTCCAGTCGGTGAAGCCTGCCCAGCGTTCCGACCTGACCAGTAAATTGCAGAGCATCGCGCTGGTAGCCGTGCGCAAGCGCTTCTCGCCGGAGTTTGTCAACCGCATCGATTGCATCATCACCTATCAGCCGCTGACGCCGGAGTCGCTCTCCACGATCCTCGACCAGCAGATCGCGGATTTGCAGAATCACGTGAATACGCGGCTGGGAGCGCGATCGTTCACCCTCGAAGTTCCTTTCGATGCCCGCCAGTTTCTGCTGCGCAAAGGGACCAGCTCCGAATACGGCGCCCGCGAGTTGAACCGCACGATTCACCGGCACCTCACGCAGCCGCTGGCAACGCTGGTGGCCACCGGTCAGGTGAGTCCCGGGGCCCGCGTGCTGGTGGACCTCGGCGAGGGCGGTGAAAGCCTCTATATTCGCTCGGCCGAAGGTGACGAGACGGCGGCCCCCGCGCATCCGACGGTGCTGTTGGTGGACGATAATCGCGACCTGCTGCACTTCCTGGAACGGCTGATGGCGGATGCCGGCTGGAAATTGTTAACCGCGGAATCCGCCGCGGATGCCAGGAAGCTGGTTGCCGCGCAGAAACCTAACGCAGCGCTGCTGGACTACATGCTCCCCGATGGCAACGGCGTCGAGCTGGGCGTCGAGTTTTTGCAAGTGCAGCCGCTGATGCTGGTGATCGTGATGACCGGCACCATCCTGCCGCCGGAAGAGGAGGCGCTGTGCGAGGAACATAATTTTCCCGTGCTGCGCAAGCCTTTCCTGGCCTCCGATGTGATGAACCAGATTCGCAGCCGGCTGACTCCGGCGGCGGGAGTGAGCCGCGGCGGCGCATAGATAGGCTCGCAGGCATCCCTCACAATTCCAGAAGGCGCCGAAGAATCGACTCAACTTTGCCGAGGGTTGCGGGGGAGATCTGGCCGATCCGTCCGTTCGCGCGGAACCGTTGTAAATCAACCTTGCCGATCTGATCGCACTTGATGCGGCTCTGCTTCTTCAATCCGCCCTCGCCGGGAGTCAAGTCGACATGAATCCTGAGCGGCGGGCTCGAACTGGATATGGGAACTACGATCAGAACGCCGAACGGGCTCCGGTTGAGATAATCGCTCGACACAATCAGGGCCGGATGCTCATCGCGAATCTCGTTACCCACCGCGGGGTGAGGAGTTTACCCACCAGACCTCTCCTCGTCTTGGCCTCCGAGGTGGTCCGGCCGGCTCAGTTGTCACCCGTTCAACCCGTCACCGGAGATCTGCCCGAAAATCATGCGCTCGTTTGATTCCTGCGGGTAACGTGCCAGATAGGCCTTCGCCTCGTCGTCAAACCCCTCCCAAAAAAGGCTCCGTTCGAGCAGGTCCAGCGCTCTGTCGATAACCTGCTCCTGGTTGGAGAGCTTCAGACGGCGCGCCAAGCTACTAACCCTCCTTCTCGTCACCGCCGAAACTTTGATCGAGCTAGTCGAGGATTGCTGCATGCAACCATTCTGATGCATGCGCAACATACATGCAAACAGATCAGGGGTTCGACAACCTCTACCCGCCGCGCCAGCCCTACATCAACTCGCCGATAAACTCCCGCACCACCTCCGGCGCAATCCGCGGATCCCGGAGCGCCAGCGGGCCGCCTTCGTCCAGCACCGGCTCCATGGCGTGCAGCGGCGGCGTTTCCGGATTATGGTAGAACTTGCCGATGGGGATCTCTTCTCCCCAGATCTGCGACCGCTCCATAGCCATCACCCAGTTCCTGGAATCGTAGCTCGGATCGTCCTCCAGCCGCTTCACGCGCGCCTTGAACCACGGGTAAGTGTTGTCGTGATTGTAAGTCACGCATGGGCTGAACACATCGATGAAGGCGAAGCCTTTGTGCTGCAGCCCCTGCTTGATCAGGTCCGTTAAATGCTTCTGATCGCCGCTGAAGCCGCGCGCCACAAACGTGCCGCCCGCCGCCAGCGCCAGCGCGATGGGGTTGATGGGCCCCTCCACGCTGCCGAACGGCGTGCTCTTGGTCTTCATGCCTATACGGCTGGTCGGCGAGACCTGGCCGGTGGTCAGCCCATAGATCTGGTTATCCATGGCCAGGTAGAGCAGGTCCACGTTGCGCCGGATCGTATGCATGAAATGGTTGCCGCCAATCCCGAAGCCGTCGCCGTCGCCGCCCGTGACTGCCACGGTCAGATCCGGGTTGGCCATCTTCACGCCCGTGGCCACCGCCAGCGCGCGGCCGTGCAGGGTGTGCATGCCATACGTCTCGATGTAGCCGGGCAGGTTGGAGGAACAGCCGATGCCGCTGATGGTTACCACGTTGTACGGCTGAATCTGCAACTCCACCAGCGCCTTTTGAAATGCCGCCAGCACACCGAAATCGCCGCAGCCCGGGCACCAGTCGGGATCTACCCTGCCCTTCAATTCCAATAATGTTACGGGTGTTACTGGGTTCAAAGCTCCTACGGTCGTCGCCATGTTCGCCTCCTACACCATGATTTCGTGCATGGGCACGGACAGCTTGGTCCTGCCAGCCAGTTGTTCTTTGACCGCCTCCACGATGTGATGCGGCATAAAAGGCTCTCCGTCGTATTTGCGGATATGCCCGTTCGGGACGAAGCTCGTCTCGCTGCGCAGATAGCGCGCGAACTGCCCGCTATAGTTGTTCTCGACGATGATGGTGTGCCGGCATTCCCGCAGGATTTCCACGATGCGATCGCCGTGCAGCGGCACCATCCAGCGGATCTGAAGCTGGTTCGCGGAGATACCCTCCTCGTTCAGCATCTCCACCGCTTCCCGAAGCACTCCGTCGGTCGATCCCCAGCCAATCAGGGTCACATCGGCGCCCGGCTGGCCCATCAGTTCGGGCGGCTTTACGGCCGCTTCGATGCCGGCAACTTTGCGCTGGCGCTTCTCCATCATCTCGCGCCGCTTAATAGGATTGGTGAACTCGTCGCTGATGAGCACACCGTCCTCCATATGCTCGTCGCTCGCGACTGTATGAGTGTGGTGCGGCACGCCGGGAATAGCTCGCGGCGAGACACCGCTCTCGGTGAACAGGTATCGCTTGTAACCGTTTGCGCCGTTGCCGTTGGCTGAGGTGATCAGCTCTCCACGGTCGATCTCCGTATTGAAATCCAGTTCCTCGGGCTCCACGCTGGCGGTGCCTTCCGATAGCAGCAAATCACCCAGCACGATCCCGGGGCACTGGAACCGGTCCGCCAGGTTGAATATCTCCGGAATGATTTTGAAGCAATCCAGAATGTCGGTAGGCGCGGCGATCGCCCGCGGGTAATCACCGTGACCCGCGCCGAGCATCTGCCAGAGATCGCCCTGTTCGGTCTTGGTTGGCACGCCCGTCGACGGTCCCGCGCGCTGCACGTCGATGACGACTACCGGGGTCTCGATCATCGCAGCCAGCCCCAGCCCTTCCGTCATCAGCGCGAAGCCGCCGCCCGAGGTGGCGCACATGGCCCGCGCACCGGTATGCGCGGCGCCGACAGCCATATTGATCACCCCAATTTCGTCTTCGACCTGCCGCACCATGATCCCGGCTTTGCGGGCGTGCGCGCCCATCCAATGCAGCACCCCCGTCGAGGGGCTCATGGGATAAGCGCAATAGAATTTGACGCCGGCCGCAGCGCCGCCCATGGCCAACGCCATGTTGCCGGTAAGGACGGCCTTGGGATTCTCCGTCATGGGCAGGGGCCGGGCGAATGGCTCGAAATGCTGAGTGGAGTATTGATAGGCATTGCGCGCGACGGCCACGTTCTCGTTCACCACCGTGTCGCCCTTTTTCTTGAACTGCTGCGCCAGCACCTCCTCCAGGGGCTGAAAGCCAATGCCCATCATGCTGAGCGCCGCAGCCACCGCGAGCGTGTTCTGCTCCACCTTGTTCCGGCTGTTGGTGCTCAGCTCGGAGACCGGCAGGGGGCACAGCCGAACCCCCACCGGCGCGGCCCCGGGCTTGATGGTGTCTCCGTTGTAGACCACGGCGGCGCCCGGCCCCAGCAGGCGCAGGTGCCGATCCATGGTGTCCTGATTCAGAGGAATCATCAGATCGATTTGGTCGCCGAAGCTGTTGATCTTTTCCGGACCCGTACGAATGGTCAGAAAAGTATGGCCGCCCCGGATGATGGATTGATAAGCGTTATAGGCAAGAAGATGCAGTCCGCGTCGGGCAAAGATCCGGGCAAAGATATTGCCCGGCGTTGCAACACCCTGCCCCGCGGCGCCTCCTATGGAAACCGCAAAGCTGTGCGTCATTCCAGTCCCCTCTCTGCATCCCGCGCATCCCAACGTGGGGTACGCGCGGGTTATGATGCCAGCGGCAGCCGGAGCTTATGAGGTGAGCTGCCGCACCAGGTTCCTGTCCTTAGAAAAGCTCCTTCAGTCTATGCCCGATGGGGATCGTTACGCAAGCCCAATTTCTGGAAGTCGCTCCCTGACGGTCACGGCTCGGTTACGGTCTTGGCTCGGTTATGGTTTGCGCATAATCAGCGCCGTGGTGCACGCCAGGATCCAGTTGCCCTCTTCGTCGAGAGCCGTCACCAGTTCCTCTTCAAGCAAGTCAACGGGGGGCTTTGCCAGTAAGTCTCGAACCGTCATGTTGTTAAACCTTTCCCGAAGCGGCTCCTTCAGGTGGGCCCTGTATTGCGTCAAGATGCTATGTAAAGCCCAGATCGGGAGCCCGGAAGCCGGGACAAAATGCCGGTCGACGATAAATTCTTTGCTGAACAGATTCGCGACTCCCTGGCGGGTCATATTATAGAAATGGTTCGGGTAGCCATGCTCGGGCTGCAGGAATGGCACCACACAGTACAGGGAGCCGCCCGGCTTTAGCACACGGGCGAGTTCATGGGCGCAGGCAAACGGATCCGCCACATGTTCGAGGACTGCCAGAGAGAACGCCGCGTCGAATGAGCCGTCCTTAAAAGGAAGCGATTCGCCCACCCCAATGACATCGGTGGTTGGATAATCGACGATTTCCAGATTGACGACCGTGGCATCGTGTCCGCTCCGCAGTCCCGCGCCACAGTCCAACACCTTGCCTCCCTTGGCACGCACGCTCTGGATAATTTCGAGCGCGATGGGATCGTAGTTGTGAGCGGAAACATTGGCAGTCGGCCGCAAATGACTGGCTTGCGCGAGGCCAGGAGTCAGTAGATTGATCGCGCCTGCCTTCTGGGGAAACGACGTCCCGCAGGAGCCGCAACTGATCCCGGCGCCTGCCGGAACAAGCTGGGACGCATCCCCGCAGATCGGACATCGCACGTGTTCCAGGCACCAGCGCCGCTTTTCCTCGAACGCTTTGGCGCCCGCGGCAGCCACCGATAAAACACCGGGCGCCAGTTGAAGATCCAGCTGGCAAACAGGGTGTCCGTTCAGCTGTACACCGATCAGAAGGCATCCCTCGGCGGCGACGTCCAGATGGCGACTGATATCCAACCAACCAGAAAAGCCGAGGACGGAATCGTTGGGGTAGGCTGCTCGCACATCCGGGCGATCCACCAGATCGTGCGGCAGAGTCGACGCACCAGCGTTTAGAATCAGGCTGCCGAGCTCGCCACGCTCCGGGCTGGCGCACCAGCCGGTGATTTGTACAATGGGGGTCGCTATCAACCGTTCAGCAGGAGTATCTATATGTACGATCATGAGAACGGAAACCCTTATTGTACTCGTCACCGGCTGGCGGCTGGTCGATTACCGCCGGCCGCGCGCGTGGAAATCGCGACCGTGGAAGTCCCGCCGGCCCCAAGCGGCATACGGGTAGACATAGGCCGGTGCGGGAACTACGGGAGCCGGATACACATACGCTGGGGCCGGCACGACAGGATACGGCGGGTATGCCGGATACGTGTAGGCCGGCGCTCCGACATACACTCCGAACCTGACCGCTGCCTTCGCCTGATTGAGCGGGGCGAGCGCGAGCAACCCGAACAACGCCATCATCGGAAGTCCAATCTTTTTCAGCATTTTCATCATCCTCCACTCCATTGGACGCCCCCGCGAGGACGATGCCTGTAAAAGAATGTCAAGCCGGCCGGCAGCGGTGGCGGCACAAGAGCCGGCCAGCCACGAGGACCACCGCGATCAGCACGGCGTCAACGGCATAATGGAGCGCATCCGAGGGGTTGAGCAGCTTCCGAACAAATGCGTCGGCGAGCATCATGTCTCCGCCGACCTTAGCCAGAATCGCCGCTCCCAGGTACATGGTGAGCGGGTACTTATCCATGAGCACTGCCAGGAACGTGCTGGACGACATCACCACCGGAATGCTCAATACCAGGCCGAACAGGATCAACCAGACATTGCCCTTGGAGGCTCCCGCCACGGCCAGGATGTTGTCCGTGGACATGGTCAGGTCCGCTACCATGATCGAGCCGATGGCGCGCCACAGGTCGCGCGGCGAGGGGACAGCCGGCTCTGGCGCGCTGGCGTCCGCCAGCACCCGCACGGCAATCCAGACGACAAACGCTCCGCCGGCGAATTGCAGAAACTCGATGCGCAGCAGCTTGGCTGCCAGGAAGGTAACCGCTACGCGAATCAGCACGGCGAGCCCGGCGCCGGAGATCAATGCCATGCGCCGCTGGGGCTTGGGCAGCGCACGCACGGCCAGGGCGATGACCAGCGCGTTATCTCCGGCCAGCAGCAGATCAATGACGATGATCGACAGGCAATCGACCAGATAGTGCGAGTAACCGCCGGGCAACATTCAAGGTAGCACGGAGGGTGCGGGAAGCGAGGAGGCCAACTGCTGGGCAGGCACCGGGCAGTGGCCGCGTGCAGCTTCGCTATGTGTCGGTCGATCCCAAGTAAATGATATTGGACTAAGACTTCGCCGCGCTCTGCTCGTATAGCTGGCGAAGCTCGCACTCACCATCTCCAGCCGTATGGAGAAATTGCTTGACCAGTTCGATAGCCTCTTCCTTCGAGTTCGCCTCCAGAAGGGCGAAGCCGCCGATTACCTCCTTGGTTTCGGCGAAAGGCCCGTCGATCACGGTCAATTTGTCGTTGGAGAGGCGAACGCGCGCGCTGGGCAGGCTTGCCCATTTTGTCCATTTCCTCCTGTGTCGGGGGAACGCCTCTTTCGACGGTCTTATAGATACTTAGGAATCGCATGATGATTTGTCCTTTATGTCTTACTCATTGGCTCCCGGCATGGGAGCGTCCAGGAACGGCGTGACAGCAGGCGCCAGCGCCGGCGATGACAAGATGTTGTAATGCGTCACGCCCGGTAAAATGGTCAGCCGGGCATTGGACATTCCCGATCCGTCCCACCCGGCATCCTTCTTGCCGCCGCCCAGAAGCTCGAAGAACTGGACCGCATGTACGGTACGGACGGCGTCGGCATCGGCAAACACGAGCATCGTCGGCGCCTGGATCGCCGCCACTTCTTTCGACCAGTCATAGTCTCTCCTGAGCAGGTCGCCGATCTTGGTGAGCAGCACCGGCCAATCCGCCGGCCTCGGCGCAATGCGGGCATACATCTGGTATATCGGGCTCTGCTTCATCGGTTCAGCGGATGCTGCGCCTACCTGCGCCATCGCCGCGAGGACTTCGGGATACCATCCGTCGCGCCTGAAGACGGTCGAGACGATCACCAGCTTCCTGACCATGTTGGGATGCTGGATGGCGTTGCGCAGAGCGACGCCGGCGCCGAGCGAGTACCCCATCACGTCGGCTTTCTCGATCTCCAGATACTTGAGCAGCTCGGCGATATCCTCGCCCATCGCCTCGCAGGTCAGCGGCCGATCGATATCGGCGGTGCGCCCGTGGGCCTGCAAGTCAACGGCAATCACCCGCCGGTTGTTCGAGAGCAACGGCAGGACCTCGCCGAACATTTCGGTCGCTCCCAACCCCCCGTGCAGCAGGATCAGCGGTTCTCCGGGACCGGCGCCATGGATTTCGTAATAGAGGTTGAGTCCGTTCACCGCGGCGTAGCTTCTCAGCATCGCGTTTATGTCTCCTTCTATTTATACGTCCTATTGATACGTCGAACGAGAGGCGCCGAAATCGACAGAATCGGAATTCTCTTTTTCGTACCGGCCCGCGGCGCCAATCAGGGGTGTATAAAGATTAGATGCACCGCTTCCTGCTCCTGCCGGTTGCTTTTGTCACCTGGACGTACGCCGCTTCGCTGCCCCCGCCGGCGGACCAGCAACTGGCGCGCGATATTTACAAGCAGATCATCGAGATCAAGTCCGGGTACACCACTGGCGCCACCACGCCTGTCGCTGAAGCGGTGGCGGCGCGTTTGAGGACTGCGGGATTTCCGCCATCCGACATCTACCTGGGCGGCCCCATCCCGACCAAGTGGAACCTGGTGGTGCGTTATCACGGCAGCGGCGCCAGAAGGCCGATTCTGCTGCTGGCGCACACTGACGTGGTAGAAGCCAAGCGCGAGGACTGGAGCACGGATCCGTTCCAACTGGTCGAGCGCGACGGCTATTTTTACGCGCGGGGCTCCTGGGACGATAAGGCGCAGGCGGCCATATGGATCGCCAACCTGATTCGCTACAAACGGGAAGGGCTGCGGCCGGACCGCGACATCATCGTGGCGCTGACCGCGGACGAGGAGGGTGGCGGCCCTTACAATGGCGTCCAGTGGCTGATACGGAACAAGCGCGAGCTGATCGACGCCGAGCTTTGCCTTAATGAAGGCGGCTGGGGAGAGATGGCCGATGGCCGCAAGGTCGCCCATAACATCCAGCTCAGCGAAAAGTATGTCATCAACTTTCGCCTGGAAGTACACAACAAGGGCGGCCACAGTTCCGTGCCGGTGGCGGACAACGCGATTTATCATCTGGCGGGGGCCCTCGAGCGGCTGTCGAAATTCGGATTCCCGCTCAAGACCAACGATGCCACGCGCGCCTACTTTGGCGAGCTGGCCAAGCTCGAAAGCGGATCGCAGCGGGCGGAGCTGACTAAGGTAGCGGAAGGGACGGCCGACGCCATGGAACGGGCTTCGAATTTATCCCCCGCCTGGAACTCCATGTTGCGGACCACCTGCGTCGCGACGCAGTTGGAGGGTGGCCACGCCATGAACGCGCTGCCGCAACTGGCAGCCGCGAATGTGAACTGCCGGGTCCTGCCGGAGGATTCGCCGGAATACGTGCAGAGCACTCTCGAAAAAGTCTTTGCCGATAACCAGGTGAGCGTGAAGATCGCGGGCGAGGTGGCGCGAGGGCCGGCTTCGCCGCTCAATCCGGCTTTGATGAAAGCGATTGCCCGAGTCACTGACACCTTGTGGCCCGGCGTGCCAGTGGTGCCGATCATGCTGATGGCCGCTACGGACGGTTTGTATCTGCGGTCAGCCGGCATTCCGACCTATGGCGTACAAGGCTTCTTCATGGATCGCAACGACATACGCGCGCATGGCCGGGACGAGCGTTTGGGAGTCACGTCGTTTTATGAAGGCCAGACGTTCTTGTATGAGCTGGTGAAGGTGTTGGCGACCGCTTGAACTGAAAAAACAGTGGGTCAATTTAAACCCTTAGTTTATTAAGAGCGGCGCTATAATTTTTCAAACCAGTGATGCGCGTACGGTTCACTATTGAAGGCCATTACCTCAAGGTATCTCGATCGTCGGTAAAGAGCGATCGCCTTATTTTGCTCATGAGAACCTTTTTGGAGGGCAAAAGCGTTCCGGCGAATAAACGGGGGCATGTCCGCCGACTCGGGCTCCTAAACTCTTGATCCGCAAATGAGAACGCTGGTGTAATCATGTTCGGCCCTAGCCGTCCCAAAGCATACGAGGTGCCGCTGGCCGTCACGGTTCTGTTCGTCTCCGAACTATGTGGAGTCGGCCAGGAGTCCCGGGTTGCAGAGTTGCAGCATTTCAACTACGACAGAGGCGCCGCCCTGGACCCTAAAGAGGTCTCCGTCCAAAGCCGGGACGATGCGGCAATTAATGACATCACATACGAAAGTTCGCCTGGTAGAAGAGTGCCAGCATACCTGGTCCTGCCCAAGGGTGGCGGCAAGTTTGCCGCGATCTTGTGGGGACATTGGTTGATGTCGCATTCACCTTCCGCGAATCGTAGCGAGTTTCTGGATGAAGCGATTGCACTCGCGAACGCTGGCGTCATATCCTTGCTTATCGATGCGCCCCAGGCCCGCCCCGGATTCGTCGCGGAGCGCAAGTCGTTTGGGCCTCAGCCGTCGGACTTGGTCGCGGAACAGGTGGTCGATTTGCGTCGCGGCGTTGACCTGCTTCTGTCGCGCTCGGACGTGGATCCGAAACGGATCGGATATGTCGGCCATAGCTGGGACGCGCGTACCGGCGCCATTCTGGATGCGATAGACAAACGTCTGAGCGCCTTCGTGTTTATGGGAGGGCCGATATCGACACGAGACAATGTTCTCACATCCGATGCGCCTAACATAGTGGCTATGCGCAAAGCCGTACCAACCGACACGCTCAAGACATTTCTTGATACTTACGCATGGGCGGATGCCGGCTCCTATGCCACGCAGCTTGGCCCAGCTTCGGCGCTTTTCCAATATGCCCTTCACGACGATTTCAGCCCGGTAGTTTACGCCCAGCGATATTTCGATATGGCCGCGGGTCCGAAAGTAGTGAAGAACATCTTGCGTTACAAAGTCTGCCAGTTGGAACACTTGAGAGGGTTCCGGTCGTGAAATAGGATTCTCCCATTGAAGCTTGAGTTGGCGGCAGTTAAACGGCGCGCAAATGCAATGTGAAACGGGAGGCGGTCAGGATGGATAGTTGTTGATTCGTGTTGAATTTAGACTTGAAGAATGAAAGAATAGAAGTACTCAACGAAGAGGACAGACCCCTCTGAGAGGTTCTCGCGAAACGGGAGCTCGTCCACGAGCAGACCCAAGTAGCGAGAAACGTGGAGCGCGACGACACCGCGCAAATTAAGCGCCGGCGCAAAGCCGGAAGCTGGATGGCACCGCCACTTTCCGTGGTTCCAGTAAATTCCTTTGGACGGGATCTGCATGGTAACCAACATGGCCTGCCGAACATTCATCAACAGCCTTAAATCAATGGACTCCGCGGAAGTGCTAATCCGCGGCTGGGTCTACAGACTCAGGGTTCTGGGGAGAACATCTTTCGTCATCTTGCGCGATTGCAGCGGTGAAGCGCAGTGCGTGGCGGCGACTGAAGCCTTGAAGGACCATAAACTGAAAGTTGAAGACGTCGTGGAAATTCATGGCGTTGTTCGGCTTGATCCGCGCTCGAAGGCGGGGTTTGAAATCGACATTTCGACAGTGCGCGTACTGAACCGGGCGGGACAGAACTTACCGTTTCAATCGGCGGACCAGGTGGATGCAATTGGCTTGGAGACCTTGGTCCAATACCGGCCGCTGGCTCTGCGCACCGAGACGGTGGGCGACATCTTTCGCGTCCAAGCGACGATTCTCCGATATTTTCGAGACGCTCTAAATCGGCGCCGATTCACGGAAATCGTCACATCGAAACTCGTCTCTGGCGGTACAGAAGGAGGCAGTAATCTATTCGAGGTCAAATACTTTGATCGTGTCGCATACCTGGCCCAGAGCCCTCAATTCTACAAGGAACATGGCGTCGCGGGATTCGAGCGCGTCTACGAGACCGGCCATGTCTACCGCGCCGAACCGCATGCGTCCAGCCGTCACTTAACCGAGTATTACTCGCTCGACGTGGAATTTGGTTTCATCGACGGGCCAGAGGATGTGATTCAACTTGAGCGCGAACTGCTGACCGACATGTTTCAGGGCCTTAACAAACTGCACCGAGAGCTAGTCCTGAAATATCGGAAGGATTTGCTGCCATCGATGCTCGACGTGCCGTGCTGGGAGTTCGAGTCGTGCCTCGAACTTCTGCATAGCAGATTTGGGCGGGTGGATTTGACGGACGATCTGGATCCGGAAGGAGAACGCCAGCTTTGCGAGCTTGCGCGCGAAGAAAATGGCGTGCCCGCCGTGTTCGTATTGGGATTCCCGTTGGCGGCGAGACCGTTTTACACGGCCCCGCGCGGGTCCCAAGGCGCGGCCAGCAGTTTCGATTTGCTGTTTCAGGGACTTGAAATCACCACCGGAGGACAGCGACTCCATCTGCGGGGCGATCTGGAGCAGGCTTTGCGTTCCCGTCACATCGACCCCGCAACTTTCGAAAGCCATCTTGCGATGTTTGAGTTGGGTATGCCGCCTCACGGCGGATTTGCGATTGGTTTGGAACGCCTCACATGCCAGGTGCTGAACCTGCCGAATGTGCGCCAAGCGGTGTTGTATCCGCGCGATCGGTATAAGCTCACGCCTTAGCAGCCAGCAGAAAAATATGCCGACAAGAAGCGATGCCAGGCTCGCCGTAATTTGGTCCGCCCACCAGTCATTTGCGGCCATCAGCGGCCCGGACTGCAACACATTGTTGGCCGCGTGGCCGAGCTTGTTCACAGCCCCGTTCCAGTTGGGCATCGGTTCTCGGTCGTAGAGGTCGCATCCGTGATCCGGTCGAACATGGCTCCCATTCAGGCGGCGTTCGACGAAAATTGCAGGCCCGTGAACTGCTGGTGAGTTCGCTCCTCTAACTTGGCCCACTTCGATCGTTTAATTTGGCCCACCTGAACAGCTCCCGGATGGGAAGATTCCGGGATGAACAGGAGGAGCAAAGTGGAACTATTCGAAGAGATCCGGCGGGGGTACGCGGCCGGAGAGACGATCAAAGGGCTGGCGAAGAAGCATGGGGTGCACCGGCGCATGGTGCGCCAGGCGATCGCCAGTTCGATCCCGCCAGAGCGGAAGAAGCACGCACAGGAACAGCCGAAACTGGATCCGGTGAAAGAGGCGATCGAGCGGATGCTGGAAGGCGACCGGCAGGCGCCGCGGAAGCAGCGACACACGGCACACCGCATCTGGACGCGGCTG
>Ga0302325_10004324_pt1 | contig 32890 bp, 45 predicted proteins | sample Palsa_T0_2_FD_201948 | JGI IMG/M metagenome (GOLD analysis project Ga0302325, IMG submission 201948) | Peat permafrost microbial communities from Stordalen Mire near Abisko, Sweden - Palsa_T0_2 | ecosystem: Environmental > Terrestrial > Soil > Palsa > Peat permafrost | place: Sweden: Abisko... | reverse complement strand
GCGACGGGGAGCAGGGCGGTGATCTTGATGATGGTGCTGGTCCGGATGGTGTTCTTGGTGGCTGCCATGGTGTCCCCCGACGGTGTTCCCGGCTGCGTTCTCGCGGCCGGTAATCACAGAGTCGGATCGGGCGGTTGTCGGACGGGTGCACTTACGGATGCAGCCCGGTGGCAGGAAAAACAGCGTGTTTCCGCGGGGTGCCTGGCGGGCTGGCCGGGCTTGCCGGGCGGGCTGGCCGGGCGGGCTGGCCGCGAGCTGGCCGCGGGCTGGTCAAGGTGTTCTACGTCATCCGGGGACGTCGGGCGATCCGGCGGGCATGGCCGCCCGTGCGACGAGATACCTCAACGACGAGGCCGAGTTGTTGCTGGCTGACCTGGTGGTCGCTGAAACGATCTGCGTGCTGGAGTCCTTCGATGAGGCACCCCGCGATCAGGTGGCCGACGCGATGCGATCACTTCTTGCCATGCAGTCGGTTGTGACCGTCGACGCCGCGCTTTTGCTCCGCGCCATCGAGATCTACGAGACTTACCGGCTGGATTTCGCCGAGGCGTACCTTGTGGCCTGCGCCGAGTCCACTGGGATCAACACGGTCGCCTCGTTCGACAGGTCCATCGACCGGGTCCCGACCGTCGCTCGAATCGAGCCGCGGGACCACTGACGTCGTAAACCCCGATCATCCAGTTCGTCGGGCGCCGGCGCGTTGCCGGCTGGAGTGATCAAAGTGAGCTACCGCTGGCGCCGGGTCCGTTGCTGCGAGCCTGGGCCCAGCGGCTCGATCATTACCGTGCGGTACGGCCCGGCAAGTTGAGTGAGGTCGTCCGGATCACCGGTGAGCACTACCCCGCCTCCCGCTTCGATCGCACCGCGACCGGGTGCGCGTCCGCGAGCAGTGCCAACCTGCGTGCGCCTGCGCGAGCAGCCCGACGACCAGGAGGGCCAGGCTCCGGTCGGTATCACGAATCAGCGATGCGGCCGGGGACTCCCTGGCGAGCAGGGCATCCAGCGCCCGGCTGCGCCCGGCACCCCGGTACAACTCGGCCAGGGTGACCGTCGCGATGGATACCTCCCGCTGCAATCGCCGCGCACGCGGCTTACCTGCTGGCGCACGCCACGGTCGAGTCGCTCGAACACCTTCCGGGCATCGTCTCGGAAGACAACCTGATAAGCCACAGGTCACAGGCCTGCGTCGGACTTGACCTGCTCCCAGGGGATGAGCGGCTCGCCCGCAGCGATGCTGACGCGGGCCTCGCGCGCTGCTGCCGCGTCGGCGAAATCTTCGAGCAGCCCGGCCAGTTCCGCCGGGGAGAGCCGTTCTAGCTCAGCGGCGACCTCGGCCGGGACGATCGCAGCTACTCGCTCGCCATGCTCGGTAATGTAGACGACCTTGCCGCGGGCCGCCTCATGCGCAGGCTCGGCAACGCCAGGAGCCTGCTCGACCGCTAGCTCGCTCATGCCTGAACTCCCTGCTTCTGACAGCGCCAGCTGCAATTACGGGCAGCATCTCCACTACCCCCCGGGTTATCAAGCTTCCTTGGTAACGAACTGCCGGGCTTAGCCGGCAGAATTTCACTGCGTCCCGCCATCCGGCCGGCTGCTCAGGAGGCAACACCCCCGGTCAGCATGCTAGTGTCCTGCGCCTTAAATTCGTCGGATTAGTCCAGACTGGGGGATGGCGAGAACCGGGCGGCCGAAGGCCCCTGTTGTGCTGACCGGCGGCGGAGCGCGAGCAGCTGACGCGGTGGGCGAGGCGGGCGAAGTCGTCGCAGGCGCAGGCGCAGGCGCAGGCGCTGCGGTCGAGGATCGTGCTGGCCTGCGCGGAGGGCGCGCCGGGCCGGGAGATCGCCAGGCGGCTCGGCGTGCACGAGGACATGGTCGGCAAGTGGCGCCGCCGGTTCCTCGCGCGCAGGCTGGACGGGCTGGCCGATGAGGACCGGCCGGGCCGGCCGCCGTCGATCCTGCTGGACCGGGTCGAGGACGTGATCGTGGCGACGCTGGAGCAGGCCCCGGCGGACGCCACGCACTGGTCGCGCACGTCGATGGCGAGGAAATCCGGGCTGTCGAAGTCGACGATCGGCCGGATCTGGCGGGACTTCGGCCTCAAGCCGCACCTGACCGACGGGTTCAAGCTGACGTCCGACCCGCTGTTCACCGAGAAGGTCGTCGACGTCGTCGGCCTGTACCACGACCCGCCGGAGAAGGCGGTGGTGCTGTGCGTGGACGAGAAATCGCAGATAACCAGGCCCTGGACCGGTCTCAGCCGGTGCTGCCGATGATGCCCGGCATGCCCGAGCGGCGCAGCCACGACTACTACCGGCACGGCATCACCAGCCTGTTCGCCGCCTTCAGCATCGCCGACGGCACCGTCATCTCCGAGCTGCAACGCCAGCACCGCGCGGCCGAGTTCCGCAAATTCCTGACCGCGATCGACAAGGCCGTCCCCGCCGAGCTGGGCATCCACCTGGTCTGCGACAACTACGGCACCCATAAGACCCCCGCGATCAGGGCGTGGCTGGGCCGCCATCCCCGCTTCCACATGCATTTCACGCCGACCGGGTCATCCTGGATCAACCAGGCCGGGCGGTGGTTCGGGTTCCTGACCAGCCAGCTAATCCGCCACGGCGCCCACAAGAGCGTCCAGGCCCTCGAAGCAGACATCCGCGCCTGGATCCGGAACTGGAACGAGGATCCCCGGCCGTTCGTGTGGAAGAAGACCGCCGAGGAGATCCTCGACTCCCTCGCACGATATTGCCGACGAATTTCTGACGCGGGACACTAGTGCCGCGATCGACATCGGCGGCGATCTCTTTTGTGTCGTCCGCTGACGCATCTCTTCGGGCGCGGCCGGTAATGCATATCAGCGCTAAAGTTCTTTACGGATAGACCCTGGCCGTTTTCCCATATCTCGAATCCGGCTTCGATATTGAGCAGATACCAGCGATGTTTGATGAGTGCTCCGGCGTGATTTATGAATGGCCGTATGCGGAGGTTGTTCAGATGCCAGGTTGGATGTACCCGCCAGTAAATGATTAGCGGCCAGCTCTCGCCGTTATCGTGTCGGGTAGTCCAGTTCTTAAAGTACCAATCGGCGCCGTCTATTCGCACGATCTGGCTAGGTGACCAGTGGTCGTTAGCTCTGGAATTCTCCCATATCATTAGCTCGGCGCCCTCGGCCTGCCCATTGTGGAGCGGCTTACTGGATATCCACATATCGAGTGATGAATTCCACCGGCCCCTAGCGTGTTCCTTTGTGTCCATTGAAACAACAGGGTGAATTCTGCGGATTCTCGCCGGGAGCTGAGTCCCGGCAGTTCCGACTCCCCAACTCCATCCGGTAAAGATGTAAGGATACGCCTGTACTATTGCGTGCCGGCCTCTTGCGCCGGACTTAGTTACAGCGAAGTTAGCTGTATTGCCGTAATTGGTCAGGCACTCGCCCCTGTCCTCCCAGTCATCGTTACGGTAAACATAGCGACCGCCATCTACGCGATGATGCGAGTATTGCTGGCAGAGACGAGTAACGGCTGTGCTTGCCTGGACAGAGTTAAAGCTGAGTAGGGACATGGTTAGTGCTGCCAGTGCGAGCACTATTCCTGTCGCCCTGCTTCTCCAGAGGCTCTTCTTGCCCGGCATGTTGTGTCCCCCCGGCTGTGTTTCCCGGCCACGTGGTCGCGGCCGGTAATCGCAGAGTCGGTTCGGGCGGTTGCCGGCCGGGTGCGCCTACGGATGCGGCCAGGTAGCAGGACAGCGGAAGATCACCCGGTGAATCGCCAGCCTGAAGGATCTTCTTGACCTGGTAAGCGCGCTGGGAATCGGGCCAGTGCGAGACCTTGGCCTGCTCGATTCCGCCTGCCACCGGCCGCAGTCGGGTCTCTTCGGGCAGGAGGCGTATCCCACGCTCGCCGGGAAGGCTGCCGCGCTGATGGACTCACTCGCCGGCAATCACGCGCTGGTAGACGGCAACAAGCGGCTAGCGCTGCTCGCGACGGTGGTCTTCCTGCGCATTAACCACTACCGGCTGGACCTGACCGATGACGAGACATTTGATCTCGTCCTCTCCGTCGCCGCCGGCCAGTTGGACGCTGCCGACATCGAGAAACGCCTCCGCCTGGTACCCGCGCCCGGGTGAAGCGATCAGGTTCACAAGCAGCGGTACGCCTCGTCCTCCCCAGCGCATGCCGGGGCAGGCACGTCCGGCAGGCCGGGCGGGCTAGCCCGCGAGAGCCCAGAACGCGCAGTGATGCTCGGCGGCGAAGCCGGTCTCGGTGCGCGGCCGCGGCGGGACGAGGGACAGTACCCGCTGGCTGGTGCTAGTGAAGCGCGGCCACGGCGGCCCGGCGGGCGAGGAGGGGGATCCGGTCCTGGCGAGACTCGTCCAGTACTGCTTCATGGCCGCGGCCAGCCGCTGCTGCGATGGGGTGAGCACGCCGGGGAACGGGGTGTTCCGCAGGCTGAACAGGTACTGGACCTCCGACTCGTGCGCGGCGCCGTAGGGGAAGCCGACCGGCCCCAGGTAGCGTTCCGGCGCGCTGACGTCATTGAACTCATACGCATAGGTCGGCACGTACCTCGACAGCGACTCGTCGACGGACAAGGCCGGGCAGGCGAAGATCGCGTCGGTGCCGACGGCGCCGAGCGCGACCGGGGGGCTGGGGTAGGCGCTGAGCGGGTACTCGGCCGCGATCGCCGCCGCGGCCGGGGCGGAGACAGTGAGCAGCGAGGCGATATTGGCCTGGTAGTTCGCCGCGGTGACCGGCGGGGCACCGTCGAGCTGCGCTTGCGCGACGAACAGCCGCCACTCGTCGCGGTTGGTCCCGTTGATCACCGGCACGTGATTGAACTGCCCGCTGGCCAGGGCAGGTCCTATGGACTGGGTCAGGACCGTTCCGTCAATGTCGGGTCGGTATCCCGCGAAATCCTCGTTATCCACGATCGTCGATACCGGCAGGGCGCGCAGGCACGTAGCGGTCTGGCTGGCGCAGCCGACCGTGGCGGCGAATGCCTCGCCGGCGGCCTCCGCCGTCCCCAGCGAGGCCTGCGTCAGGTCGTAGGTCCCGCTTTCGGTGATGGCGCGCGAGAACAGCCCGCGGGCACCGGGGGAGACGAGCTGCGACAGGACGCTGAGCCCGCCGGAGGACTCGCCGGAGAGGGTCACGTCGCGGGGGTTACCGCCGAACTGGCGGATGTTGGCCTGCACCCAGCGCAGCGCCGCCTGCTGGTCCATCAGCCCGTAGTCGCCGGACGGGCCGCCCGGGTGGCTGGCGAGCGCCGGGTGGGCGAGGAAGCCGAGCGCGCCGAGCCGGTAGTTGATGGTGACAACGATCACGCCGTGGCGCACCAGCGCGGCCGGATTGTAGTCGTTGCTCTCGCCGGCGATGAAGGCGCCGCCGTGGATCCACACCATGACGGGAAGGCCGCGCGCGCCGGGCCTGGCGCTCGCCGGGGTGAACGCGCCGGGCCTGGCGCCCGCCGGGCTGAAGACGCCGGGCCTGGCGCCCGCCGGGGTGAAGACGTTCAGGTAGAGGCAGTTCTCCGAGGTGCTGGCCAGGCCGAACGACGAGGGCGGCTGCGGGCAGTGCGGCGCGAAGGCCGTGGCCGCACGGACGCCGGTCCAGTGAGCGGCCGGCCGCGGCGGGCGCCAGCGCAGCGGGCCTACCGGCGGAGCAGCGTAGGGGATGCCGAGGAACTCATCAGTCCGCCCGGCGGTCATGCCGCGCAGCGTCCCGTCGGCAGTGCTGACGACCAGTCGCTGCCCTGCGGCCGGAACCGCGCCGGCGCCCGCCGTCGTGGCGCCCGCCGTCGTGGCGCCGGCCACCAGGGCGCCCAGGGCAATGACCCCTGCGCCGAGCCTGGCGGCGGCCCGCGAGGTGCGGCGGCTTCCTTCCACCTGGCGGAGTGAGTCCCGTTGACACCGAAATCCCAGCATGAAAAAGCTCCGGCCATCTCGGCGGGGCGTTGCAGTCAGCAAGCGCCTTAAGCCACCGAAGTCCGGAGCGACCCGCTCAGATTACCACGCTCTGGGCACCGCCGCCGGGTGCCAGGCCAGACGTAGCCAGGTGATATGATCTGCATATTAGATTATCTTCAAGACCGATTATCACGGATATCGTTCCTGGCCGGGACCGGATGAACCGCCGCTGCACGAGTCCGGGCGGGGCCGCCGCGACACCGTCAAAGAGCCAATGGAGAGCAGACGACATGACTCAGGCAATAGAGCAGGACCTGCCCGTCCTGGGCCGGCTGGACGAGGCCGGGCGGGCGGTGCTCTTCACCGAGGCTCGCACCGCCAACACCTTCAGCGACGCGCCGGTGAGCGCCGAGGAGCTCACCAGTATCTGGGAAATGGCCAGGTGGGCTCCCACGTCGGGAAACGTCCAGCCGATGCGCGTGGTGTTCGTCCGTACGCCCGAGGGGCGTGAGCGGCTGGCCCCTCACATGCTCGAGATGAACCGCGCCAAGACCCTCACCGCCCCGGCGGTGGCGATCCTCGCCATGGACCTGGAGTTCCATGAGTACATCCCCAGGCTGGTCCCGTTCCGGCCGCAGATGAAGGACATGTTCGCCGACGAGGGCGTCCGTCTCGACTCCGCCCGGTTCAACACGGCTCTCCAGGCCGGTTACTTCATCCTGGCCGTCAGGGCCGCGGGGCTGGCCGCCGGCCCGATGCTGGGCTTCGACAACGCCGGCATCGACGCGGAGTTCTTCGCGGGCACCTCGTTCCGCTCGGTGCTGGTCGTCAACATCGGCCATCCCGGCGAGAGCCCGTGGTTCGACCGCCTTCCCCGGCTCGACAACGACGAGGTCATCACCTGGGCCTAGAGCGCTGGCCCCAAGCACCCGGCCGGGACTGGGCTCACGGCCCGCTGGTGACCGTGCTCACGTGCATCGTCACCAGCGACCGCTTAGCGCAGCCCTGCAGGCTCAGCGGCGCGTACAGCGCGCTGTACTGGTCCGGCGGGTAGACCTGGACCCAGCTCACCTGCACCTGATGGCCTATGCAGTTGTTGCCGATCAGCACGTCGCTGACCCCGAGCGTGGCATGCGCCGTCCCGCCGGGCGCCAGGGTGACCAGCGCCGGCGCGATGCCGCCGGGCCGCCCGGCAGGCGCGCCCACCTGGCTGCCCCCTGGCGACGTGACGAACGCGACTCCGGGGTAGCCGTACATCGTGCAGTCCGAGCCGGAGGCGTTGGCGAAGTCGAGCGGGTAGTAGATCGTGCCCGCGGCCCCGTTGCCCGCGCCCACGGTCAGCTTCAGATCCGCGGTCGCGCACTGCGACGGCCCGGAGGACGCCGACGTCGAGGGGCTCGGCGAGCTCGACGGCGTGACCGTCACGGTGACCGTCTTGGTCGGCGCTGCGCTCCCGGAGGAGCTGCAGGCTGCCGTGAGCGCGGCGAGCGAGGCAAGCAGGCACGCGGCCAGCGCCCGCCGGCCTGTTATCGCGGATGCTCTCATGGTGAACATCCCTTTCATCTGGTCATCATCCATTGTGCAGGACAAAGCATCAGTGTGTACGACGCCGCACCGGTCGCCACGGTTGCGGCGCCGCGACTCGCCGGCGCGGTCCGGCGCCCGGCCGCCGCGTACGCATCGACCCCCAAGGGGGCACGGCCATACGATGGCTACGGGCGGCACTGCCCCGGATCCCGGGCCGACGGCACGCTGCGTTCATCGCCGAGCAGCCAGAGAAGCGCCGTCAGCAACAAGAGGAGATCAACAAATGCCGGCGACGCTGAGGTTGACGCATAAGGCAATCGGGGTGGAGGTCCGTCGTGGCACGTACGATGTCGTGGTCGACGGTGAGCGGGCCGGGTCGGTCGAAATGAACCACACGATCGAGATACCAATTGAACCTGGACATCACACCCTGCAAGTTCGCAACGGACGAAACTCGAGCAGCGCTCAAGCCTTCGACGCCACCGAGGAAGAGATCGTCGCCTTCCGATGCACCGGAAAGAGGCTCTTGCCGATCTTTCTCGCATCCTTTGCCGTGCCCAGGCTGGCACTGAAACTCGTTCGCGATTGAGTCGGCGTTGCCGTCGTGGCGCTCAGGTTGCTGGGCGATGGTAGATATCACCGCGGTGGTCGATGTCGAGAACGTGGACCGTGCGGGTGTTCTCATCGATGCGGTAGACGATCCGCCGCCGATGATGGCTGCGACTTGGCGTGACGACCAGGCATTTGAACGTGGCCGTAGGTGATCTCCCGCCGCCAGAGCGCCGGTCAGGTAGTCAGGCAGCTCACGACCTGGCCGGGGGTTGCGGCGCTGCCCCGCCTCAGTGCGCGGGTTCGGGGACGAGAGAGTGGATAAGGAGCCTGTCGGCGCGGTGCGGGTCACGTGACCAGGTCAGCCACCAGCGGCTGCGGGGCGTGTCGGTCCAGATGGTGAATGCGGCCACCTCCGGCGGGACCGTGGCGTCGTCGCCGATCCGGTAAAGGTGCCGCCTCGCCCAGCGGCTGCCCGGGCCTCCAGCCAGGTCCGGTTCGTCGCTGTGTTCGCTGTACGGGGGCGCGGCGATCAACCGCTTGATGGCCTCCCGCACTCGTTCGTACTCGGCTCCGCCTGTTTCCTTCAGCGCCCCATACGCGATCTGTGCAGGGGGGCGGCCATCGATCAGATCGTCTTTGTCCGCGTAGAACGCGACGGGGTGAGGTGCCGTCACAGATCATCAGCAGCCAGGTCCGCAGCCACGCCGCTGTCGGTGGCCGCGGCGTTCAGGGATGACGCGATGCGGGCGGCCTCGCGGGGGTTGCGCTTCCACAGGAGCGCTTCGGCGCGAGTGACATCGGTTGGTATCGGATGCAGTGTGATCACGCCATCCTCATCCTCCAGCCGTATGTATGGCGTCCGCGGGTGACCCAGCGGCCCTCGTCCGCGGTCATCGGTCAGAATCACCTCGGCCGGTACTGTCATGCTCTCAGCCTCCGTTCCGCAGCGTTGCCGTCAACGCCCCTATATTACCTCTTGGGGCATGTGCCCCTGGGGGCATGTGCCCCTGGGGGTAGGTCTCCCAGCGGTCGGAGGCCTGCCCGGCTCGCGAAGCGTCAGGTGGCCCTGGCGTGCGGCGGTCTAGTGGTGCCAGGGGCCGGTGAGGTGCAGGGTGAGCACTGCCAGCACCAGGCCGGCGCCGAGCGCCCCGGTGAGCAGCAGCCATCGGGCGCCGGCGCCGCCGAGCACGGTGGCGGCGCGCTGGCGCGGTTCGGCGCCGAGCAGCCGGGCCAGCCGGAGCAGCAGCCCTCCGCGGCGAACAGCACCAGCAGCACGGCCCCGGTCATGGCGGTCAGCCGTCCGTTGCCCTCGGCGCCGCCAGTGCGGCGGGCGCGATGGCGGGCCCCGGTGCTCGTGGCCGGCCGTGACTGGCTCATGGCTGCCGCGCTCTGACCAGCCGGAGTGCCAGGGTCGGGCAGGTGTCCCTGGCCCGGCGCGCGTGCGGAAGCAGGCGGCCGGGAACGTTGCCGGGTTGCACGATCGGGTACCCCCATTCGTCCAGCTCGATGAGCTCGGGTAGCAGGCCGGCGCACAGGCCGTGCCCGGTGCAGGCAGTCGGGTCGAGCCGCAGCCGCGTGGTCATCGCCACTCCTCGTCCGCCAGCGGCCGGGGGACCGGCAGCACCGGCGGGCCGGGGTGGTCGCAGCGCGCCGCGGCGCAGGGCATCTGCCGGGCGTGCGCGCTGGCGTCGGCGGAGAACGTGGCGAGCGCCGAGGCGGCCAGCCGGACCGCGCCGTCCGGGTGGCCGCACGCCCCGCGGCCCTTGACGACCCCGAGCCGGCGCTCCAGCCGGCCGAACAGGGCGCCGCCGGGCCGTCCGGCCGCGAGCAGGGCGAAGTCCTCGGCGATTGACGCGAGCCCGAACACGCACGGGCCGCACTGGCCCGCGCTCTGCCCGGCGAGGTAGGCGAGCACGCGCGCGGTCTCGTTCAGCCCGCAGGCGCCGGCCGGCAGGGCGACGAGCGCGCCGGCGCCCGGCGAGGCGCCCAGCCGCCTGAGGTCGCCGCCGGTGATCGGCACGCCGGCGATGCCGCGCGCGTCGTGCCAGCTGCCGAAGTAGCCGCCGACGAGGACGGCCTCGGTGGTGTCGGCGGCGCCGCAGCGCGCCAGCACCTCGCCCACTGGCGTGCCGAGTTCGATCTCCCGCACGCCGGGATGGGCAACGGAGCCGGAGACCGTCACCAGCATGGTGCCGGGCGCGTCCGGCCGCCCGGCCTGCCGGAACCAGTCCGGGCCGTACCGGGCGATCAGCGCGACATGGGCCAGCGTCTCCACGTTGTCGACCAGCGTGGGCTGGCGCCGCACGCCCCGCTCATGCGGCCGGGGCGGGGTCGCGGCCGGCTTCGCCTCGCCGCCGTTCAGCCACCGGATCAGCGCGGTCTCCTCGCCGGACACGTAGTGGTGCGGCACGGCGTGCACCTCGATGGCGACCGGGTCGGTCCAGGCTTGCTGCCGGTCGGCGAGGGCCGCGAGGACCCGCTCGATGAGCTCCGGCCGGTGCCGGGACAGGCACAGGTGCGCGACCGGCGCGCCGACGGCCGCCGCCGCCAGCACGGCGCCGTCGAGGACCAGGTGCGGCGCGAGGGTCAGCAGCGCCTCGTCCTTGCTGCTGGCCGGCTCGCCCTCCATACCGTTGGCGACGACCACCGGCGTGCCGCGGCCCGCGGCGACTGCCTGCATCTTCGTCCCGGTCGGGAAACCGGCGCCGGACCGTCCGCCGTGCCGCTGGGGGCGATGAGGGTTACGGGCGTTCCGGCCCGGCGGGCCCAGCCTGGGCGCAGCGGCCCGATGGCCACGAACGTGACAGTCGCGAGCACTATGGCCGCTCCGGCGCCGGCGGCGAGAAGCCGTCGGCCGGCCCCCGGCACCAGGGAAAGGCGCCACCCGGCGGCTCAGGCCACCGCGGCGTCGCAGCACGCGTCCAGCCCGAGCAGCCAGGTCAGCCGGCTGTCGGTCCCGGTACCCAGCCCGTGCCAGAGCGCCACCGGCCAGCAGGCGTAGCCGAGCCAGTGCACCGCCCGCCAGGTCCGGTAGCCGAGCCGGGCCCGCAGCAGGCTGCTGACCACGACGGCGAGCAGCAGGTCGGAGGCGACCGCGCCGAGGCCGAGCCACAGCGGCCGGTAGCTCGCGGAGAACGGCACCACGGCGGCGGCCCAGCCAATCGGCGCGTAGGGATCGAGCACGGCGGTCGCGACATGCACCGCGACGAACGCCACGGCGAGCAGCGACAGGTAGCGGTGCAGCGCTGCCGTCATGACCCGCGGCCAGCGCTCCGTTTCGAATCTGGCGGTTCCGGCGATGCCAAGGACGACCACGGCCGTCAGCAGCAGCAGCAGGGCGACGACGCCGGTGCCGCGCGTCGCGTACCAGAGCACCGTCATCAGGAGCCGCCCGACGCGGCCTGCGGCGGGGCCGGGGCGGTGGCCGGCGGCTGTGACGGAGGCTGCAGGCGTGCCTTGTAATGATGGGCGTGCCGCCGCGCCGGGGCCGCCCGCCGCGCCGGGGCCGCCCGCCGGCCGGGCCCCTGGGCGGTGCTGCCGCCGGGCGCTGCCGGCGCGCCCGCCGGAGCGGCCTGCGCCGCGGCGTGGTGCCCCGGCAGCGCGTGCGCGAACGCGGCCCCGAGCAGCACCGCGGCCGTGGCCGCGCCCGTGGTGATCAGCCGGGACGCCCGGCGCGTGCGCGCGAGGGTCTCGTCGCGGCGGCTGACGGCATCATCGGCTGGCAGCGGCATGGGGGCAGGACGCTCCTTCCGGCATGGCCCCCGCGGCGGGGGCCTGCCTTGCCCGTCCACACTGCCCGCCGGGGTCCGCGGATCCGGTTCAGGAAACGTTCAGAAGCGGTAAAGGCCGCAGCGGGGCCTTGTGCTGAAGGAGAGCGCCATGCCGGAAGCTCCGTACCTGCTAGGAATCGACGACGGCACGGGCGGTGTCCGGGTGGGGGGTCTTCGACTCCTGTGCTTAGCATGGCGAGAGAGATCATGCGATGACCCGCGAGAGGCAGCGACAGGACTTCTGCGGTGATCGCGTTCTCGGCGGCTGTGCTCGGTGACGACGAGGAGAGTGACATGACCGACGCTCAGGGACAGGCCCACTGGAATGTGGCCGAGTGGCACGGCAAGATGCTCGTGGATCGCACCGGCGCGAAGATCGGAAAGCTGCAAGATGTCTACGTTGATGTCGAGACCGACGAGCCGCAGTTCGCTACGGTCAAGGAGGGCTTCATCGGCCGGCACCTTACTTTCGTGCCGCTGAGCGGGATCGAGGTAGGTCCCGATGAGCTGAAGGTGGCGGTAACCAAAGACCAGGTCCGGTCCGCGCCCGACATCGAAATGCACGGCGAGGAACTCTCGCAGGCTGATGAGTCAACGCTCTATCACCACTTCGAGCTGAACTACACGCCGATCAGCACGGAAAGCGGCCGTCGTCTGGCTCGCCGCTGACCCGGTGATCGCATCCCGGTCATCGCCTGCCTCCCTTCAATGATCCGCAACTCAGGCGCGCCCGCCTACTGCGGCAGCAGCGACAGGATGAAGGCCCGGCCCTGCGTTGAGGGCGATGGACTGCCAGCCTGGTGCCATGCAACCTGAATCCGCGAACCATCCCGCCGTCCCTCGAGTGTCGACAGCCCGGACGAAGCTGCTCGTGTCCCTGGGCGCGGCGATCGTCGCCGGCACGGCCGCTGCGTTGGCTGGCGCGGGCCGGGCCGCGCCGTTGGTTGGCTGGGACGTCCTGGCGCTGGTCTTCTGCGGGTGGGTGTGGTCCACCGTGTGGGGGCTCGACGCAGAGTCGGCAGAAGGCCACGCCAAGCGCGAGGATCCCAGCGTCGACCTGGCGGACGTGGTGCTGCTCGGCGCGGCGATCGCCAGCCTGATCGCCGTGGGGCTCGTGCTGTTCGGAGCCGGTCATGCCAGCGGGAACCTGAAGTACCTGCAGGCAGCTTTCGCGCTGATGTCCGTCTTCGTATCCTGGACCCTCGTCCATACGGTGTTCACCCTGAAATACGCGCGCCTGTATTACTCCGGGCGGGCCGGGGGGATCGACTTCAACGAGCCCGGCGCCCCGGACTATGGCGACTTCGCCTACCTGTCCTTCACGATCGGCATGACGTTCCAGGTCTCTGACACCAACATCGAGTCCAAGCAGATCCGGCGGACGGCGCTTCGGCATGCGTGGCTATCGTTTCCGCTGGGTGCCGTGATCATCGCAACGTCGATCAACCTCGTGGCCGGACTGGCCAAATGACGCAACCGGGGGCGCCGCCGCGCGGCGCTGCGCGGTGATTGGTGCCAGGTCGAGCAAGTACCAGGCCTTGATCGTGGAGTCGCGGTCATCATTCCGCCGGCTGGGTATCGTCATACCCGCCATGCCGTACGCACCGGTGAACGGTCTGCAGGCCAACCGGCAGCGACTACGGACGCGCGCCCTGCAGTCCGGGCAATAAACGCCTGATCACCGGTGGTGATCACGAACTCCGAGCCGGCATGCCGCCGCGCATGCCTGTCGCCGGAGTACACATCCCTGGCAGCCCCGGCCAATCCCGTGAGTTCATGCAAGTGAATGCCTGCTGCGCAACGCGTCGCCTGCGTGCTAGCGTCTTGGCGATCGTGATCCATCGGCAGGAGGTGAGTCCCATGAACGCAGTATCCGCAGTGGGTGCTCCGCTGCAGTCCACGATCGCGCGACTGAGGTAGTCGGCACCGGGAGCGCCCGCCAGGCAACTCGCGAAAGGCGACTCCCATGAACACAACACCTTTTTCAACTCTGCACTTCACCTCGACGACGGCCCCCGGCCGGCCGAGGTCCGACCAGGATCAGCTGCAGGCCGGCGCCACCAGGCGGGTGCGCGCCGCGGGCGAGCGAGCGCTGGTCCTCGGTGGTGGCGGATCGGCAGGCAATGCGTGGTTGATCGGCGTCATCGCCGGCCTGTGTGATGCCGGGCTGGATGTGACCGAGGCCGATCTGATCATCGGGACGTCGGCCGGATCGACGGCCGCTGCCCAGATAACGAGCGCGAGCCCGGCCCAGCTGCTGGCCGACATCCTTTCCGCTGCGCCCCGGCAACGGACTCATCCGGTCGGATCCGACGGCGGGCGCGTTCCCGTTGGGCCGGTGGCCGACCATATGCGGAGGACGAGCGAGATCATCGCCGCCGCTGAGGATGCGGCCGACATGCGCCGTCGACTGGGTGCGGCGGCGCTTGAGATGGATGCGGCGTCGGACGGCTCCGGGCAAACGCGGTGGCGCGCTACGGTCGCCGCCCGGCTACCCAGTCAGCGCTGGCCGCAACGATCGGTGCTGATCGTGGCTGTCGATGCCCATACCGGTGAACCGGTCGTGTTCGACCGACACAGCGGAGTCGACTTGGCGGACGCCGTCGCCGCCAGCTGCGCCAACGGCTTCGGTGTCCCTCCCTACCGTATCGGCGGCAGCCGGTACATCGACGGTGGCTACCGGCGATCCAGCGAGAATGCCGATCTGGCAGCCGGATACGGGCGGGTGCTGGTGCTGTCACCACTTGGCGGCAGAACACGGGCGCCGCTGGACTGGGGCATGCATCTTGCAGCACAGGCCGGCGAACTACGCGCCAGCGGCAGCAGAGTCGAGACCGTCCTCCCGGACAACGACTCCCGCGACGCATTCGGCAGCAACCTGATGGATCTGTCGACGCGTCCGCCCGCCGCTCGAGCCGGTTACGACCAAGGCAGAGCCGTTGCCGGGCAGCTCACCGAATTCTGGCGCTGACGTACTCGAAATCAGTCGACTCGGTAGGCGTGACGACACCTGCTACATCGCACGCTCGTTGCTCGAAGCCGGCGGATTCAGACCCCGACTGCACCCTCGATTGCGATGAGGCCTATAAGAGTTCCGGCAATTGGCGCCGGGGTCGTGCGGCTAGCGCGCTTTCCGGGCACTGGCAATCCTGCGTTTGGCAAAGACTCCAGCCACTCCTGCCCGCTGAGGAGCCGCGTGGTCTTGGCCGACCTGACCTCGCCCGCGGCGGCAACTGCCATAGCTACGCTGGCCGCGGTCATATCATCGGGTGCCTCGTACGACGAGCAGGTCATACTCGCCAAACGGAAAGCCCGCCACCAGGATCTTTGCTCTCAGGTCCTCCAGTACCGGCCTGATCGCTTCCATGGGGTCTTGCGGCTCCTTGAGCTGAGCCGCCATCGACTTTGAGGTATAGGAGGCTTGGTATATGCCACGAAGATGCAGAAGGGGTGACCAGCTAGGTCAGCGAAGACGTAGAGCGGCTCGGCGGGATCGTCAGCGTCGACACGGCAGCGCGCCGGGCGCTCGCCGCCGGCCCGCTGCTCGACCGCGCATCACAGTTCCGCGGGCTGTCCATCCTCAACGTCGGCGTCCAGGAAGCCCGGGCGCTGAAGGAGAGCGACCCTGCCGTCCAGGCCGGCAAATTTGCCGTCATCGCGTTGCCGTGGATGGTCCCGGCCGGAGCGATGAGTTTCTCGCCGGCCCGCTTTCCCCGGTCGGCATCCGAAGCGCTCGGAAGCTAACGCGCGGTCCCGCTGGCAGCAACCCTCGCCACCTGCAGCCGCCGGGCGTCGCAGCGGGCTCCCCGGCCGCGGCCTGGCATTCTTGGCGCATGCAGAGCGTTTATGAAGCCGCAGGCGGCAGCGAGGGCCTGCTCCGCGTGGCCAGGGCGTGGCACGCGCGGGTCATGGCCGACGAGATCGTCAGCCACGCGTTCAGTCACGGATTCCATCCACAGCACCATGAGCGGCTCGCTGCCTACTGGGCCGAGGCCCTCGGGGGCCCCGCCGCGTACTCCGATGTTTACGGAGACGAGACGTCAGTCGTGCGGATTCACAGCGGCAATGGCCCGCACGAGGAAATGGACCGCCGGGCGATCGCCTGCTTCGACCAGGCCCTGCAGGACGTGGGCCTGGGAGCCGCTCAGCCGGTCCGGCAGGTGCTGCACGACTACTTCGCCTGGGCCACCACGACGACCATGTCGCGCTACCACGAGCCGGCCGACGTCCCCGAGGGCCTGAGCATTCCCCGATGGTCATGGGACGGACTGCAACGCTAAGCCCCCAGAATTTCCCGGGCATCGCGCCGAGACTCAATCTCCCGCCCGGCCAGACCCGCCCGGCCAGACCCGCCCGGCGCTGCGAGACGTAACGCCATCAGCGGCAGGACAGGATGTCTCGCTGTGGTTACCGAGGAGCGCGGGCCCTGCGAGCCCGCCAGGGAGGCCGGTGCGCTGACTAGCCGTTCAGTCGCTCTCGTCGCCCTCGAACCCGATGAGCCAGTGGAGACCGTAACGGTCGATGACCTGCCCGTCGGATGCGCCCCACGGCCGCTCCTGCAAGTCGTCCACGACCCGGCCACCTTCGCAGAGACGGGAAAACCAGTCGCGCAGGGCCGGCGGAGCGGCAGTACCCAGCAGGGCCAGCATCATGCCTTCGGATCGGAACGGCGGCTCGTCCCCGGACACGTCGGCGCCGAACAGCGCGACCGGTCCCCCCGCCAGGTAGCCGTGGGCAATGGCATCCGCAGGACCGTCGGCCCGGTGGAACTCCGCGAAAGTGTGCAACTGAACTGCACAGCCAAAGACTTCACCGTAGAACGTCAAAGCCTCACGAGCAGTGCCGGGAAAATGAACGTAGGGCGTGGGGCCGGTCATCGATCAAACGTAACAGCACCGTTTGGCCAGGACGCCCTGTCATCGCAGAAGAGTAAGGTCCGTCGCGTACATCGAACCGAACGCCGACGTGAACCCCTACTTCGACTCGACCTTCGCGATCGGGTCGTCGCCGCCCTCGAGGGCCGCGATGGCGTCGGCCCAGGCGGTGTCGCCGGGGTAGAGCTGCGTTCGAAGGTACGCCCATACGAGGGCCCGCAGAGTGGCGACGCGCTCGGGGTTCTCATCGGACGTCTCACCGGCGTCGTAACCGGAGATGCCGCCGAACATGTGCTCCGCACCGAAGAACGTCAGCAGCGTCTTGGGAGCAGGGGCGTTGGTGTAGGCGTCCCAGCGGTAGCTGAGCCGGTCGGAGAATTGGACGTTGAGGTCCTTGTCTCCCGCGATGACCAGTGCCTGACCCGTCATTTTGGAGAAGTCGATGAATTTCAGGCTCGGATAGTTGTCGGCTGCCCCTGAAGACAAGTGCTCGTCTCCGATTCCGGGTGCCGCGATCACCACCCCCGCCTTTATTCGGGGGTCGGACAGGTCCTTCTCACGGGGGTCGCCGGGGTCGAGAATCTGCATGCCGAGCAGGAGGGTGACAGTCTCGGCGCCGAGCGAGTGTCCTGCAGCGGCGATGCGATCGCGGTCCATGCGACCGGCGAGGCCAGGAACGGCGGCCTCGAGCTCGTCGAGGTGATCGAGAATGTAGTGCATGTCCGTCGCCCGGTCGCGCCAGAACAGGGGCGCGTCGGGCAGGTCCATATCCCGCAGTCCCAACACGGTCGAGTCAAGGTGCGTGGGCTGGATCACGACAAATCCGTGCGCGGCCCAGAAGTTGACGACCGGGCCGTATCCGTTGAGGGACGAGAGAAAGTTCGCCCTGCCATGGCCGTGGGACAGCAGGATGACCGGCAGATCGCTCCCCGACTCGGGCATCGAGACCTTGATCTCAAGCGGCACGGGACGGCCCGGCACGTCAAAGACCACCGGACTGTAGGTGACGACAGCGCTCGGCTCGCTTACTGGAATGTTTGCAGCGTCAGCATTCTGGTTTTGCGGACGCGTGGTGGTGGTCATGATCGCTTCTCTCTGTTGATGGGAGCCGTTTGAGCGGATACTCAGTGTCCCTGATTGTCAGCATAGCTGATTATCAGTTAAGTTGCTACACTGAGACCATGAGCGAGAACATTCCCGGGCCTCCGGTTGTGCTGATGGAACGGCTGTCGTTCCTCCTCAAGCGCACCTACGCCCTGCTCGAGGCCACCATCGAGCCGGGGCTTGCCCGGCTCGGCGTCAACGGCCGGGAGTTCGGCGCGCTGACGCTCCTCGAGGCTGAAGGGCCAGCCTCCCAGCAACGGCTCGCTGGCCGCATCGGCGTTGACCGCACGACGATGGTCGCGCTCATCGACGCTCTCGAAGAAAAACGGCTGGTAAACCGCCACAGGGATCCAAGCAACCGGCGTGCCTACGTACTCGAGGTCACGGCGGCGGGCCGCAAGAGGCTCCGAGATGCTCTCAAGGCGGTAGAGCTAGCTGAGCAGCAGGCTCTTGCCCCCCTCTCCGCGGCGGAGTCAGCCACGCTAACCCGAGTATTGCAACGTCTCGTGCAAGCCGGGCCCGTAGATTCGAGCGGGGATCAGGCCACAGCTGCCACGTCCTAGACGTCCCCCGGCGCCGCCGCTCGTCCTTCTCAATGTCTTTCGTCTTGCCGCGCGTGTTTGGGCAGCAGGAACACGAGGATGAAGGCGGCTGCCAGGGGGACGAGGCAGGCCCATGCGATGATCCGGAGCGCGTCGGTCGCGGGGTGGTGCTTGAACACCGCGAAGAAGATGGTGCCGAGAACCGCAACGCCGAGCGAGGCCGACAGTTGCTGCGAGGCTTCCATGACGCCGGACGCTGATCCGACTTCGTTCATGCTGACCGCGGCGATGATGAACTGGATGAGCTGGCCAAGCACGATGCCGACTCCCGCACCGGCCAGCAGCAGGCCGGGAACGAGGTCCCAGGTCGATGCGTTATGCACGCCAGTCAGCATCAGGGCGAGCGTGGCGGTGCCGGCGGCGATGAACAGGATGCCGATGTGGAGCAAGTGGCGTCCGAGCCGCTTGACGAGCATGCCCGACACGAGCATGCCCCCGATCATGCCGGCGACCATCGGGGTCAGGGTCAGGCCGGCGTGCACCGGCGACCACCCTTCGCCGAGCTGGCCGTACAGCGACACGCAGAGCAGCAGTCCGCCGAAGGCGCCGAAGAGGGACAGCATGACCGCGATGCCGCTGAGGTACATGCGGTTAGCAAACAGGGATGGCTCGATCAAGGCGTTGCGGTCGCGGCGTCGCTCGTAGCGCGCAAAGACGCAGAGGAGGACCGCGCCAGCCGCGAGGAGCGCGAACGTCCAGGCTGGCCAGCCGTCGGCCTGGCCCTGGATGAGCGGGTAGATGATCGCCACGAGGGCCAGGCCGATGAGCCAGACGCCGCCGACGTCGAGCTTGAGGCTGGGGTGACTGGCCCCGCTCGGCAGCGACCGGATCGCGAAGGGAAGCGCGATGAGGCCGATCGGCACGTTGATGAGAAAGACCAGTCGCCAGCCGATGTTCCAGAGGTTGGCGTCGATGAGTGCACCGGCGAGGACTGGTGCGCCGAGCAGGGCCAGGCCCGTTGACGGGCCAAACAGGCGGGTTGCCCGGCCCAGTTCCTCGTCGTCGAAGACTTCCTTCAGCAGGCCGAGGCCCTGCGGGATCATCAGGGCGCCGAAGCCTCCCTGCAGGGCGCGGAAGGCGATGAGCATGCCGATGCCCTGCGCCGCGGCGCAGGCGGCGGAGAAGCCGGTGAAGCCGACCAGGCCGAGCAGGAACATCCGGCGGCGGCCGAAGATGTCTCCCACCCGTGCCCCCGCGATCAGCAGGACGGCAAAGGCCAGGGTGTAGGCGGCGCTCAGCCACTGGATCGTGCTGGCAGCTCCGCCGAGTTCGCGGTGAATAGAGGGGCCGGCGACGTTCACGATCGTGGCGTCGAGCAGGTCCATGATGTTGGCGCCCAGCACCACGGCCGCCACGATCCAGCGCATGCTGTAGAGCTGCGCTCCGGCGGGAGAGCTGGTGATGGCGGGGGCGGTGTCCATGATGGCTTTCTGGTCAGAGGAAGATGCGAGCCGTTCGGAGAAGTCTCGGAATACAGCGTTTGTCACAAACACTGTTTGTTACATACACTGTACGTGAGGCACGGCGTTAGGGTCAAGCGTGATCGCCGCCCTGCTGTGCAGAACCTGGAGGTCCACCGCACATGAAGACATCGGGCCGCCCCCGCTCGACTCGTGATCGCCCTGCGAAGGCGCCGCTGAGCGAGGAGGCAATCGTCGACGCCGCCCTCGCGATCCTCACGGCAGAGGGCCTGCAGGCTGTGTCGATGCGCCGGGTCGCGGCCTCCTTGGATACCGGAGCCGGCTCACTGTACGTCTATGTCGAGGGCCGTGACGGCCTGCTGGAGGCGATGTTCAATCGCATCATCGCGGCCGTCAGGCTGGAAGCACCCGATCCGTCGCGGTGGCGTGCCCAATTGCACAACCTCCTGGAGCGGGTGCGCGCACAACTCGTCACGCACCCCGGAATGGCCGCAGCGACTATGGTCGACCCGCCACGGACCGAAGCGGCTATGCGGCTGCTGGAGAACCTCCTGGGAATCTTGCTTGCTGGCGGCCTCGGCGCTCAGGACGCCGCGTGGGCCGCCGACATCCTCACGGCCCAGGTGACCTACGCCGCCATCGAGGCCGAGCTGCGGCGCACCGACCCCAGCGCACTGGCTGCCGAAATCACGGCCAGCTTCGCCCGCCTGCCGGCCGGCGACTTTCCGCTCATTACTGCCCACGCCGCTCAGCTGGTCGCCGGAGATGCCGGCGAACGGTTTCGCTTCGCCATTGATGTAGTGATCGACGGCGTGCTGGGCAGGGCATCTCGCCGATAGCTGCCTCGCCCAGAGGCCACCAAGCCTCGTGGCGCCGTTGCCGCCGGGCGGGTTCCGATTCGTGGCATCCCGGTCATCTGGCTGAACGGCTTAGAACCGGGCGCCTTCGGCCGCGTAGGACATCAGGCGCCCGGCCGCCAGCCGGATCCAGGCATCCACCCAGTCGCCCGGGACAGCCGATCGCACGTCAGCAGCCACGCCGGCCGTCGCGATGACCTCGGCCGGACCTTCGACGATCACGACGATGTGCTCACCGTGGTCCCCTTCGGCGATCACCATCGTGAGCCACGGCGTACCGCGCAGGTTGCGCTCTCGTACCGAGCCGGCCGCGGTCGGCAGCCAGAACGTGGCATCCCTGCGGACGTAGGACGACAGTGCGGCGTGCGGCCGGCCATCGGCGCGAGTCGAGCCGACCACCGCGAAGGCGCGCCGGTCGAGATACCGGGCGAGCTGCGCGGCGGTGAGCCGCCGTTCCGGCGGATACGGGCTGACCGTCGCCGCGGTAGCCCGCGCGAATATCGCCGTACGCGGCAGATGAGTGCGATCGACGACTGGTATCAGTCGTGATACCATGCCGGCATGGCGATGACTTTGCGGCTCACTGATTCCGAGGCACGGGCATTGCGCCGGCGTGCGGATCATGAGGGCCGGCCGATGCAGGAGGTGGCCCGCCAGGCCATCCGTGAGTACGTCGAGGGCCACAGTCGCGCCGAGTTGCTCGATCGCGTTCTTGACCAGGAGCTGCCCCGCTACGCCGAGGCGCTGGAGCGCCTCGGTCAGTGATCTACCTGACGCTGTCAGAGCTGCTGCATATCGCCGAACGGGCCCTGGGCAGTGAACCAGAGGTCCGCGACTACGGCCTGCTGGAGTCCGCAGCCGCGCGTCCCCAGGCCAGTGCTTTCGGCGCCGACGCTTACCCGGACTCCGGCGCCAAGGCTGCGGCACTGCTTCACTCGGTCGCCAGGAATCATGCGCTCGTGGATGGCAACAAGAGGCTCGCCCTCGCTGGGGTGATCGCCTTTTATGGCGTGAACGGGCGCCGGCTCACCCTGACTAATGACCACGCATACGAACTCATCATGAGCGTCGCGGCAGGCCAGCTCGACACGGTAGACGAGATCGCCACCAGGTTGAGGACGGCAACCGAAGCACGCAACTGACGGAGCGCCCCCAGTGCTCGCCGTGCGCATCAATAGGCGCACATATCAGCGCCCGCGGGGCTGAGGCCCGCAGACTGAGTTGTCAGGCTTGCGGACGGTGGTAGATCTCACCCGCGAGCAGCAACAGGTCATGGCCGGAACGTCCGCGCGTCGTCGGAGGCTGGCGCTACTCTCCGGACATGACCGCGGAAACTGCCGGGTCCTTCCCGGGTGCCGGCATGCACGAGGTGATCCATCTGGGCGGGGAAGCCGCCGTGGTGGTGCCGGTCGCTGAATACCGGCGGCTGCGCGCGCTGGAGCGGCTCGCTCCCGCTGAGGTGGCCGAGGAAGCGGAGATTGAGGCGACGCTGGCCGCTCACCGCGAGTGGGTGGCCGCCGGGCGCCCGGGCGAGGTGTCGCAGGAGCAGGCAGCGGCCGAGTTGCTCGGCGGCCAGTGAGGGTCGTCTGGTCAGCTGCGGCGAGTACCACCGCCTGCGCGTCGGCGCGTACCGGATTGTCTACGTGATCGATCCGGACCGGCTCACGATTGAGCGCGTCGACCGCGTCAGCTAGCGCAGCGGCGGCTTAGCTCGTGCGCAGGCCGTCGATGAGCAGCGCGAGCAGGCGATCGGCCTGGGCCGGGTCGGCGGCCCAGTCGGTGGTCATGCTGATCGCGTGCCCGAGGCGGAGCAGGTCCTTGGGGCTGGCATCGGCGTGGGCCGTGCCGTCCTCCTGCGCGCGGGTCAGGACATCGGTCATGGCGCCCAGCATCGTCGCGCTGCAGAACGAAATCAGCTCGGAGTCCTTGCTCATGGTGGCGAGCAGCGAGGCAGAGAGAGATCGCTTGGTGCGGCCGAAGTCGATGAGGGCGCGCAGCCATGTCGCGAGCGCCTCGGCCGGAGGCTTGGTCGCGAGCAGGTCGTCGGCCAGCGCCCGGAGCCCGGCAACCTGGTCGGTGTAGACAGCCTCGAGCAGCGCCGGGCGGGTCGGGAAATGGCGGTACAGCGTGCCGATCCCGACGCCAGCCCGCCGGGCGATTTCCTCCAGGGAAACGTCGTCGGCGCCCTGCTCGGTGAATGCCTCGGCGGCCGCCCTGAGCAGCCGCTCGTAGTTGCGGCGGGCATCAGCGCGCATGGCGCGTTCCGGCCCGGGCAGGCTGGCCGGGCCGGCGCCATGAGCTCCGTGTCCCGGCTTTGTTTCCTCAGCCGCGGTGGCCGGTTCCGCTGCCGTCATCGTTGACGCCCCATCTCCGTTTGCAAACCGGAGGCATCCTCCGTATAGTTAGCGGAGGGATCCTCCAGATCAGAGTCTAGCTTACTCCCGGAGGCGTTGGCCAGGGCCAGGCCGGCGTCAGGCCGGGCATCATCGGCCCGCGTCAGGCCGGGCTTTCCGGCCGGCCTCAGCGGCGCCCTTCGACAGCAGGAAGATAGGACTCAGCTTGTCCGCAACAACGTTCGCCCGTCCTGCCATCACGCCGCCCGCGCGGCGGCCCGTCCGGCGCGGCATCACCCTGGCGGTGGTGCTCTGCGCCCAGCTCATGATCGTCCTGGATCTCACCGTCGTGAACGTCGCGCTGCCCTCGATCGAGCACGGCCTTGACTTCTCCGCTTCGGGCCTGTCCTGGGTCCTGAATGCGTACTCGCTCACCTTCGGCGGGCTCCTGCTGCTGGGCGGCAGGGCCGGGGACATCCTGGGCAGGCGCCGGATGTTCATGGCCGGAATCGCGATCTTCACCGTCGCCTCGCTGGGAGGCGGACTGGCCCCGTCAGCCGGGTGGCTGCTGGCGGCCCGCGCGATTCAGGGCGTCGGCGGCGCGAATCGCCTCGCCCACCGTCCTTGCCATGATCATTTCCAGCTTCCCGGAAGGCCGCGAGCGGACCAAGGCACTGGGCATCTTCACCGCTGTAATGATGGGCGGCTCGTCGTTTGGCCTGGTGCTCGGCGGCATGATCACCGAGTGGGCCTCCTGGCGCTGGGTGCTGTTCATCAACGTGCCGATCGGCGTCGCCGTGCTGCTGGCCGCCCCGCGGCTGCTGCCCGAGTCGAAGCGCCAGCCGGGCCGGTTCGACCTGGCGGGCGCGGTGACCTCCACCGCGGGGATGACCGCCCTGGTTTACGGCTTCATCCGGGCGTCCTCGGACGGCTGGGGCAACCGGGGGACCATGCTGGCCTTCGCGGCCGCGGTGATGCTGCTGACGGCGTTCGTGATCAACGAGGCTCGCTCCGCGCAGCCGATCACGCCGCTACGGCTCTTCACGGACCGGAGCCGCGCGGCCTCGTACGTGGCGCGGCTGCTCCTGGTCGCGGGAATGTTCGGCATGTTCTTCTTCCTCACCCAGTTCGTCCAGGACGTGCTCGGCTTCAGCCCGCTGCGGGCCGGCATCGCCTTCGTCCCGATGACCGGGGCCCTGTTCGCCGTGTCCCGGCTCGCGCCGGGGCTGGTCCCGCGGTTCGGGCCGAAGCCGCTGATGGTGGCCGGCCTGCTGCCGGTGGTCGGCGGGATGACGTGGCTGGCGCAGCTCTCGCCAGGCAGCAGCTACCTGTCGGGGATCCTCGGCCCGATGCTGCTGCTCGGCACCGGCATGGGGCTCACCTTCGTGCCGCTGACGCTGGCGTCGCTGGCCGGGGTGCGGCCGGAGGACTCCGGCGCGGCGTCCAGCATGGTCAACGTCAGCCAGCAAGTGGGCGGCTCGCTCGGGCTCGCGATCCTCGTGACGGTCTTCGGGAGTGCCAGCCGCGCCGCCGCCCGGCACGTTGGCGCGTCCGCCAGCCCGCTCGCGCGAGCGCACGAGATCCTCGCCGCCGCTGTCGGCAGGTCGTTCCTCACGGCGGCGATCTTCGACATGATCGCGCTGGCGGTGATCGTGCTGGTGATCCAGTTGCGCCAGCCGGCATTGTCGCCGGCCAGGGACAGCGCCCCGGCAGAGCTGTAGCGCTCGCGCCGCGGAGTGCCGGCCGGCCGCCGCGTCGGCCGGCTTCCGCGCGGGCTTGTGATCGTTACCGGAACATGACTGTTATGCGAGGAAAACGCGGTTTGCAACGCGTTCCCGTGGCCGGGAAGGCACAATTGCCGACAGCCACAGGCCCGTTCGCCATGCCCCAGACGGAGGGTTGCAGATGCCACACGTGACCGCGCAGACCAGCCAGCCGCCAACGAGGCGCCGGGGCGCCCGTCCCGCGGGAGCCTTCCCGCGCTGGCTCGCCGCGTGCGGCGCCGCCCTGTGCGCACTCGCCACCGCCGTGCTGCCGGCCGCCCAGGCCCAGGCGGCCGCCCCGGCCCAGGCGGTCACGGTGACCTGGTCAGTCGCGCACAGCCCCAACGGTTCCGGTGCCAGCACGCTCACGGACGTGTCGTGCGCCAGCGCGACCAGGTGCATGGCGGTGGGCTTCTACACCGACAGCTCGGATGTGGACCAGACCCTGGCCGAGTCCTGGAACGGGACATCCTGGTCCCTCACCAAAATCCCCGACAAGGGCAGCTCGGACAATATCCTCACGGGCGTTTCGTGCGCCAGCGCGACCAGGTGCATGGCGGTGGGCTACCACAGCACAGGTTCGGGTGCTGTCCAGACCCTGGCCGAGACCTGGAACGGAAGTGCGTGGTCGGTGACCTCCCCCGGGAACCCCAGCAGCACGTACGACGCGCTGAACGGCGTGTCGTGCGCCAGCGTCACTAGCTGCATGGCGGTGGGCTACGCCAACATCGGATCGAACACCGAGACCGTGGCCGAGTCCTGGAACGGGAGCTCGTGGAAGGTGCGCACCAGCCTCAACCCGGGCGGCTCCTACACCCTGTTCGGCGGCGTGTCCTGCGCCAGCATGTCCAGTTGCGTGGCGGTCGGCAGCCAGTTCGACGGGGTGAGCGAGGACCTGACCCTGGTGGAGATCTGGAACGGCAGTTCGTGGTCGGTCGTTTCCAGCACCCCGAGCCCGGGCGAGAACAACTTCCTGGCCGGGGTCTCGTGCGTCAGCAGCACCCACTGCGTGGCGGTGGGCCAGGCCCAGACCGCCGATCTGACCACGACGGTCATCGAATCCTGGAAGGGGGGCTCATGGCAGCTGGCCGACAGCTCCAACCCGGGCAGTTCCTCTGATCAGCTCAGCGGCGTGTCGTGTGCCAGCCCGAAGAGTTGCGTGGCGGTGGGCGACGACACCAGCGGGGCAGTGACCGACACCCTGATCGAGACGCTGAGCGGCGGTTCCTGGCCGGCCACGACCAGCCCCGACCCGAGCAGCACGAACAACGCCCTGCGCGGCGTGTCCTGCACGGCCCCGGGCAGCTGCGCGGCGGCGGGCAGTGATACGCCCGCGGCCACCTCGAAGACCTTGATCGAGGCCACCTTCTAGCGGGCGAGGCCAGCTTCTTCGCATCCTCGGCCATCTGTTCCAACCGGGCCATTGAGAGTTACACTCGCCCAAAATGCCGCCGGAATGTTCCGCGGGGCGGGAAGGCCAGGCCATGAAGGTGATGCGTGCAGGACGGACTGGCCGGCGCACCGCGGGCTCGTGAGGCCGGCCGGGTTATTGGTCGCAGTCGTGGCCGTCGCGGCGGGCCTGGCCGGCGCCGCGGCCCCGGCCGGGGCGAGCAGGATTGCCGGGAACGAGGGCGGTCCGGCTGGTCAGCGCGCGCAGGCTCAGTTCTCGGTTCCGGCGGTCGGGCTGGTGAAGTCGGCCAGCGTCCAGGAGTACTCAGCGGCGGGCACCGTGATCACCTATACCTACACGGTCACCAACACCGGTGACGTGCCGCTGGCCAAGGTGACCGTCACCGACCCGATGGCCGGCCTGTCGGCGATCACTGCGGCGGCAGCGGCAGTAACGTCATCCCGTCGCTTGCTGTCGGCGCCTCCGAGACCTGCACTGCTACGTATAAGACCACCGCAGGCGACGTGAAGGCCGGGTCGATCACCAATGTCGGCACCGTAACCGGCACGTCGCCCACGGGCTCCGTGAAGTACAACTCCAGCCTGACCATCCCGGAGACCGGACGCCCGTACAGCTGCAAGACTCCCCTGTAATTCCTGTCGGAGTCCCAATCCACCTCGGGCCCGGTCAAGCTCACAGGGCAGCCCACCGGGCCGCCCGTGCCCATCACCGGGTACCCCGCAGCACCCCCGGCACCGGTCGTCGGCGCGTTCGACCCTTCGGGCAACTACTGGGTCACTGATGGCGGGGCTCGCTCGGCGACAGCCTACGAGATCAACATCAACAACGCCGGCGCGCCTGACGTCATTGGATCTCCGACCTTGACCACGGCGTTCAAGCCCGCAGACTGGACGTACGCTCACGGGTTCTTGTGGGGCCTGGTAGGCAACACCATCTACCGCGTGGTGATTCCTCCGGCACCGGCCGGATCACCGCCGCTTTATACGGTCAGCCCCTACACGCTGCCGTTCCCGGTCGCGGCGGGCGTGTACGGCGCGGCGTGGACGTTCAGCAACGGCAAACCTGGGCTTCAACAACAACGCGACCGGCAACATCTACCAGATCTCGGTGGCCGGCACCGTGGCGGCTCCGGTGTTCTCGCTGATCTACACCTACCCCGGCCCGCAGAGCGCTAACGGGCTCAACGACGGCACCGCCTGTGCTGGCGCGGACACCGACCTGGGCGTCGTCGGCACCGGCCCGGCCACCGTGCCGCCTGGTGGCACGATCACCTGGAACTTCACCGTCACCAACGACGGCCCCGGCAACAGCTCGGGCTTCGTCCTCGATGACACCGTCCCGGCCGGGGTCAGCGATGTCACGACGTCGACCCCGAACTGCGCCGTTGCCGGCAAGGGCCTCGAAGTCCAGTGCGCGGATGGCGAACTGGATAACGGGGACGCCTACACCGTCACCGTGTCAGGAACCGCCCCGGCGTCCTCCGGCACCTGCGTGACCGACAAGGCCACCGTCATCGCCAACGAAGCGGACCCCGACGCCAAGAACAACACCTCCAGCGTCAAGACCTGCACCACCGGCGACACCGGGCTGTCCGCCCTGGGGCAGCCCCGCCGCCGGACCTGACGCCGCCTTCCCTACGCCTGTCATCCTGGTCACCGCAAAGACCAGGCATTCGAACGGGGCCGTAGGTGATCTCCCGCCGCCAGAGCGCCGGGCTGCCGGGGCGCGCCCTGGGGCGTTCCGCCTGGGTGTAGCTTTCAGTGACGCGCATGTTTTAGTCCGGGGGATGGCCATGGGTTTCGCTCGCCGGGTGGTCCGTAAGACGGTGCGCCGGGCGACGCCCCGGCCGGTGCGCCGGGCCTTGCACCCGGCGCGGACGGCCAGGAACGCGGTGACGCCCCGCCCTGTCCGGCAGGTGAGCCGGGCGGTCTACACGGTCAGGAACCCGGTCGGTGCCGCCGAGAACAAGGTCATCGGGGCCGCGCTCAACGCCGGCAGCGGCCGCCGGCGCAAGCGCCGCAGCGGCCGCGGTAAGCGGACTGCCGGGCTGGGCTTCTTCTGGTTCGGCAGGAGACGCCGCAGGCGCCCGCAGGCCTGACGCCGCCGCGGCTGAAGTCCGTGTAGAACGCGACCGAGTAAGGCGCCGTCACAGATCATCAGCAGCCGGGTCCGCGGCCACGCCGCTGTCAGTGGCCGCGGCGTTCAGGGCTGACGCGATGCGGGCGGCCTCACGGGGGTTGCGCTTCCACAGGACCGCTTCGGCGCGAGTGACATCGGTTGGTATCCACAGTGCCTCGATCGGTGCGACCGTGACGAGGTCGTTCACGGCACGGGCGAGTTGGCCGTCAAGCGTGATGAAGGCGTCGGCCTGGAGCCTGGTCAGGGCGACGTACTCGGCGTTGAAGGTGTCGGGCCATCCGAGCTGGTCGGCGAACTTCCAGGCGACGTCCTGAAGGACGCGGTCGCCGAGCAGCCGGATCCGCAGGCCGCGCACGTAGCTGAGCCGCTGCTCGGCGTCCTGCTTGGTCATGTCACCGCGGCGTACTGCCTGGTAGAGCTGCGACAGCACGTGCGAGCGGAGAAGCGTCGGAGCCAGGATCTGGTGCTCACCGCCAATCACAGCCTGGTCGTGAGCCAGCCGGATTGCCACGTCCGGGCCGATGACGAACCTGGTCATAGGAGTTCCGCTCCTTCGCTGCCGGGAAAGTCACCTGCTGGGCAGGGTTCGACCGTAGAGCAGGAACCGGGCGTTTCGCACTGGGAGACTGCCGGGCATGGACGTCAGGGACAGCGCCAATCCGGTGCTGGCGCGTGCCCGGCGATGGCTGGCTCAGGTCAACGCGCGCCACCCGTGGAATCACAACGAGCACTTCCACGGCTGGATCCTGGGTAACCTGCCCGCCCGCCGCCGGGCCGCCGTCGACGTTGGCTGCGGGACGGGCGTGCTGGCCGGGAAGCTGGCCCCGCACTTCGCGCGCGTCACCGGGATCGACGCCGACGAGGCCATGGCGGCCGCTGCGAGCGCGCGCTGTGCCCGCGACCCCACGGTGACCATCCGCTGGTGCGCCTTCGGCGAGTTCGCCCAGGCGGCCGGTGACGGCGAGGCTGACCTGATCACGATGGTGGCCGTGCTGCACCATCTCGACCTCGAGGACACCCTGGCCCGGATCCCCGGGCTGCTGGCACCCGGCGGCCGGCTGCTCGTCGTCGGCCTCGCCCGCGTGAGCTCGCCGGCCGATCTCGTGATTGACCTCATCTCCGCCGCGCTGAACCCGGTCATGGGCCTGATCAAGCACCCCCGCCCCGCCCGCCCGGGCGACGGGCCCGCGGCCGGCCAGCCGGCCATGCCGGTCAGGGATCCCGCCGTCACCCTGGCACAGATCACCGCAGCGGCCAGCACCCGCCTCCCGGGCGCCACCGTCCGCCGGCGCCTGTTCTTCCGCTACACCCTGCGCTGGGACAAACCAGGTATGGGCGGGTCGCTGTGACCGCGCGCTGTCTAGCATTTGATCCTGCGCGACTGGTTTTCCCGTCTTGGCGAAGGCGGCCGGGTCGTGGACGACTTGCAGGCGCGGCCATGGGGCGGATCCGATGGGCAGGTCATCGACCGTTACGGGCTCCACTGGCTCATCGGGTTCGAGGAAGACGAGAGCAACTGAACCGATAGCGTGGAGGGATGGCATCAGTCGAGAACGTGGAGGCGTTCCTAGCCGAGCCGCGCAACGTCGTCGTCGCTGGGATCCGCCGTGACGGGCGCCCGCACCTGAGCCCGAACTGGTTCTACTGGGACGGCCAGCGGTTCTACGTCTCGACCACGCGGGGCCGGGTGAAGTATGCGATCTTCAGGCGTGACCCGCGGGCGCAGCTGCTGATCGACGATCCCGCCGGTTTCCGTGCCGTGCTGGTACCGGCCACCGTTGAGATCCGCGAGGATCTCAGCGCGGAACTGCCTCGCTTCCGTGCCATCAGGGGGAAGCACGGGATGGCTGTCCTGGATGACGATGAGCATCTGCGGGCGCTGGCGGAGGAGGGGCGGGTCCTGCTGGCGATCACGCCGGACGGGCCGCCTTCGAGCTGGACGAGCTGGGGCCTGGACTGACGCCACGTCCTGGAGGACTGCTGTGTCCTTACTACAAGCCAATCTGGGCGCGGGGGGCCCGCCTGGCCCGGCGGTTAGATGCCGGGGCCGGGGCCTCCGGATGTTACCGGCCCTGCTTCGATCCAGACCGGTCCGTTGTGCGCGCATGCCTGCAGCGGGTACGGGATCACCTTGGCGGCGGTCTGGCCCGGCGGGTAGACGCGCAGCCCGGCCGCTGCAGGCAGAATCCCGGGCCTTCCTGGCCGGGGGGTCCGGGAGAAGCACCGCAGGCCGAAGTTACCCGTGTCCGCGATGTTCAGCTTCGCGGTCGCGGTTGCACCGCTGGCGAGCCTGACCGTGGTGGTCGTGGGGGATCCCCAGCCCGCTGGGCTGCCGAGCTGGCGTCCGCTGAGATTGACCGCCGAGACCCCCGGGTAGCCGCGCAGGGTGCACGCATGCCCGGACTGGTTGGTGAACTCAAGGTAGTAGGCCGCGCCGCCGGCGTAGCCGTTGCCCGGCGGCACGTTCAGCCACACCACGAGCCCCGATGTCGCGCAGCGCGGCGGGCTGGCCGTGGCCTCGGGCGCCCGGGAAGAGGATGTGGCGGCGAGCGCGGCCGCCGGTGCCAGCAGGGCGGCGCAGGCCAAGGCAGCCACGCCGATCAGCCGGTGCCGGGAGGAAGTGGGAAGGCGCATGGTGTTCCCTTTTCTCGATGGTGTCAGGACCTATGCACCTGCTATGACCTCCGGACGGGGCCGCTGGTTGCGGGCAGGCGCAGAACGCGCCCATGGCCGGTCTCCGGGTCCACCAGATCCGGCGCGGCCAGATCACCGGGACAGGCGGCAAGCCAGCTCCGCCCCGCTCGCGGATTTGGTGGAATGCAGGCCGGCCTGGTGTGTGGTGGCGCGCCGTCGGCGGACCTGCCCGTCGTCGCGGAGCAGGCCGATGTCGCGGACCTGGATTCGCTGCGGGCGATCGGCGAGCGCCACGAGATCACCGGCATCGTGCACCTTGCGGGCTACCCCGCGCCGCGGGGCACGGCCGGGGGAATCTAGGCCACCCAGGGCCTGCTCGACGGGCTCCTCAACATCGCCCGCGTCGCCGCGGAATGGGGCGTGCGCCGGGTGAGCCTCGCCAGCACGCTCGGGGTCTACAGCGGCATCCGGCACAGCGGCCCGTTGACGGAGGACCTGCCGGTGCTCCTGACCGCCCCGCATCCGATCCCGCGGTCGAAGAAGATCGCCGAGCTTCTCGGGGAGCAGCTCGCGGAGGCGACCGGCGCGGAGGTCGTCAGCCTCCGGATCTCCGGCACCTGGGGCCCTCTTGGCCACGAGGACCCGTTCTTCGCCGCACCCGCGCTCATCCACGCGGCCGCCAGCGGCAAGCCCCTGGACCTGTCCGGCCTGCTCATCCCGCCGCACATGGGGGACGGGCTCGACCTGTGCTACGTCAAGGACACCGGCCGCGCGATAGCGCTAGTCCAGCTCGCCGGGCATCTTCAGCACCACACCTACAACGTCGCGTCCGGCCGGGTAACCACGAACGCAGAGGTGGTCGCAGCGATCCGCGAAGCCGTGCCCGAGGCCGAACTCGACCTCCCGGCCGGCGCCGGCCGGCCAGGTGCCGCCCTTGACATCACCCGGCTCCGCCAGGACACCGGTTTCGAGCCGGAGTACGACACCGTGCGCGCAGCCGCCGGCTACATCGCCTGGCTCAGGGCGGGCAACGAACGCTGACTCAGGCGTCGCGCAGGTGACGTGCGCTGCACCAGCTGCCGCCATCACCGCGAGCCCCGGCATCCTGGCCGGTTTCGGCATGCGCGGCGGCAAGGCCGTGGAGATGAGAAATGCGGGTAGGCGTGTCCAGTTCTCTGCGGGACGCTGGTCATATATCCGGCGAAACAGGAGGCCATCATGGGTATGCAGCGGATCAGGAAGCTCAGCCGGGGCGGCTGGCTGGCGATCGGGATACTCCTCGCGCTTGTGCTCGCGCCGTCAGCCGCGATCGCAACGGCAGCCGGCGTCACCGAGATCACCGGTCCAGGCGGGCAGCGTGCCGCGGTCACCGACGCTGGCCAGCTCACTGTCACGCAGACAACAGCGGGCAGTTATGAGGTCAGGGGAGGCTCGGAGGATACGACGTCGACAACGCCTGCCTGCCTGTCATTTCCGGTGATCTCGGCGACCACCGGCTTCGTGATCAGGCAGATCTCTGTCAGCGTGTACAGCGACCCCAGTCCCGGGACCAGCGACCTCGGCTTGTACGAGGGCCCGAACTGCAATCTGGCACAAGTGATCACCACCCTTACCCCGGCATCGCTGGGCATGACCGTGCTGCCGATCGACCCGGGCCTCGCGATCCCCAAGGGCGGCACGTTCTCGTTCGCCGTGCAGGACATGGGCGCCTTCGTCACCCTGTACGGCTACAACGTGCCGGCCAGCGAGATCAGCGGCTACACCCCCAACCACTGACGAGGGCGGCGGCAGGAGACGCTGCAAGCGCCCGCGGGCCTGCGCTGGGACAAACCATGGGTGACCCGGCTTGACAGCATCTTCCGTAAGCTGTAACTTACCGTAAGTTATGGCTAACCACTCAGCGGTCCTCACCGCGCTCGCGGATCCGACCCGGCGGGCGATCTTCGAGCGGCTGGCCCAGTCACCGAGCGCGGTCGGTGAGCTGGCGCGGGAGCTGCC
>Ga0302325_10004323_pt1 | contig 32897 bp, 26 predicted proteins | sample Palsa_T0_2_FD_201948 | JGI IMG/M metagenome (GOLD analysis project Ga0302325, IMG submission 201948) | Peat permafrost microbial communities from Stordalen Mire near Abisko, Sweden - Palsa_T0_2 | ecosystem: Environmental > Terrestrial > Soil > Palsa > Peat permafrost | place: Sweden: Abisko... | reverse complement strand
TCCTTCCATGCGTTCGTAACCCGTCGAGACGACCGGATCACCGCCAATGAAAGCAATCCGGCGGTTGCCCAGCTTGCAGAGATGTTCGATTGCAAGAAGTGATCCTTGGGCGTTATCGACGCCTGCATAATCGAGCCCGACCGCGCGCCGGGCAAAAGCGACAGCCGGTAGTTGACCTTCGAGCACCACCGCTCCGGTCGAGCCTCCTCGACCGATCGCGGGACAAAACAAGATCCCGTCGGCGGGAAACTCCCGCATGGTCTTTAAGAGGCGTTCTTCCTTTGCGCGATCCTCGGAAGTGTTTCCGAGGAGCGTCACGAAGCGTGCAGTGGCAAGGCGCTCCTCGATCGCGACGATCACCTCGGCGAAGAACGGATTGGTGATGTCGGAGACAATGAGCCCGACGGCGTGCGACCGCTGCATCCGCAAACTGGCCGCCCCCCGGTGATAAATGTAGCCGAGTCTCTTGATCGATCTTTGTACCCGTTTGCGGGTGGAGTCGGCCACCGACGGCACATTGCGAATAACCAGGGAAACCGTCGCGCGGGAAACGCCGGCGTCAGCGGCGATATCGAGAAGGGTGACGCGCTGTTTTAGGACTTCATCCATGGAGCGAAACCTACACTTCGCCGCGTTCGATGATAAATTCGGGAAATCGAGGGCGCGTTTAGATCGATCTACACGTTCTAAAGTGATGCACGGCAGCGCACAACTCATTTTTTCGGCGGTTGAGGATTTTGTCGATAGATCGATCTACAAGGAGCGTTCAGCGTTCAGCGTTCAGCGTTCAGCGTTCGGCGGCGCACCAGGCGAAGCGGCTCGCTTTGCTTTTTTCGGAAGTCGAGCAACCGGGACGGTTTGCCTAGCACGTCGAACGCCTTCCCACCACTCCGAGCTTTTCAAATGTCCGACTATCTGTTGTTGTCCACGAGAACAGTTCACTGGAGGCAGAGCGATGGCGCCCGTACCGATCAATAATTCAATCTTACTTACAGATTCGGCGCGCAACATTTCCGTGAAGGAATGGAGAATTAGCTCCGATGACATCGAAATTGCTTCCGACGGACCCGGGTGGAGTGTTACGAAACGGGTCCTCGCCGGCGGCAGACAAGAAGGTGTCGAGGTCATCGATGTGGATAACGGCCTCATGAAATTCACCGTGGTTCCAACCCGCGGTTTTCATCTCTGGACGGCCAATGTCGGAGGTCTCAGGCTGGGATGGGACTCGCCGGTGACGGAAATCGTCCATCCTCAATTTGTAAATCTAGCGGAGCGCGGCGGTCTTGGCTGGCTGAACGGTTTCGGTGAGTGGGTCTCTCGCTGCGGCCTCGAATCGATGGGTCCGCCGTGCACGGATGGCAATCAGACGTATACGCTGCATGGTCGGATCAACTACATTCCAGCGAGTTATGTCCAGGTCCGCCTCGAATCCAAACCTATGCCGCGGATCGTTCTTCGAGGAATTGTGGACGAGTCGCTGATGTTTGGACCACAACTCCGCTTGACGACGGAGATCTCGACCAAGATCGGCAAACCTGCGTTGAGTTTCGATGACACGGTGACGAATCTTTCCGACGCGCCGCAGGAGATGGAAAGCCTTTATCACGCGAATTTCGGACCTCCTCTGCTCGGGCCCGGTGCACAATTCCTCGCACCGGTCAAAAAAGTAGCGCCGCGGGATTCGCGCGCGGCGGAAGGGGGAATGGCGGGCTGGAACGTTTACACAGGCCCGCATGCCCCCGGCTATACCGAGGAGGTCTATCTGATGGAGCTGTATGCCGACGACGCCGGTATGACAGAAGCATTGCTAAAGTCTGCCGACGGCATGAAGGGCGCTCTCGTTTCGTTTAACGTTCGCCAGTTGCCGTTCATGACGCTCTGGAAAAACGAGGCGCCGTCGAAAGCCGGATATGTGACAGGGTTGGAGCCCGGCACGAGTTTCCCTCTTCCGAAACCGGTCGAGCGCGCTGCCGGACGGGTTCCCACGCTGAAAGGTGCGGAAAGCTACAAGACGCATGTTACGTTCACAGCTTTAGCTTCAGAAGACGAGGTTGAAACAGCTGTGGCTTCAATCAGGAGATTGCAGCGAGCAGACCCAGAAGTGCAGATTTCGCCGCTGGGTCTGTAAGTAGCCTTACCACGCCTCGGTGCGTTTTTGAGAAGGTGTTGTCAGGGCGACAGAAGGTATCCTTGGGCCACTTTCACGTAATTCCGGACGCCTTCTTTCTGCCAGTCGCCGTCCCGTTTGAGTTCGCGCGCCATCAACTCTGCGACCCGTGGCGCGGCTTCAATGCTGGCGCGCGCCCCCAGCAACAAGGACCGGGTCCGGCGGGCAAGCACGTCTTCGACCGTCCGCGCCATCTCCGAGCGCACCGCCCAGATGACCTCGGCGCCGATGTACGGCAGTTCAGGGTGAATCTTCTCTGCCAGGGCAGGCTCTTGGCGCGCAATTTCCTGAAGCGCGGGCGCGTCGGCGCCGTAAACGCGCAAGCTTGGCTCCGGGATGGCCTGCCTTGTCCAACCATGGATCTGCAAATGATCAGTTGGACAGGGGCGCTCTTCGAGGCCGGCCATGGTCTGCGCTTGGTCGACCGCATCTTCGGCCATCCTGCGATACGTCGTCCATTTGCCGCCGGCAATCGTCAACAGCCCGGCGTTTGAAATCAGGATGGTATGGTCGCGGGAAAGAGCTGCCGTGCTTTTCGAGTCGCCGACTTTCACCAGCGGGCGTAGCCCCGCGTAGACGCTCAGGACGTCACTGCGGCTCGGTGCCTTGCTCAGGTACTTGGCCGCGTTGGTGAGGATGAAGCCTATCTCTTCATCCAGGGGAACTGGTTCGAGCGAAACGGTATCCACGGCGATGTCGGTGGTTCCGACGACCACATGATCGTGCCATGGCACCGCGAACAGCACCCGACCGTCGGGGGTGTGAGGGACCATGATGGCGCTGTTCCCCGGCAAGAAAGATTTCGGCAGCACGACGTGGGAGCCTTGACTCGCGACGATGATGGTTTTTTCGTCCGGTTCGTCCATCTTGCGGACACCATCGGAGAAAACGCCCGTAGCGTTGATGACTGCCCGGGCCCTCACTCGGTGCTCCGAACCGCTCTCCAAATCGCGGATGACCGCGCCAACGATCAGTCCGTCTTCCTTGATCAGGGAGACGACCGGCGTATAATTCACGGCGACGCCGCCAAGGTCAAAAGTCGTTTGGGCGAGATTGACGGCCAAGCGCGAATCGTCGAACTGCCCATCGTAATACGACACCCCTCGTTGTAGACCGCTCGGTTCGAGCGTCGGAATCAGCTTCAGCGTTTCCTCACGAGAAAGTACCCGCGACGGACTGAGCCCAAGTTTACCCGCGAGCCGGTCGTAGATCTTCATCCCAACGCCGTAAAACGGCCCTTCCCACCAGCTATAAATCGGCACGATAAACTCAAGGTGGTGAACCAAATGGGGTGCGTTTTCGCACATTAGCCCGCGTTCGCGCAACGCCTCGAGGACAAGCGAGATGTTGCCCTGCTTCAGGTAGCGAACTCCGCCGTGCACGAGTTTGGTGCTACGGCTCGAAGTGCCTTTAGCAAAATCGTGCTGTTCCACCAACAGCGTGCGATAGCCGCGCGCGGATGCGTCGACGGCAACACCGAGGCCAGTCGCGCCTCCGCCGATCACGAGAAAATCCCAAGGTTCTCTGGCTTTCTCAATTTGGTCGAATACTGTTTCGCGTTTCATGGAAATTTCTTTCTTCAGTCAGATTGTTAGCAAGTCGAGATTTGGCACAGACTCTCGCATTCACCAGGCCGATTTGCAGAAGCAGGGGGGTCATGGCAACTGGATAACAGGCAGTCTTCCAGAAGCTGTGCTGTTGGAAAAGTGAAAACGCGAAAATCTCACGACCCCCTTGGACTGTGATATTTTGGAGCTAAACCTTCTTGAAGATGACGCAGGAGTTGATGCCGCCAAAACCGAAGGCGTTGCTTAGAATATATCGCAGATCACTTTCTCGCGGTTCGTTCGCGACGATATCCAGATTGCAGGCTGGATCAGGGGTTCGATAATTCAGGGTCGGAGGGATCAGACGATCGCGAATCGCCAGAGCGCAGAGGACGCCTTCGATGGCTGCGCTGGCGCCCAGAGGGTGTCCGTAGTACCCTTTGGTTCCGCTGACGGGGATTGTTTGCGTCCGTTCACCGAACACTTTCCGGATACAGAACGCTTCATTTGCGTCGTTGAGCTGCGTCGAGCTCGCGTGCGCATTGATGTAATCGACCTGATCCACGTTCAGTCGCGCGTAATTTAGTGCGTCACGAATCGCGCGCACACACGAATCGCCGGTCGGCAGAGGCGTCGTCATGTGGAATGCGTCGTTGTTAAGGCTGTACCCGACCACTTCTGCGTAGATGTTTGCCCCACGCGCCTTTGCATGTTCGTACTCTTCCAGGATGAGGCTTGCCGCGCCTTCACCCATCACGAATCCATCGCGATGCTTGTCGAACGGACGACAGGCGACCGACGGGTGGGCGCGGCTCATTGTCCGGATAAAAGCGAACGCTCCATACGTCAGCGGGCTTAACGGAGCCTCAGCGGCGCCAGCGACCATGACGTCCGCCCAATCTTCGCGGATATAACGGAGAGCCTCTCCGATTGCAACATTGCCGCTGGCGCAACTATTGGAGTTGGTGGTTCCGACGCCGCGCAGTCCGAACTCGATGGCCGTGTTGCAGTGAGCGGACCCACCGAAAACTTGTAAAGCGAGCGTTTGCCGGACAGACTTTGGTCCGCCATGGACAAAGGCTTCGTGCTGGTCCTCTGCATTGGCGACGCCGCCGAGCGCGGTTCCGAAGCTGACGCCGACGCGGTCGTGGGGAACGTCCGGGGAATAATCCAGACCGCTATCTTCGAGTGCGAGCTTGACCGATGCCACCGAGAATTGCGCGTAGCGGTCCAATCGTTTCAATCGATGCGGCGGAAAGATAGCTTCCGGAGACCAATTCAAAATCTCGCCTGCGCTAGTCGCCTTGAAGATCGAAGCATCGAAGGTTGAGACAGGCCCGATCCCTGACTTTTGGCTCTTGATCGCCTCCCAGAACGCTTCTTTTCCTATACCGATGGGCGTGATTGGTCCAACTCCGGTGATAACGACACGCCTCATTTTTTCTCCACGTGAGCCTTCATGTGCTGCAGCGTTTGCGTCGCAACATAGTTGATAAAAAATCCGCCGATGATCGGCTCAGCGATGGGCGCAAGCGGCGGCACTCGGAACGCGAGGTCATGAACGATTCGTACTTCGACCCCGGTTGCAACAGTCCGAAACTTCCAAACGACCTTCATCCCTTTTGTCCAGGCTTTCAGATGCTTAAAACGTATTTCGCGGTTCCCGCGGTCGATGATCTGCTCTGAAATCCACGCCACCGGTATTGCGCCGCGGTTGGCCGCCATCTTCACAAGGTTCCGAACCGGGCCTCTCTCATAATAATGAATATAGCGGTAATGGGGTAGAAACGAGGGCCAGCGTTCAAGGTTGGCAGCGGCTTCGAAGATCGTCTCTTCGGCGGCATTCATGACAATCGCGTTGGTGTGGTACATGACGTTCGATCTGCAACATAGTGAAGGTAACATTCGTCCTCTTCAACGTGCATCGACTCGAGTCGATAGACCCGGGAAGACGGAAGAAATGTTCCCGGCGGCCCGAGAATGCCTGGAGCGCCGGTTCCACCTGAAAGGAGAGGAGCGATCGTTAGAAAGAGTTCGTCGACGGCATCCAATTCGACCAGGGTCTTTGCAAGTTGTGGTCCTCCCTCGCAAACGAGCGATCGGACCTGGCGCGTCTCATACAGATTGTTCAAGACCTCCGGGAGGCTCAGGTGATCATTGGGGCTGAGATGCAGTTCGGCCTTCGCCCGAAGTGCGGTTTGATTGGTTGCCGGCATTCGCGTTGTCGAATAGATCACAATCGGAGAAAGCCGATGATCAAAAATAGGCAAATTATCGGGAATATCGCCTGAATCCGAAATAACGACGCGAACGGGGTATTCGCTTTGGCCCCGCTCGACCCGGGCTCGCCGGAGCGCTTCGTCTGGCAGACCCATCGACATTTTGTCGATCTGCAATGTGTTCTTTCCGACCATCACGGCATCACCCAGCGAACGGATCTCGAGCAGGCGGTGCTTATCGAAGGCGGAAGTGAAACCCGATGGAGTCTGTTTGGCCGTCGAGACTTTACCATCGACCGTGATGGCGAAGTTCAGAATGATTCGAGGCCGTTGCATAAGGTTTAATACTTCGTTCGATGGAAAAATATTCCCAGAGGTTTCTCGCGTTCGCCGTTCGGCGGCGCACGTTTGACGCGGTACGCGAATCAGTCCCGGTTGGTCGGCTAATAATAGGCAGAGCGAGACTCTTTGCTACGACTTCGCAGGGCGTCGCCGCACGTTGCTCGCCGCATGCTAAAGAAATCTCTGTTTCCAGTGGATCAACGCGGCGACAATGTCGTCCTTGGACGTGTTGGAGCTTAACTCCCAAACCATCGGGTGTTCGCCTGGTAAAGAGGGGATCAGAGCCGCAAAATCGATCATTCCGCTGAACGGGACGAGGTGATCGCGAGCAGGGAACTGGACATCATGGATATGGCAACCTATCAGTCGCGGGGCCATCTCGGCTAGCCATTCGGCGTGATCAAGCAGAGTCAAATTGTGGCGTACCTGGGCGTGGCCGAAATCGTGCCAATAACCTATCGTCCCGTCAGCAATTTCCTTGAACAGGCGACGAAACTCCCGCTCGGAGGGGAAAGTTTCGATTCCGATACGGTTTTCGATTCCCAAGGTAACGCCAGCCGCTTTCGCGTGCGCGCGAACCGGTTGCAACCATTCGACGACGCGATCGTAGATGGCAACTGCCTCGCGCTTCCGAATGGCGTCCAATTTGAGCCTCACATAGCGGCGATCGAGATACCGGCCGGCGAAAATGGACCGAACTAGCCGCCCGGTGTAGTCCCGAGCTGCCACCGAGCCAAGGTGCATCACTACGCGGCTGACACCGAGCCGATGCGCGTAGTCAATGCTCTGCAGAGTGTGATGTCTGGCGCGGTCTCGTTCGGCCTCGCTGACAGAAGTACACTGGTAACAGTCCGGCGCAGAACCCTGGATCTCGATGGGAAGCGGACAGAAATTGTGAAGGCTCGTTACCGCCATCGGATGATCGGCAAGGAATTGTTCGACCCCCTCCCAAAGTGATCGGCGGATGCCGTGACCCAGTTCGACACGGTCGAAGCCGAGCGCGAAGATTTCGTTTAGCATTTCGTCGCCGCGGAAGTGACGATTTGAATTCCAGCAGGTGGAGAAAGCCAAATGCATCGCGAGGAAAGTCTACTTAGCCCAGGTGATCAACCTCAATTCGTGTTCCTGAACGAGGTTCGGATGGGTCGGAATCACCCGTACATTGAATCCGTAACTTCCACTTTCCGACGCCGGAATCGTCCCGCTAAATCGATAAAGTCCGTTGTCCCCCCCTTTTTCAACCTCCGAGAGATCGACCGTGTGCGGATTGCGAAGCGTTCCGTTGTCCGATTCGCCGACATACGCCTGAACTCGAACGTGCGTGGGATCGACAGGTCCGAGGAAGACGCGAGCGACGATCTCCAATTTGTCGCCGACAAACATGGAAGCTCGGCCTGCCTGCGAGGTTTCCACCGATTCAATCCAAATATGCGGCCAATCGACACGCGTCGCGTGTTTCCACTTCGCGAGCTCAATGGCTGCCTTGCAATTGTTCGAGCTGAGCGCCTTGAACCCTTGCGCAGCCGGTTCGTACAGTCGCTCGGTGTATTCCTTCACCATCCGATGGGTATTAAAGACCGGCGTGACACTCCGCATCGATTCCCGCATGAGTTGAACCCAGGCAATCGGAATGCGCCCATCCGGTTTCGCATAGTAGAGGGGGATAATTTGGTTTTCCAGGATGTTGAACAGACTGTCTGCGTCGACTTCGTTTTGAAAATCCGGGCTTCCGTCGGTAATTTCCGGCCCGATTGCCCAACCGTTCTTGGTGTTATATCCCTCGCACCACCACCCATCCAGGACGCTCAGGTTCAATCCGCCATTCGGCGGCAGTTTCATGCCGCTGGTTCCACTCGCTTCCAGGGGGCGAAGCGGGTTGTTGAGCCAGAGATCAACGCCCTGATATAACCTGCGCCCGATGTAGGTATCGTAATCTTCAATGAAGACCACGGCTTGTTCGAGCTCGGGCTCACGCGATTTGTTGTATACCTCCTGGATAAAACCCTTTCCCGGTTCATCCTTCGGATGGGATTTGCCTGCGAAGATGAATTGGACAGGACGCTCGGTATTTTGAATCAGGCGGAGCAGTCGTTCCTTCTGGCTAAAAAGCAAAGTCCCACGTTTATAAGTGGCAAAACGGCGGGCAAATCCGATCGTCAGTACGTCCGGGTTGAGAACACTGTTAATTTTTCGCAACTGCTCGGGTGACTCACCGAGGCGGAGACGTTGGCGACGCAGCCTGTCACGAATGAAATCGATCAGGCGAGCCTTCAGCAAATGATGGGTTTCCCACAACACGTCGTCGGGAATATCAATCACTCTGCGCCAGTATTCGGTGTCGGTCAGATGTTCCTCCCAATCGGAGCCGAGATATTTTGCGTAAATCCGGTGAAATTCAGGGGCCGTCCACGTTTTTGTATGGATCCCGTTCGTGATGCTGGTAATCGGCACTTCCTGAATTGGAACGCCTGCCCAGACATCCTGCCATAACCCTTGACTCACGTCGCCGTGGAGTTTGCTGACGCCGTTGGCATGGCGGCTGACACGAAGCGCAAGAATCGTCATGCTGAATGTATTCGTACGCTGCGCTGTCGGTTCTCCGAGCCGGAAGAAATCGTCAAAACTGATCCGGAAATCGTCCGCATACCAAGAGAAATAGCGGATCATCATCTCACGCGGGAAAGCATCGTTTCCGGCCGGCACAGGAGTGTGGGTGGTAAAAACATTGGAAGCGGCGACAACCTGGAGGGCTGTATAATATTCCAGCCCTTTGTCCTGGACGTATTGGCGGATCCTTTCCAAGGCGAGAAACGCGGAATGGCCCTCGTTCATATGGTAGACTTCCGGGTGAATCCCGAGGGCGTCCAGGGCTCTGACTCCGCCGATCCCAAGGACAATCTCCTGCCGGATTCGCATCTCCAGGTCACCGCCATAAAGCTGTGCAGTAATCGGGCGATCTTCCGGAGAATTCTGTTGGATATCCGTGTCGAGCAGGTAAAGCTTGATCCGGCCGATCTGGAGCTCCCAGACCTTTGCTGTGACGTTTCTGCCAAGAATCGAGACTGAAACGTGAAGTGGCTGATCGCCGGTCTTGGCTTCAAGCAACGGCAGATGATTGAAATTCTGGTTGAGGCTCACGGCTTCCTGCCAACCGTCCTTGTTAATCTGTTGCCTGAAGTAACCGTGCCGATAGAGCAGCGTTACCGCGCAGAAGTTCAGATCAAGGTCGCTGGCCGACTTGCAGTGGTCGCCGGAAAGAATGCCGAGGCCGCCGGAATAATTCGGAACTGATTCATGAAATCCAAATTCCGCCGAAAAATAAGCGATACGCGGTGCGCTCGGACGAAGTCTTCCATAGGTGTCCGTTCGTGCCATGTAGGCTTTGAATTTTTGGTACACAGCCTGCATTTCACGGATGTAATCGTCATCGGCGCCTAGTTCGATCAAACGGGCTTGGCGCGAAAGCTGCAACATCCGGATGGGGTTATGGTTCGTTCTGTCCCAGAGCTGAGTATCCAAATGCCTAAAGAGCCGCCGCGCATCGGGCTCCCAAGTCCACCACAGATTATGCGCCATTTCACGGAGCGGTTCCAGATTCTCCGGCAATCGGGGTGATACATTAAACGTTTGTACAGGTTGCATCGTGTATTTCCTCAAGGTCTCGCCGTCAAGTCCGCCTAGCCGGACGACCGGACCCCCGCAAGCACAACCTGTGCTCGGCCGACTTGCAAGCCTTTAGCGAGGGAAGAAAGCGGGTGCGCCGTCGCGAAGTCGGTGCAGGCGAAGTGTCCAGCTTCGCTCGCATCGACTTCGCGACGGCGCACCCGCTTTCTTCCCTCGCTCTCCATTGACCTTCGCTTTCCCTCGCTGGATAGTGGCCGACGCACGATGAATTATCGCACTTATCGAAATACGGATCTTCGGGTAAGCGAAGTCGGATTTGGCATGTGGACGGTGTCGACAGGATGGTGGGGCAGCTTTACCGAGCAGGAGGCGGTCAACCTTCTCCACAAAGCGTTCGATCTCGGAGTGACGCTCTTTGATGCAGCGGATACCTACGGGAACGGCCTGAGCGAAGAGTTGATCGCGAAGGCGTTTTCCCACCAGCGTGATCAAATTGTGATAGCGACAAAGGTCGGCTACGATTTTGTGCATCACGGAAACGAACGACGCGGGCAACGAGAAATTCCTCAAGATTTTTCGCCGGAAGCTTTGGTCCGCGCCACCGAATCCGCGCTGAATCGACTGAAAACAAATCGGATCGATCTTTTGCAGCTCCATAACATTCGGATGGAACAAGTTGCCGACGACGCGGTGTGGGAAACTCTCGAGAACCTGCGTGAGCGCGGCTTGATCAGATATTACGGGATCGCGCTCGGGCCTGCGATTGGCTGGCTGTACGAAGGGATCAATTGTGTGAAAGAACGCTCGGTCACCAGCGTCCAGCACATTTATAATCTGCTCGAGCAACATCCGGGCGCCGCAATCCAGAATGCCGCGGGTGACCATGGCAAAGAGACGATGTTCCTGATCCGCGTGCCGCATTCCTCCGGAATGTTAGAGGGGCATTACACCGAGGAGACCAAATTCCCGCCGACCGACCATCGCAGCCATCGTCCGCGCGCGTGGCTTGTCAACGGAGTCAGGAAGGTCGAACAGCTCCGGTTTTTGGAACGTGCGAATCGGACTTTGGGGCAGGCGGCCTTGCGTTGGTTGCTGAAGGATCCGCGTGTCGCCTCAACACTTCCGAACATCTACGATGAGAAGCAGCTCACCGAATTCGCGACGGTTTCGGACTGTCCGGATCTGACGCACGATGAGATGGAACGGGTTGCGGCACTGTACGCTTCCCACTTCGGAATGGACGATGATGATCCGCCGAAGTTTAAAGGGACGATGGAACTGGTCGAATCGCGGTAGGGGGAATCAGGAGTCAGGAGTTGCAGGAGTTGCAGGAGTTCCAGAATTGGAGAGCGACCGAGTCCTCGTGGCGAAATCTACGACGATGGCTTGACTTGCGAAGCCGTCGTTCAGAATGACTCCTGCAACTCCTGAATTCCCTTCGAAATTATTCCTTCATTTTCGTGTCGATGCAGATTGTCACCGGACCATCATTAAGGAGGTCGATTTGCATGTCCGCGCCGAAGATTCCGCGATGGACCGGTTTGGCGATCTCCGTTTCAAGTTGGTTGCAGAATTCTTCGTAGAGCTGGTTTGCTTGCTCGGGCGCCGCTGCGCGAATGAACGAGGGGCGGTTGCCTTTTCGCGTGCTCGCAAACAATGTGAACTGGCTGACGACAAGGAGATCGCCGGCAATGTCGTGCACCGAAAGGTTCATCGCCCCCGCTTCATCCGAGAAAATGCGAAGCCGGGCGATCTTCCCCGCTAACCAGAGAATGTCCTCCCGCGAATCCGCGGATCCGACGCCGAGAAGCACCAGCAGCCCGCGACCGATCTGAGTGACGAGGTTTTGTTCAACCTCCACAGAGGCCCGTGTGACGCGTTGGATCACTGCGCGCATGGCGAACCGTATCAGTTTCCAGTGTCAGTGTCAGTGTCAGTGTCAGTGGGGGAGATGTGCGCCGCAAGCTCACGAGCATCGTTCTCGGTCCTCGTCCTCGTGCTCGATCTTTGACCGTCGCTTGCTGAAGATGATTTTCGCTTGGAGTAAAAGCCGAACGAAGGAATCCCGCGGTTCCATTTGCCTGGGTTTCTAAAGGAGTCGAGCATGGTAACGGCAACGAAAGACGAGGAGGATAGGCGTGGCCTCGACAGGCGACCCTCTTTTCTCTCACTGACAACTGACACTGACAACCGACAACTGCTGGCCCACTGACAACCGAAAACTGCTAACCCACTGACAACTTCTCGGTTCGCATGTAGGTTCGTCCTACTGACTCATGGACTTTTTTATCGTTTTGATTCTCGCTTTATTGGTTGGGGTCAGTGGCGCGATCTACTTTCGGATTTTCAGGTTCGTCTACGTCCAGAATGGCGGGAAAGTCGTCGCGAGCCAATTCACACGCGCAGACGGCTATCTGGCACTTGGCTGCTTGACAATCTTCGCCCTTCAATGCTTTGAAAATCTTCAATCGAAGGGGAACCTCCTCCCTGCGACCATCGATACAGGTTTATTGGTTGTTGCGCAGCTCGGGTTCTGGTTGGTCGTGATCGGAACAATCCTGGTCTCGTTCCTTCTCCGCCGAATGCGTCCAACCGATCTTTTCGGGTTCGATCGCCTCGGATCGAGGAAAGTCCTTCTCTGGGGCGCCGGGCTATTGATCGCCGCACTCCCGCTGATTTTCGCGAGCAGCGCGGTCGTCTCGAGCCTCATGCACGTCAATTCGCAAAAAGATTCGCAGCCGATCATGCAATTATTTGAGCGCGTCGCGGAGCCGACCCGGAAGATTCCGATTATACTCCTGGCGATCGTCATCGCTCCGCTCGCGGAAGAATTCTTCTTTCGCGGTTTCTTATATGGGGTCCTGAAGCGTTACGCGGGAGCGTTGCCTGCCTTGGTGTTTACGGGAGTCGCGTTCGCTGTGATTCACCTTCATGTCCCTTCCTTGTTGCCCCTGTTTCTGTTGGCTTGCGTGCTGACGCTCGCTTACGAATTGTCCGGCTCGCTGCTTGTGCCGATGACCATGCACGCGCTCTTCAATGCTGTTACTCTTGTCGGCGTCTTTTTTGCTGGGAAATGAAGCTAAGCGAACTCGGAGAAGACGCTGTCGTCAAACGATTGACTCGGTCGCTTCGTCTGGATGATCGGGTCAAACTGGGCGCTGGCGATGATTGCGCAGTGGTTGAGACAGCCGGGCGCCTGCAGTTGCTGAAGTCGGATTGCGTGATTGAAGGAATCCATTTTTTGCCGGATGCCGACCCGAAATGGATTGGATGGAAAGCGATGTGCCGGTCGATCAGCGACATTGCGGCGATGGGAGGAACGCCATTGGACGCACTGGTCACGGTGGCCGTTCGTCCCGACACAGAGTTCACGTGGCTGAAGCGGGTCTACGCCGGTCTGAAGGCGGCTGCCAAAATGTATGATGTCAATCTCGTAGGGGGCGAGACCGCAAAGTCGCCTGGCCCATGCTTCCTGTCGGTGGCACTGACCGGAATGGTTGACAATGGTAAGTATGTTGGACGCTCTGGCGGGCGGAAAGGGGATTGGTTGTACGTCACTGGAAACTTAGGGGGATCGATCGGCGGCAGGCACTTGCGATTTCTGCCTCGCGTTGCTGAAGCGCGCTGGCTGGTCAGCCGATTTCCGGTGCACGCGATGATGGACTTGAGCGACGGACTCGCGAGTGATCTTCCGCGGTTGGCGATCGCCAGCGGCCTCGGCTTTGAAGTGGACTTGGCGAATCTTCCACTGCACCGCGGATCCAGCCCTGAAAATGGTTTGCGAGACGGCGAAGATTACGAGCTGCTCTTTGCTGTGCCGCCGTCCGCGAAAAAACGATTGGAAAAAGAATGGCGGACGAAGTTTCCAAACGTGCGATTAACGGTGATTGGCAGACTTGTCCAAACGGACAGAACCCAGTTCTTGGGAAAGGGGTACGATCATTTCGCGCAATAAAGGTAGGGCGAAGGCACATCGTTTCTCCAGCAACCCTGAGGAGACCCGGTTCATCGGCTCGGAATTTGTCAGAAACGCGCCGGCCGGGACGGTCCTGAGCTTGATCGGTGATCTTGGCGCCGGAAAAACAGAGTTCGTCAAAGGGCTCGCACTGGGCCTTGGTATCGACGATGACGTCACGAGTCCTACTTTTACGATTCTTCACGAATTTCGCGGTCGTCTCCCACTTTTTCACATGGATTTCTATCGTCTCTGTGAAGAACGCGAACTCGATGAGATAGGGTTTGACGCGTATCTGAACAGGGGCGGCATTTGCGCGATAGAGTGGGGCGATAAATTCCCAAACCGCTTGCCGCCTGACGCGATAAACGTTTTTTTCGCGATTCATCCTGGCGATCGCAGGGAGATCGTCTGGTGAAGAGCTTGATCATCGAGAACTCAACCGAAAGCGGAACCGTGGTGATCGCCAACGAAGGAGATATTCTTGTGCGCCGGCAGTTTTCCAAGGCCGGAGAGCTCGCCGCGGCCGTCCAGGAGATCTTTTTGAAACTTGGCGTCCCGGACGAAATTGTCGTCGGGCTCGGACCCGGTTCTTACACCGGGTTACGGGTGGCGTCGGCGATGGCGATCGGGATTCAGGTGGCGCTGGGCTGCCCTGCGTTTGGCTGTCCGTCCGTGTTCGGGTATCCGAACGGCTCGTACCATGTCGTCGGCGATGCCAGGCTTGGCGCTGTTTTTTTGGCTAGCATCAACGACAAACGGTTGATCCGCGGTCCGGAATTGCTGCCTGCAGAAGAATTTCAATCATTGCGGCCAAGCTTAGCGGGTGCGCCGATATTCGCAATCGGACGGATTCCAGGCTGTACCGATCTGCAGATCCTTCCTCCTGTAGCGGAATACCTTATCCGGCGCCGCGAGAATTTTGTACCCTCGCTTGAGCCACTTTACCTAAAGGAACCGCACATCACAGTGAAGCGTGCCGGCAAAGCGTCCCGCTTTGCTTCTTAAGAGACCGTGCAAAGCGGGACGCTTCACTTACCTGAGCTTGGCCGGCGAGAGGCCGAAGCGCACACGGCGCTCGACGAATTGCGGCGGCCCGTGTTATTGGTGCAGGCGCTATGAAAATCGTCGTCGCCTATTCCGGAGGACTCGATACGTCCGTGATCCTGAAATGGATTAAGGAGACGTACGCTGCCGAAGTCGTCGCATTCTGTGCCGATATAGGCCAGGAAGAGGAACTTGAAGGGCTTGAGCAGAAGGCGCTACGCACAGGAGCGTCCAAGTGTTACGTGGATGATTTGCGAGAAGAGTTCGCTCGCGATTTTATTTTCCCGATGTTCCAGGCATCGGCGCTCTATGAAAATCAATATTTTCTCGGAACGAGTATCGCCCGGCCGCTCATCGCAAAAAGGATGGTGGAAATTGCGCGTGCCGAGAAGGCAGAAGCGGTCGCGCATGGTGCGACGGGCAAAGGCAACGATCAGGTTCGGTTTGAGTTAACTGTCGCCGCCTTAGCGCCGGAAATACAGGTGATTGCTCCTTGGCGCGTCGAAGGCTTCCGGGAACAGTTTCCAGGTCGCACGGAGATGATCCGGTACGCAGAAACGCAGGGTATTCCAGTGGCTGCCAGCGCCAAAAAGCCATATTCGATGGATCGCAATCTTCTCCACATCAGTTTCGAAAGCGGTGTGTTGGAGGATCCCTGGGTCGATGCTACCGGTCCTGAGCTGCGCGATATGTATAAATTGAGCGTCGCTCCGGAGGACGCTCCGGATGCGTCCGAGTATCTGGAGCTGGAATTTGAACGGGGGCTCTGTGTTGCGCTTGGCCACAAAAACTTGCAAGGTTTGCTGGATCACCTCGGCTTCCTAGGCGATCTCGTAAAAACTGACGAAGCCCGGATTCGTCTCTCTCCGTTATGGGTCATGAAGGTATTGAACGTTCTCGGAGGCCGGAACGGCGTCGGACGAGTAGATATGGTGGAAAATCGGTTCGTTGGAATGAAGAGCCGCGGAGTCTATGAAACGCCGGGCGGCGCGATTTTGTTTTTTGCTCACCGACAGATCGAGTCTCTGACTATGGATCGGGAAGTGATGCATCTTCGCGACACACTCGGGCCGAAGTACGCCGAGTTGGTCTATAACGGATTTTGGTTCGCGCCTGAACGCGAAGCTCTCCAGGCGCTGATCACCGAATCGCAAAAGAACGTTGCCGGAGTCGTTCGTGTGAAGCTTTACAAAGGCAATGTCGCCGTGGCCGGACGCAAGAGCGCAGTCAGCTTATACAGCCCCGATATCGCAACCATGGAGGCCGATCCGACCAAGGCGTATAACCAGTCGGATGCCACCGGCTTTATTGCATTGAACGGGCTTCGTCTGAAGGTTGCCGCGAAGGTTCAGAGATCGTGATCGGTCTCCGGGGCTGCTTGATATCGTAGTTCTTCCGCCATTAGGAGATCAACCACAGATTACGCAGATTAGAAGAGGAGATGAGTGAAAGGGGTCACTCATGAATGGCGCTAAGTTAAGAATTTCCTGGACAAACCGAATTCCGTTATGGGGGCAGTGCGCCCCAGACCTAAGCCGCTAGCCCCCCAATGAGCTCGTCCCTTCGGCTTTAGCGCGATTCTTTGCGGGGGAGGTTAGCCCGGCTCTAGCGGAGTCTCGCGCAACGATCTTGACTGGATGAGGATGAGCTGAGAAGAATCTCTAATGCCGCATTCAAGGCATGGAGTCACAGTCAAATTTTCAAAAAACGTCTAGCCCAACGTTGAATCGTTAGAGGTGGCCCTATCGCAACTCCCCTATGACTACATTTGCAATCCTGCCACGGTGGTGGATTACAGTCGCAGCGCTCACCGTCACGGCTATACTGCTCTCTCCTTTTTACTGGGTGCTGGTCGGTAGTTTCATGACCCCGACAGAGCTCTTCAGTGGCCACATTTGGCCGAAGCACTTTGCGCTCGAGAACTGGTCCGTAGCCTTGAGCCGCCTGTGGCCGCATATTCAAAACAGCTTGATTGTGAGCGCCGCGGCATCCGCCGGCACACTCCTGATCACCGCGCCGGCCGCTTACGGGCTAGTATGGAGGAAACCACGGGGGCGCCAAACGCTTATGGTGTTCACGCTTATGACCCAGATGCTGCCGGCGATCGTCTTTGTTATCCCGTTGTTCATCGTGTTCACCAAGATCAACCTCGTGAATACGTTGTTTGGGCTGATTCTGGCCGACATGACTTTTACGATTCCCTTCGCCCTGATCATGCTGTCCGCCTACATGAAGGACCTGCCTTACGAGCTGGTCGAGGCCGCTTTGGTGGACGGGGCAGGCCAGTTGCGAGCGTTTCTCATGATCGTCCTTCCCATGACGCTTCCCGGAGTCATTACCGTCGGCGTTTTCAGTTTCTTGATTCCTTGGGGCGACCTGATTTTTGCGTTAAGCCTTATCACGGACGGCGGCTTGCAACCGCTCACCCTCGAGCTCTACAAAGCAGTCGGCCAGTACGGAATTGATTGGTCGTTCCTCTTGCCCGGAAGCGTCCTTACGGCTGTTCCGGCCGTGCTGTTCGTCATCGTAGCCAGCCGCTTTATCGTGGCGGGCGTCACCCGCGGCGCGATCAAATGATTTCCAAGTGAGAATGAGAACCAGACCGAAAATGCCGGTGAAAAAGACCACGCAAGCTGCCGTCGCAGAGCCATCCCGGGCGAAGGCAAGGAAAGCCCGTTTCGACCTCTCTCCCTATATGTTTATTCTAGGGTTCGTCGTTTTCTGCCTGCTGATGCTGCTTTACCCAGTCGTCTACAGTTTGACGCTGAGCTTCCGGCAAGCCACGGTCGACACTTTTGTCAGCGGTGATATGCCGTTTAACGGGCTCACACAGTACCAGGCTGCCATCGCTGATCCCGTCTTCTGGAGGGCGGTCGTCAACACCGTCCTATTTGCGTTTTTTAGCATTCTATTCCAATTCGCCATCGGGTTTCTCTTAGCGCTACTCTTTCAGCTAAATTTCCCCCTCAAAAATTTTTGCTTGGCGTTGCTGCTTATACCGTGGGTCTTGCCGGTGCTGACGGCTGCTAACATTTTTAAAGGGCTATTCAATGACATCGGCCCGATTAATCAGATCCTTCATCTGGTTGGCTTAGGTCCGTTCCCGTGGCTGGCGGATCCCACCTACGCGTTTCCCGCCACGATCGTAGCGAATATCTGGATCGGTTTTCCTTTCAACTTCATCCTGTTGTATGCAGGGATGCGCAGCATCCCGATCGAGGTGTACGAGGCAGCGAAAATTGACGGCGCAAATTTCTGGAAGCGGGTGGTCCACATCACATTACCTTTGCTGAAACCGGTCTCCGCGGCGGTCCTGATGCTTGGGACTATCTACACCGTGAAGGTCTTTGACTTGGTGTTCATTATGACAGGCGGCGGACCCGCTAACGGAACCCAGCTTTTGTCCACTTACGCCTACCAAGTAGGCTTCTCGCTCCTGAACTTCGGTGAAGCAGCCGCCATTGCGACTCTCCTGGTCCTCCTTGTGCTCGTCCTTAACCTCTTGCAACTGGTCTTACAGCGAAAGTGAACTCAATTCAAAATCAAGCCGGTTACTACCGTCAGCGGGCTGAAGGGTGATCCCGAGCGGATCAGGCGTGGTACGGGTGCCCTCGCGCGCCGTGACCGGTTCCGCACCGGCGAACTGAAGTTGCCAGCGGAGCGCAGCATCTCCGGAGGCACTGGCGGTTACGCATTGGCCTGTCCGCCGCACGTTTAGTCGCACGGCCTGTGCACGTTGCTGCGTCGACACCGCGCACGTAAGCTCGCTGCCGTCGGTGAGTTCGCAGATGCGGAACGTCACGCCGTCGGCATAATCGTAGTCCGGTCGGTCATCCACTGCTCCGAGCGGCAGGATTTTGCCCGGACGTACCATGAGTGGCAAGCTGAGGAAGTCATGATGCTCGCGATGCCAGCCGGGGCCTTCCTGCGCCCGGCCCGTAAGCACGTTCGTCCAACGACCGGCCGGCAAGTAGTAATCAACCGTGCCGTCCTCAGTGAAGACGGGAGCGACGAGGAGCGAGTCTCCGAGCATGTATTGCCGGTCCAGAGTGTCACATGCCGGATCGTTTGGAAATTCGATCAACATGGCGCGCATCACGGGCACGCCTACTAGTTTCGCTTCGAGGGCGGCGCCCCAGAGATACGGCATGAGGCGGCACTTCAGTTTCGTGAACAGGCGGAGCACGTCGCACGCTTCTTCGTCGTACGTCCAGGGAACGCGATAGCTCGAGCTGCCGTGCAGTCGGCTGTGCGAGGAGAGCAGCCCGAAGGCGGCCCAGCGTTTGTAGACGTAAGCGGGCGCGGTGCCCTCGAAACCACCGATGTCGTGACTCCAGAAGCCGAAGCCACATAGACCGAGCGACAGGCCGCCGCGCAGCGACTCGGCCATCGACTCAAAGGTCGACCAGCAGTCGCCTCCCCAGTGCACGGGAAATCGTTGACCTGAGGCGTAGGAAGAGCGGGCAAAGAGTACTGCCTCGCCGGGACCGCGCTTTGCTTCGATCGCTTGGAAGACGGTCTCGTTGTAAGCAATCGGGTAGAAGTTGTGCATCTTCACCGGGTCGGCGCCGTCGTGGTAGACGACGCCCTCGGTGGGGATTCGCTCACCAAAGTCGGTCTTGATGGCGTCCACACCCATGTCGAGGAGCCCAACGATATGACCCGCGAACCATTCGCGCGCCGCCGGGTTGGTGAAATCGACGATGGCCATGCCCGGCTGCCAGAGATCGGTCTGCCAAATAGAGCCGTCGGTGCGCTTGATGAAATAACCCATGGACGCACCCTCGGCGAAGAGCCGCGAGCGCTGGGCGATGTAGGAGTTTATCCATACGCAGATCTTCAACCCGCGCGCGCGCAGGCGCTGAAGCAGGGCCGCAGGATCAGGAAACACGCGCGGATCCCACTCAAAATTTGTCCACTCAAACTCACGCATCCAGAAACAGTCGAAATGAAAAACATGCAAGGGCAAATCGCGCCGCTTCATGCCCTCAATGAAACCGGTGACCGTATCCTCGTCATAGTTTGTCGTAAACGAGGTTGAGAGCCACAGACCGAACGACCATGCAGGCGGCAGCGCTGGTCGGCCGGTGAGTGCGGTGAGCTTGCGCAGGATCTCCTTCGGCGTGGGCCCATGGATCAGGAAGTACTCGAGACTCTCGCCTTCGAGCGAAAACTGGACGCGTGCAACTTTTTCGGAGGCGACTTCGAAAGAGACCGGGCCGGTCTCGTTGACGAGGACACCGTATCCGCGGTTGGTGAGGTAGAAGGGAACGTTCTTGTAAGCCTGCTCGCTTGTTGTGCCGCCATCTTTGTTGGTGATTTCTACAACCTGGCCGTTCTTCACGAAGGCTGTGAAGCGCTCGCCGAGACCGTAAACACATTCGCCCACTCCGAGCGAGAGTTGCTCGACCACGTGGTTCCCATGGGCCGCCGTCTGCATGTAGCCGATGGCCCGCCATCCGCTCCGGGTAAGCACCTGGCCGCTTCCCTCGAACGTGATCTCACAGTTGGTTTTTTTGACCCGGGCGGTGAGTTCGCCAGCCGTGAGTGTGGCAAACTCGGCATTGTCGTGAATCTCCACGGCTACATCGGCTGCAGGCGCGATTGGAATCTGTGGACCGCGCGCCCGTCCACCCGTGAAATGCTCGATGCGCACGCGTACGACGTCTGGCGCCGGTGCGCTAAGGGTGATTGTCAGGAGCGGGCCCTGAAGGGTGTCTCCTCTCTCCTTGATCGGACGCACCGGAGCGTGAACGACCAGTTTGCCATCCGCCGAGGCAATCGAACGGGCCTCGGCGGCATAGTGGGCAATTACACCAGGTCGGTGCAGCCATTGGCCATCGGTAAACTTCATTCAAGAAGCCAGGAGTTCAGGGGTTGGGGTGGTAGCGTGTCAGCGTATCGGCCGTTTTGAGAGAGAGGGAGGCTATCTTTTGTTGTGGGAAGGATTGTCAGGAGGTGTGCAGTTCCTTTGAATATCGCCAATACGCCGACCCCGCCGATACGCTTCTGCCGAGTGGCCTATTTATTTACTGGCTAGAATCACCTTGATCTTTTCGGCAGCGTCCTTTAGCGCCGCTTCGGCGCTGGCCTCACCCGTGAGCGCGCGCTGAATCGCCGTTCGAGCCGCCAAGGAGATCGCCGGGTACTTCGCCCCGCCGTCTTGCGACCTGGCCCGGGCGGTGTCCATTTGATCCACGAAGGGCTTCAAATCGAGATTCGCTTCGCCCTGCTGCTTGGCGACGCTGCGGACCGACGAAATGTAGTTGAACGTGTCGCAAATCGTGCGCAGACGGTCCGGGTCCTGAGTGAATTGAATATACTTGAGCGCCGCTTCCTCGACTTTGGGATCGCCTTTCAGGACGCACCAGACCTCACCACCCAGCGGCACAACCGGCTTCGAGCCCTCTTTGGGCACGGGAATCGTCACGATGCCGAAATCGACGCCACTCTTCTTTACGTTCGCGAGCATCCAGGGTCCCATCACCATCGTGGCGGCCCGTCCGCCGTTAAACTGGTTCGGAACGTCGCCCTGGTCCCAATTGACCACGTCTTTGGAGGCGTAACCCTTCTTGACCCAATCAACCCAAAGTTCGAGCGCGACCTCGGCGTTCTTCGAGCTGAGATCGCTTAAGCTACCACCGTTACTCCAAAGGAACGGTTCCCACTGCCAGGTGGCTTCCTCGGTGTTTACCGCCGAGAAGGCGATCCCATACACCGGGCTTTTGGTCGTTTTGGCGGCGGTCTCGGTGAGCTGGTCCCAAGTTTGGGGGGGCGCGGAGACGCCGCCATCGGTGAGGAGCTTTTTGTTGTAGTAAAGAGCCAGGCTGTTGCTGCCGATCGGCACACCATAAACCTTGCTGCCGTCGGTCACCGCTGCCTTGGGTCCCGGGTACAAATCGTTCCAGAGTTGGAACTTGGTTACGTCGGCGGAGATGTCCTTGAGGATACCGGCTTTCGCGACGCGCAACACGTCGGGGTTGTCGATTGCCGCAATGCCCGGCGGTTTACGGACTGCAGCCATCTGCAACGTGCGGCTGACCAGTTGCCCAAACGGGACATATGTGAAGTGAAGTTTCACGTCGGGGTTGGCGGCTTCAAAGTCCTTCTGCAATTGGTTTAGAGCGGCGGTCTGACCTTGCACGTTGAAGTAGTGCACGATTTCAACGGTTGTCACTTCGGCCGGCGCATTCACCAGTCCGAGAGCGGCGACGACGGAACCGAGCAGGATTAACCAGCGGAACCGCAGTTTTAGTTTAGTATGGCTTTTCATTGGATTTGACTTGGGTTTTTAGGGGGAAAACGGTTTTGGGGGAGACGCGACCGTATCTCGCGTAATGAGCTCTTTCGGATGGTTGCGGCTTAACTTCCACGCCGCAACCAAACTAACATTTCGCCCGGGGCGCGATTGTCCCAAGCATAGTACGGAATCATTTTGATCTCACAAGGGATTGTGGTTGGCGGAGAGAACGAATAGAGCGAGCTCTCTTCCTGTTCCTCTTTGGAGCCGTGCATCGAAAGTGAAACGATCTCGCCCAGTTCACCGTCCTCACGTTTGACCTCGGCGCCCTTCTCGTGATTGATGGTAAACCGGTCGAGATGACCGCCGTTGTCAACCTCTTCGGCGCAGTAGACCAATGGACCGCGACTGATCGCGATTCTGCCTCGATTGCCGATGACTTCGTAGTTCGAAAAATGCGTTTGAACCGGCATTTCGAAGCGTGCGGCCAACTCGTCCCCCGAGTTCCAGGAGCGAGAGATCACTGCGTAACCGGCGACAATCTCCGGCCGGACCTCCCTGCCGTTCACCGTGAACTCGTGGGCGCCGGCCCACCCCGGAACTCGCAGTAGAACCTCAAAAGGAATGCCCGGTACGCTTTCGAATCGAATCGAAGCCGTACCCTCCAACGGGAAATCCGAGGCAGCCACCAAGCGGGCCTCCTGGCCATCAATGGAGAAACTTGCTTCGCTGGAAACGTAATGATGAATTGCAATTGCTTTGCGGCCCGACGAATAGAGGTATCCGGAAAAGGACAAGATCAGGCGAGCCAGATTTGCCGGGCAGCAGGGACACCACCAAGGCCAACTGACCCGGTGATGTGTCCCGTCGCTCGCGAGCGGGTTATGGTAAAAGAAGGATTTACCGTCAATTCCGAGGCCAGCCAGAACACCGTTGTAAAGAGTTCTCTCCATGGTGTCGGTGTATTTGCTGTCTAAATCGAGATGAACCATCCGGTGAGCCCATTGTAGAAGGGCGATTGCAGCGCAGGTCTCTGCGTAGCTTTGGAGGTTCGGCAGATCGTAATCCTTGGTGAATCCCTCGTTCTCGGCGGCTGAGCCAAGGCCTCCGGTGATGTAGATCTTGCTATCGCAGAGGTCTTGCCAGAGATTTTGGCTGACGGTGACGAGTTCTTCGTCTCTCAGTTCGTAGGCCAGATCAGCGGCCGCGCTATACAGATACATCGCGCGTACGGCATGCCCGACCACTTCTCGTTGCTCCCGGAGCGGCCTGTGCGCCTGCATGTAGGCGTAAGGAGAAATCGGATGAGTTGGACGAAACGGTGTGGAGTCCAGCCGTTCGACCGCTTCCCGGTCAAAGTAATAAGGTTTCGTTCCTCGCTGCTCGACAAAAAATCGACTTAGATCCAGGTAGCGCTGTTCCTGTGTCAGACGATAAAGGCGGACGAGCGCCAGCTCAATTTCCGGATGTCCGCAATACCCCGGCAGCTGATGAGATCCTGCGCCAAATACCGTCGCAAGGTGATCCGCCAGACGAGTGGCAATATTCAGCAGAGTCTCCTTGCCGGTCGCCTGCAGGTGGACAACGGCCGCTTCGATCAAATGACCCGCGCAATAAAGCTCATGCAGGTCGCGAAGGTTTTTGAACCGGTGACGGGGGCGCCATGTCAGGATGTGGCTATTGAGATACCCGTCCTGTTGTTGGGCGCCCGCGAGGAGCTCGATGGTCCCGTCAACGAGTGTTTCGAGCCTCGCATCTCTATGATGAAGGAGATAGGCGCTCGCTGCCTCGAGCCATTTCGCCACGTCCGAGTCCCAAAAGATGCTACCTCCCCAGTACCATGTGCTCGACTCCTCCCGGCCGCGGTGCATGCGCTGGTCGAGCCGCAGGGCGTCCAATTGGCCTTGGTGCCGCATTTCATTGTAGATGTGGCCGAGAGTAACTTGTCCGACCTGCTCCTGCAGCTTGTCCCAGAAGCCGCCAGTGACAGAAACCCGTGTTTGATCGATCGGTTGCCAGGGGGAAAACATGTCTGAAACCTTAGTCCGCAATCAGGCGGTTCCGCAACGGGAGTGTGCGGTAGAATACCCGTCCGATTCCGACCGGGAGAGACGCATCGGAAGGCCATTCCGAGAAGCGGCGGATACCTTTGTAAGCGCGCAAGCAGAGAATTCAGCCCCAGAGACAGGCCTGGAAGCCTGTCTTCTGTTCGCACCATCCAGCGATGAAGCCGTCCGCGTCTCGATCCCTCGCCGCGCCATTCGTAGAGCCTTCTCGGGGCGCGCATACACGGCGCTAACCAGAGACAAAGCCTGTGCCAGGCTCTCTTGCCCTTTCCGGGTGTCATACGCCCTTGCAGGGCGCGTCGCCGAGGAGGTTCGGGTTCCCGGGGTTGGAACCCAAGACTGAATCCTACGGCCCCTTCCGGCCGAGGAACCATCCCAAACCACCTTCAGGTCTGTCCACGCCAATGAGAGCCGCCTAGATCCAGGCTTTAGCTCGGCCGAGTGCCTTATTCCAGCCCGCCCGCAGTTTCTGGCGTTCGTCCTTTCCGATCTTTGGTTCAAAGGTCCGGTCAGAAGCCCATTGCTTGGAGATTTCTTCCGTCGATTTGTAAAACCCAACCGCCAATCCTGCCATGTATGCCGCGCCCATGGCGGTCGTCTCTGGATTCGCCGCGCGGACGACTGGCACACCCAGAAGGTCCGCTTGAGTCTGCATCAGGAGGTTGTTGGCACACGCGCCGCCATCCACCCGCAGTTCCGCAAGATTGATAGACGAATCAGATTCCATCGCGGTCAGCAGATCGGCGACCTGGAATGCGATGCCTTCCAGAGCAGCTCGAGCAATGTGCGCAGCCGTACTTCCTCGGGTCAGTCCGAGGATGGCGCCCCGCGCGTAAGCGTCCCAGTGCGGAGCTCCGAGCCCGACAAATGCCGGCACCAGATACACACCGCCGTTGTCCGGGACGCTTGCCGCCAAAGCTTCGACCTCCGGCGCAGTCCGGATGATTCCCAGACCGTCCCGCAGCCACTGCACCACCGCACCGGCAACGAAAACGCTCCCTTCGAGCGCGTATTCGGTAATATTATTCTTACGCCACGCGATGGTGGTGAGGAGATTGTTTTTGGACGGGACGGCTTCGGTGCCGGTGTTCATCAACATAAAGCATCCGGTCCCGTAGGTGTTTTTCGCCATCCCCGGCTTGGTGCACATCTGGCCGAACAGAGCGGCCTGCTGGTCACCGGCGATCCCGGCGATCGGGAGCCCGTGAAGGGTGCCAACCGCGGTCTCTCCGTAAACTTCACTAGAACTCTTGGCCGTCGGCAGCATCGAGCGCGGTACGTGCAGGGCGCTGAGCAGTTCCTCGTCCCATTCCCGACTATGAATGTTGAAGAGCATCGTCCGGGACGCGTTGGTCTCATCCGTCACGTGCACCTGGCCTTTGGTCAGTTTCCAGATTAGCCAGGAATCGATCGTCCCAAAAGCCAACTCCCCGCGTTCTGCCTTTTCGCGGGCACCGGGCACATTCTCGAGAATCCAACGAACCTTGGTTCCCGCAAAGTAAGCGTCGATGACTAAGCCCGTTTTCTGCTGGACGAGCGGGACCAGGCCATCTGCTCGCATCTGATCGCAGATCGGAGCGGTCCGACGGTCCTGCCAAACAATGGCATGGCAGATCGGTTCACCCGTACTGCGGTCCCAGACGACGGCAGTCTCGCGCTGGTTCGTAATGCCGATGGCGGCTATATCATTGTGGCTGATATCTGCACGCCCGATCGCGTCAGCCGCGACGCCAATCTGACTTGCCCAGATTTCGTTCGCGTCGTGTTCGACCCATCCCGGTTGCGGGAAAAATTGGGTAAATTCTTTTTGGGCAACCGAGACGACTTTTCCTGAGTAATCGATCACCAGGGCTCTGGTACTCGTTGTTCCTTCGTCCAACGCTAGGATATACTTTGACATAGGGATAACTTTTTGGGGGTTGTAAAGGTGATATTAGAGTTTTTTCGCTTCGTGATGAGTGGGATCTTCGCCGCTCGCGCGATCCGCTTCAATAACCGCATGTGCACTGATCAAGGCCTTGCCAATAAACAGATCATAGGCGAGCGCTCCCAATATGCCGCCGACGATTGGTCCGATGACCGGCGGCAACCAGGCGCCGGTTCCATCTGTTAGCCCGTTATTTTTGAATCCCGCGACGACAGCAAACAAACGCGGGCCCAAATCGCGCGCAGGGTTGATCGCATACCCGTCCATACCGCCAAACGAGATACCGATCACGACCACGATCAACCCGATGACTATTGGCGCCAAATTGGCCCCTGGCAGTACGTTAAGCTTGTCGACGACGGCGAAAATCAGACCGACGAGCAGCGCCGTACCGAGGACCTGGTCAAAAAAAGCCGGCCAGAAGCCTGGGACCGCCGGAAAAGTCGAGAAGATGCCAGTCGTGTGATCCAGATTCGGATCCACCAGAACCCATTTGGCGTGATAATTGATGAAGAGCAGCAATGCTGCGGCAAACGCCCCGGCAAATTGCGCTACGATGTAATGAACAACCTTCGACCATGGGAAGCGCTTGGTGACGGCTAAACCGAGGGTCACTGCCGGATTAAGGTGGGCGCCGCTGATGGTCCCGGCAATGTAGATGCCAAACGTGACCCCCAAGCCCCAACCAAGTATGACATTGGTGTAGCCACCAGCTGCTCCAGGAATGTCTTTGGCGAAAAGAACAACCATGGCGACAACACCGTCGCCGAACAGGATCAGGACCATTGTTCCGAAGAACTCTGCCAAGAACTCTTGACCTCGAGTGAATTTCATTGAGTGAATTGCTTTCTGAGGGAACGCTTATTTTTGAGCGATTAGATGAATGGGTTATTCAAGGTCGGGACACAACACAGGCTCCGAATGTTTAGAGCAACGTCGTGCCGATGAATGAATCATCCATAGTTTACGTTTGATGGGGGGATAACAACCAGCTTCCGGATGTGAGCTCTGACCAAAAATGTTTGTCAGAGTCTGAGTGTTCTAGATTTCAGTTCGGGGGCGGGCAAGAAAAAACTGGGATTAGTTATTCAACCAATCTTCAGCAGGGAATTTGGGGGTCAATTCATTTCGCCGCTGCCCGAGTTAAACGCATAATAGTTAGTCGATCGCTCTTTCTGCTATCCTAGAGGAAGTTTGTTACTTAGTGAGGCTTCTTGAAAATAGACGGACGTCCGATGGTCCTTCGAAAGAGAGACGCTTGGAGGCCAATTCAGCGGTAATCCCCAAGACACCCAGCTTTCGGATTAGAGACTTGGTCGCGGGGATTGCGGCGGTCGTTACACTGAACTCGCGCAGGCCGAGGCCGAGCCAGATCGGGAGTGCTTCCGGATCGGAGGCCATCTCCCCGCAGATCGAAGCTTTGAGCCCCCGTTCCTGAGCTGCGTGGATAACCTCCTGGCATATTCGGAGAACTGCTGGATGAAGCGCATCGGAGAACGCCGATACTGAAGCGCTTCCTCGTTCCGCGCAGAGGACGTATTGCGTGAGATCGTTGGTGCCGATGCTAACGAAATCGAGGTGCGGCAAGAGTTGGTCGATCAGGAGTCCGGCCGACGGTGTCTCGATCATCGCACCGAGCGGGATTGGCCATTCGTGAGGCACGTTTGCTTTTGTCAGTTCGCCATCGATTTCGGCGAGCAATTTTCTGGTCGCTAGAATCTCTGATACATCAGTGATCATCGGGATCAGCAGTTGAATCCGAAACGACTCTGCCAGCCGCAAAATAGCTCGCAGGTGCGCCCGAAAAAACCGTTGATTGGCGAACAGCAATCTGATTCCGCGGACTCCGAGAAATGGATTTGCCTCCTTTGCTTGAGGCAAAAATTTGAGCGGCTTATCGCCTCCCACGTCCAACAGACGAACGGTGACTGGGAACGCGCCCCCGGCAGGCGCGAGAGCTTTCCGGTACGCTGCGAGTTGTTGATCCTCGTCCGGCACCTGATCGAAATCCTGAAAAAGAAACTCCGACCGAAAAAGACCGATAAATTCAGCCCCGTTTGTTCGGGCGCTTAAAATGTCGTTCGCAGAACCGGCGTTGCCGCCGACTTGAACCAGGATCCCATCTTTCGTGATTGAGAGTCCCTGACTTTCTTCAAAGGCTCGCTGGCTTTCGGAACGCTCCAGTTCCTGTCGGCCGACCAGGTCAGATACCAGATCTGACGGAGGGTCTATCCAGAGAGAACCTTCAGAACCGCTGATTGCGACTCGTTGAGCTGTCTGAAGCCGCTCGAGGTCCTTCCTGGCGCCGCCAATCGCCGGCAGGCCGAGTGCTCGGGCTAGAATGGCGCCATGGGACGTGACGCCGCCGCCGAGCTGGATCACTCCGGTAATCGAAAGTCGCCGAAACCGCTCGGCGAGTGTCGGCGTGAGTTCCTCGCAGATTAATATCGTGGGATCAGCGAACGCGGCGTCGGGCAGGGTTGATCCATTTTTCTCGTCGACCAGGTGGGACACAACGGTTCGGTCGACCTCTCGAAAGTCCGCCGCTCGAGCCCGAACGTAGGGATCGTCCGCCTTTTCCTGGTCGGCTGCGTAGCGAGAAAGGATCTCATGCCATGCGGCCGCGGCATTCAGGTGTTGGTCTTGGACTTTTGCAAGGACCTCTTTGAGGATTGTCGGGTCCGAGAAGATCATTCGTTGAGCATCGAAGATTTCCAGTTCCTGCCGCCGCAGCGAGGCTCTCAGACGGTCAATACGGCCGTCAAACTCCGCGATGGCGGTCGCGACCGCCGCGCGGAGTTTCTCGACTTCCCGCGCGATATCCGGAGTGGACTCCACCGTGTATGTCGGTAGAGAAGTGCCGATTTCGTCCAGCAGAACAGGGCGACCGATTGCGATCCCGCGCGAAACGCCGAAAGATTGAGAAACGTCTTGTGCAACATCGGGCTCGCTCGGGGGAACAGCCTGATCTGCTTCGCCAAATCGGCCTTCGACCAAGGATCGGATCGAATCGCTCACAGGTTGAGGGTCTGCCGACGAAATAGAAAATCGCACCAAGTCACCCTCGTGGATCTGTAGACGTGCCACATCGACCAGGCTCCGCGCGAGAATCGGGCCGCGGCCGGCAGTCCGATTTTCGATGAGCACTTCGGCGGGAAAAGCGGACAATGTTTTGATGAGCAAAGCGGCTGGGCGCAAATGCAGCCCGTGGGCATTCTGGATCGTTACATCCAGAATCTCGTTGACCGGCAGGCCCGGGGCCGGGGACGCGGCGGGAGGGCTCGGTAGCGAATCTTGAACTTGATCCTGCTTGAGCAACAGGCCTTGCAGCGCCGCGGTGGCTACTGCATCGAGAGAAGCGCCCATGTTCGCTTGGACTGCCGCAGCCATCCCTCCTTCAACAAGCGGTGCGGAGGTGAGGCGCACATTTTTCTGTTGCTCAGAATTCAAGAATTCCTTCGCGGTCTCGGCGCTCAGGATGGCGCTCCCCATATCCATCAGAACGAGCACCCCGTCGTCGGAATAAACGGCGCTAATCGCTTTCTCAATTTCTATCGCATCGGTGCCTAGCACTGCACGATTGTCGCCTACGCCTCCAGAACAGGTCAGCGCCAAATCGGGATTGACCACGCGGCGCAATAAATCGGCGACCGCTTCGGCCAAGGCTCGACTGTGGGACACTAAAACAAGGCCAACCATGGAAACGCAGGCTTAACCAAGGGTTTCAGCTGCCGAACGGAAGAGGAGAACGGCGGAACTGGCGCCCGGATCCGGATGACCGGCGCTCCTTTCGCCCAAATAGCTTGCACGACCTTTGCGCGCAACAAGCGGTACAGTCGATTTCAGCCCTTCCTCGGCGGCGCTCACCGCCTTGGAAAGCGCAAGGTCAAGCGTCTCACCGGACTCAATTGCATCCTTGTACATCTTGATCGCCGGTTGCAAGGCGTCGACCATCGTTTTGTCGCCGACGGTCGCTTTCCCTCGCGAGACGATTCCCGCCAAACCTTTCTCCAGTGCTGACCCGAACTCGCTCGGTGTGAGTTCGGTTCGGCTTCCCGCGCTGGTGCTGGCCTGCAAAAAGAAGGTTCCATAGAGTGCGCCGCTGGCGCCGCCGACCGTCGAGATCAACGTCATCGCGACCCCTTTGAGAAGCACCCCGATAACGGGGTTTTGGAGGTCATTCTTTTTCGCAAGCACCGCTTGAAATCCTCGGTGCATATTTGCGCCGTGGTCTGCATCGCCGATCGCCGCGTCCAGTTGGGTTAACTGATCTTTCTGTTCCGCGATCAGCGCAGCGTACCGCTCGATCCACGCGAAAATCTGCTTCGAAGAGATATTTGCCATAGATGATCCAAGGACCTTGAAGTCGACCGCGATTCGGACCACAGCTGGACGTTTCGGCTTGTCTCAAACACCCCACCGCAGTCCAGGCGTCAGAACCGGTGCGTCCCAAAGTTTTATCATTTCCGGATCCAGTTTAAGCAAGGTGATCGACGCGCCGGCCATCTCGAGACTCGTAATGTAAGGTCCGACGAGACTGCGGGTCACCTTGATTCCTGCCTTTGTCAAGATTTCGTGGGCCTTACCGTAGACGATAAAGAGCTCGAGTAGTGGTGTGCCGCCCATGCTGTTCACGAACAGCAAGACCTCGTCACCCGCCTTGAAGGGCAAATCTTCGACGATCGGGGCAAGGAGAATTTCAGTGATCTCGTCGGCGCTCTTCAGTTTTGTCCGAGAGCGGCCAGGTTCACCATGGATGCCGATGCCAATCTCCATTTCATCCTCTGGTAGATCGAAAGTCGGCTTGCCGACATGTGGCACGGTACAGGAGGTAAGAGCCATCCCCATGCTCCGCCCGTGGGCGTTCACCTTATGGCACAGGGCGGTGACCTCTTTAAGCGATTGCCCGGCTTCGGCTGCTGCGCCGCAAATCTTCTCCGCGAGAACAGTTGTCCCGACACCGCGCCTGCCAGCGGTCCAGAGGCTGTCTTTCACGGCCACATCGTCATCGATAACGACTGCCTCGACCTCGATGCCTTCTGCCCGCGCCAGATCTGCCCCCATTTCAAAGTTCAACACATCACCGGTGTAATTCTTCACGATGTGAAGAACACCTTTGCCGCCATTTACCGCTTTGGTCGCCTCGAACATCTGGTCCGGCGTCGGACTCGTGAATACGGCGCCGGGACAAGCGGCATCCAGCATCCCGCGACCGACAAATCCTCCGTGCATCGGTTCGTGGCCGCTCCCACCTCCAGACACCAACGCGACCTTATTTTTTACAGGGGCGTCTGCACGGGTGATGTAGGTCGGATTAATGTAAACCTTGATCAGATCACTAAACGCGGCCCCAAGGCCGGTGATGGATTCGAGAACGACGTTCTCGGGGGAGTTAATAAGCTTTTTCATGTTTTGGGGGGTCAGAACCTCGCGAGGAACAAAGTATCAGGATTCTACCGAATGAAAGGAAAAAAAAGGTGAAGCCGAATTTTTCAGGCGCTGTGATCGGGGTGAGCTGAATCCGGACAGTGTTATGTATACCAGCCGGCCGGTACAGTCGCAATTTAGCGTACGCTTCTTGCATTTTGCTTGCCGAGCGCCCTCCGTCCGTCCACTCATTCATTGTCGGCCATTTCACGAGCGTGTCTGGTCAAGTTCCTCGACCAGTTGCAGCATTCGCTGCGTGACTTTTCGAATCTGGCTGGGCGTCAGGAACGAAAGGTTGAGCAGCTCCATGAACAATAAACCCTGCGAAGCGAGAAACAGAATCGCGATATCTTCGGTCCGCAGGGTGAGTTCTTTGGAGAGATCCTGAAATACTTTCCGGATGGACTCTCGCATCGGCTCGACTAGTTTCGGATCGTTCGCAATCGCCGCAATAACGGCCGTCAGAACGGGTCGTTGCCCCTCAAGGTGCCGGAGCGTTCCGATGATATTCGCCTTCATTTTTCCGCTTCGTTCCCCGGCAAGGGATTCCGCGAATTTCATGTGCTCGCTTTCCAACAGTTCCATGGACCGGCGGATCATCGCTTCGAGCAGGGCTTCTTTGGATCGGAAATGGTAAAAGAGGCCGCCCTTGCTGACCTTGGCTTCATTTGCGGCCGTCTCGAGCGTCAGATGCGCCGGACCCCGCTTGGCAACGATTTCCTCGGCTGCCTGCAGGATTAATTCGCGTGAATCTCTTTTGCGCTTGGCGGGTATGGAAGCGGAGCTGGGGGCGTCGCTCATGATTCACCCTATGAGAAACCGACTGGATAGTATACTAAAATTGCGGCATCCAATTGGGAAATCGACAACTCGATCAATCGTTTGATGAAGTGAATGAGCGCCCTTTGCGGAAGCTTGCGAATATTGGCTCATCGGATTAGATGGAGGCGCGAAAGGAAAGAGCAAAGCATGTTGAGTCTGATTGGCACATTAATTATTGGCTTAATCGTCGGCGCGATTGCCAAGCTGATCGTTCGGGGAGAGGAACCAGGCGGCTGCCTGATCACGATCGCGATCGGCGTCGCCGGCTCGTTTGTCGCCTTTTACATCGGGAAGTTGTTCGGGTGGAACTCCGGGCATCCGGACAGTTTGCTGCCTGTCGGGTTCATACAGTCTGTGATCGGCGCTGTGATCCTTTTGTTGATCTATCACATGATCCGGCGCCGGAGGAGGTAGGGAGGCAGGAGTTGCAGGAGTTCAGGAGTTCAGGAGTTCAGGAGTTGCAGGAGTTGCAGGAGTTCAGGAGGTCAGGAGTCAGGAGGTCAAGAGTCAGGGG
>Ga0302325_10004321_pt1 | contig 32902 bp, 26 predicted proteins | sample Palsa_T0_2_FD_201948 | JGI IMG/M metagenome (GOLD analysis project Ga0302325, IMG submission 201948) | Peat permafrost microbial communities from Stordalen Mire near Abisko, Sweden - Palsa_T0_2 | ecosystem: Environmental > Terrestrial > Soil > Palsa > Peat permafrost | place: Sweden: Abisko... | reverse complement strand
TCTTGCCGGGATTCTCATTCTGATCATTCCGCGATTGCTCAACTATATTGTCGCGATCTATCTCATTTTCGTCGGCTTGGTCGGGCTCAACGCGGTACACCATTTCGTCAACTGGCATTAGCAAGCGCGCGTACGGTTCAGGGACGTGCGGCAGATTCGGGTGATAATCTGATGGCAAAAGCGCGTGCAAAAATAGCGCGCCGGCAGGCGAAGAAATCGAAACGGGCCGCGGCGAATAGCCCACGGCGCGCACGCGTCGCGCCGGTGCGGCCGAAGAGGCCCGCGGCCGGCCAGCGTCGAAGCAAATGGGTCTACGCTTTTGGCGGCGGCAAGGCCGAAGGCCGCGCCAATATGCGTAATCTTCTGGGCGGCAAAGGCGCCGGGCTTGCCGAGATGGCGCATCTCGGGCTTCCGGTCCCGCCCGGTTTCACCATCACCACCGAGCTCTGCACCTACTTCTACGAGAACGGCAAAAAATATCCGAAGGATTTGCGAGCCCAGGTCGAGGCGGCGTTGTCGGAGATCGGCCGACTGACCGGCAAAAAATTCGGCGATGGATCAAATCCGCTGCTCGTTTCGGTGCGCTCAGGCGGGCGGGCCTCAATGCCGGGCATGATGGACACAGTGCTCAATCTCGGTCTTAACGACACGACCGTCGCTGCGCTTGCGGAAAAATCCGGCGATCGGCGCTTCGCGTTCGACAGCTACCGCCGCTTCATCACCATGTATGCCGACGTGGTGCTCGGCATCGAGCATCATTGTTTCGAGGAAATTCTCGACGAGCAAAAAGAACGCAGCGGACTCACCCTCGACACCGATCTTGAAGCAGACGATTGGGAGCAACTGGTCGGCCTCTTCAAGGCCCGCGTAGAAAAGGAAATCGGGAAACCGTTTCCGCAGGATCCGCATGCGCAATTGTGGGGAGCGATTGGCGCGGTGTTCGGCTCCTGGATGAATCAGCGCGCCATAACTTATCGCCGGCTGCACAACATTCCGGAGAGTTGGGGCACCGCGGTCAATGTTCAGGCCATGGTCTTCGGCAATATGGGCGACAGTTCCGCGACCGGCGTCGCTTTCACCCGCAATCCATCAACTGGCGAAAAAAAGCTGTACGGAGAATTTCTTATCAACGCGCAGGGCGAAGACGTCGTCGCCGGCATCCGCACGCCGCAGGAGATCACCGAGGCCGCGCGCAAGGCCTCGGGTTCGGACAAGCCGTCGATGGAAGCGGCGCTGCCGCAGGCTTTCGCCGAGCTTAAGCGGATCGACGCCCTCCTGGAAAAGCATTACCGCGACATGCAAGACCTCGAATTCACCGTCGAGCAAGGCAAGCTGTGGATGCTGCAAACGCGCAACGGCAAGCGCACCGCCAAGGCGGCGATACGCATCGCCGTCGAACTCGCCCAAGAGCGGCTGATCAGCCGGGGTGAAGCGGTCATGCGCGTCGATCCCGCGGCGCTCGACCAGCTCCTACATCCGACTATCGATCCCGCGGCCGAGCGCGTCGTCATCGCCACAGGTTTGCCGGCGTCGCCCGGCGCCGCCTGCGGCGAGGTCGTGTTTTCGTCTGAAGAGGCCGAACTGCTCAAGAGCCAGGGGCGCAAGGTAATCCTGGTACGGGTGGAAACCTCTCCCGAAGACATTCACGGCATGCATGCCGCCGAGGGAATTTTGACCACCCGCGGCGGCATGACCTCGCACGCCGCCGTCGTGGCGCGCGGCATGGGGAAGCCTTGCGTTGCCGGTGCCGGCTCGCTGCGCGTCGATTATCGCGCGCAGACGATGACCGCGGGCGGAACGACGCTGAAAAAGGGCGAGACCCTGACTATCGACGGATCGACCGGACAGGTATTAGCCGGCGAAGTGCCGATGCGCGAGCCGGAACTCGCGCGCGAATTCAAAGCGCTGATGCAATGGGCCGACGCCGCGCGCAAACTCAAGGTTCGCGCCAACGCCGATACGCCTGCGGATGCGCGCAGCGCCCTCAGGTTCGGCGCCGAGGGCATCGGACTTTGCCGCACCGAGCATATGTTCTTCGACGAGGATCGAATCCGCGCGGTGCGCGAGATGATTCTCGCCGAGGACGAAAAAACCCGCCGGGCGGCGCTTGCCAAACTTTTGCCGATGCAGCGCGCCGACTTCGTCGAGCTGTTTAAAATCATGGGCAAGTTGCCGGTCACCATCCGATTGCTCGATCCGCCGCTGCACGAATTTCTGCCGCATGGCGAGAAAGAAATCGCCGAGGTCGCTGAGGCGATGGGGGCCGACGCGAAGAAGCTAGCCGATCGGGCGCACGAGCTCAGCGAGTTCAATCCGATGCTCGGCTTCCGCGGCTGCCGGCTGGCGATTGCCTACCCGGAAATCGCGGAAATGCAGGCGCGCGCCATTTTCGAAGCGGCGGTCGAAGTTGGGCGCGCCGGCCCCCCGGTGGTCCCGGAAATCATGGTGCCGCTGATCGTGAGCAAAGCCGAACTCGACTTGATCAAGGAGCGCATCGACGCCATGGCGCAGACGGTCGCCGCCGAAACCAAGGCCGCCGTCAGATACCAAGTCGGCACCATGATCGAATTGCCGCGTGCCGCGCTTATGGCCGGCGAAATCGCAGCGACCGCGGAGTTCTTTTCATTCGGCACAAATGATCTCACCCAGACCGCTCTGGGCATCAGCCGCGACGATGCCGCGAGCTTCTTGGGCATTTACACCGCTAAGGGCATTTTGCCGGCCGATCCGTTTGTGTCGATCGATCGGGACGGCGTCGGCGAGCTTGTGCGCATTGCCGCCGGACGCGGCCGTAAAACGCGGCCGAACATCAAGCTCGGCATTTGCGGTGAGCATGGCGGCGATCCCGCATCGGTCGTGTTCTGTCACGAGGTCGGACTTGATTACGTATCGTGCTCGCCGTTTCGGGTGCCGATTGCGCGCCTTGCTGCCGCGCAAGCGGCGCTAGGCAAGGAGGCGGCGTCGAACGCCTAAAGTCACGCTCCGGTTTCTGCGGAAACGGGCCGTGCTGTTCAGACTCTTCCTTGCAAGTCGGCTGGCGCTTCGCCGTTAGTTAATAAGAAGTAACGGCCGGCCATCCATGCAGCAACCGCTCGGCCGCGCCGCGAATTAACGCCTCCGCAAGGTTAACCCGACAATATTGGAATGTGTCGCATTCGCGCCGCGTAGTGGCGCTTCCTTGAGACCAGGGACGCGTTGGGTAACGAACTTGCGCGTGAGGGGTGATGGTAGCGTCGTCGCGTACCCGGCCAGCGGGCGCATTCTCGGGGCCGTTGCTGCTAAGCGCAATTTGCGCCGGCTTTTCGCCGAGTTCAATCGGCTATCAGGATCTCGCCGGATTTTTCGTGCGTCAGCCTATTGTTTCTGAAAACCGGCACGAGCATCGTTTGGCGTCGCCGTTCGGCGCTGTCCATGCCGCGACTTTCAGTTTTTCGCGACCGTTGGGCACCACAATCGCGGCTCCGCTCGAAACGCAACCGGTCAGCTTCAATCCTCAATCGCTCGACGTGAAAACATGGTCGGTTGATGAGCCGACAATGGCGCGTCCGGCTTTGCCGGTCGAATATCCGACCGTGAATCGCCGTCTCAAAGGCGACCGCATGCCGCTGCCGCAAGGTGCTCCGAGCTCAAGCAATCCGGAAACCATGCCGGCGGCGCAACCGGTCAACGCGCCGGCGTCTCACCGACCGATTGCGCCCGCGCCGATAACCGGGCCTCGGCCAAAAAATGCCGACCACAACGACGAAACGACGGGCTCGCTGCAAGCGAATTCCGAGGCGCCGGTGGTGCATCAAGATGCGCACGACACAGAGGCCGAGGACGACGCGCTCCTCGCGGACCGCCCGCCAGAAATTCCGATTGCGATGGAAAGCGGTCGGGATGACACCCAGGCCGAGCCTGGATCTCCCTCTTTCTTCGATGAAAGCCCCGCCGAGCGCAACGAACGGCTTTATTTCGGCGTGACCGCTATGGGGCTGCGCGGCGCGTTGCAGCAATGGGAACCCGGGGCAGAACCGATTGTCGTTTCGCCTGCGGCCGATCCGAACCTCAAAGTTGCCGCGCTCGCGCCACCCGCAGAATCCGGCGCCGATGATGAAATTGTGGCGGGCAAAGACGAGGCAAGCCTTTTCAAAAGCCCGGCGGAACGCCTGAGCCTGGACGGTAAGCCGCGTGCCAAAGCGGAAAAATGTCTGGCCGACGCCGTCTATTTCGAGGCCCGCGGGGAACCGATGCGCGGGCAGATGGCGGTGGCCCAAGTCGTGATGAACCGCGTGTTCTCCGGCCGCTATCCCAACAACGTGTGCGGCGTGGTTTATCAGAATGCCAACCGGCACCTGGCCTGCCAATTCACTTTTGCCTGCGAAGGGAAAAATCTAAGCCGTATCGACGAGCCGGAAATGTGGGCGCAGGCAAAGCGAATTGCCAAGGATACGCTCGACGGCCAGATCTGGCTCGCTGAAGTTGGTCACGCGACACATTATCACGCCTATTGGGTGCATCCGAGCTGGGTGCATGAGATGTCGAGGCTTTATAAGCTCGGCGTCCATACATTCTATCGCCCGCGAGCGTGGGGCGACGGTTCGGACGATCCGATTTGGGGTGGCGTGCCGAGCGCGAGCAAGCCTGTCAGCGCGAATTTTCCGAATGCGGACGCTGCGAAGCCGAGCGGCAGCGCCGACGCGCAACGCGCGCCGCCTGACAAAAATTCCCGCACGGCGAAACTCTAAAACGCAGGCCTTGTGCCAGGCATGCGCGTCTTTCAAACTCCAGCGCGTCAAGTCTGGGGCGGCGTGAACCCAGCGACATAGCCGGAGTGAACTTGTGACCACATTTCGCGCGATCGTCATCGAAAAGTCGGCGGCCGGCCAAGACGTGCGGCTCGCGGAGTTCGACGAGAAGGACCTTATGGAAGGCGACGTGACCGTCGCCGTAGACTGGTCGACCGTAAACTACAAAGACGGTCTAGCGCTGACCGGCAAGGCGCCGGTGGTCCGCCGTTTTCCAATGATTCCGGGCATCGATTTCGCCGGGACGATCGAGTCCTCTTCGCATCCGGCCTGGAAAGCGGGCGACAAAGTCATCCTCAACGGTTGGGGGCTGGGCGAAACTCACCTCGGCGCCTATGCCGAGAGGGCCCGCGTCAAGGGTGACTGGCTGGTGCGCCTGCCGGGAACGATGAGCGCCCGCGACGCAATGGCGATCGGCACCGCCGGTTACACTGCGATGCTCGCGGTCATGGCGCTGCAGCGCGCGGGCGTTACACCGTCGCGCGGGCCGGTGGTCGTGACCGGCGCCGCCGGCGGCGTCGGCTCAGTCGCCATCGCGATCCTGGCTAAACTGGGCTACGCCGTGACAGCTTCCACCGGCCGGCCTTCGGAGACCGATTATCTGAAGGGACTTGGGGCGACAGACATCATTGACCGCAAGGAATTGAGCGGATCGCCGCGCGCGCTCGGCAAAGAACGATGGGCCGGAGGTATCGACGCGGTCGGCTCGACCACTCTCGCCAATGTGCTCTCGACGACGCGCTACGGCGGGGCGGTGGCAGCCTGCGGGCTCGCGGGCGGAATGGACCTGCCCACCAGCGTTGCGCCTTTCATCCTTCGCGGAGTTTCATTAATCGGGATCGATTCCGTGATGTGCCCAATGGAGTTGAGGCAGCAAGCTTGGCGGCGGTTGGAGACTGAGCTCGACCGCGGCAAGATTGCGGCGATGACATCCGAAATCGATCTCGCGAACGTCATCGAGGCAGGGGCGCGCATTGTCGATGGCCAGGTACGCGGACGCATTGTGGTAAAAGTTCGATAACCGGTGCAGAAATTTTCCGAAGGATTTGGAGCGCGGGAAGGGCGGTTGTGGTAAAGGCTGGGTTAAGGAGTCTACCCTTCGGGGGCAAAGTGGGGTGTTCAATGTTGCTGCGTGTTGCCGTCCTGTGCGCGGGCGTATTGGGAGCGGGTGCTGCTTTCGCCGAGGAGCTCGGGCCGGAGCAGGCGAGGGCCTTCGTGGCCGGCAAGCTCTTTGCTTATACCTGTTTCGACGGCACGGTCGGCATGGGGCGTATTCTAGACGACGGTTCGGTGATCGGCACTATTCGTCCTGGAGGTCGTGGGGAAATGCGCTTCGCCACCTTGCCTCCCAACACGCTCAAAGTTGAAGGCGGCTCGATTTGTGCGCACTTGACCGGGCTGCCTATTGAGCCGTGCTTTCGGGTGCAAAAAATCGATTACAAAAGCTTTCGCGGATCGGTCTCCGGATTTGGCTTTGCCTATTGCGATTTCCAGCAGCACAATCCGCGCGCGCAAATAATAACGCACTCCTCGGCGGCGGCATCCGCCGCCGCACCAACTCACGCTGTTGGGCCGGTCTCTGTCGCGGGACAAGCACTTGCCATAGCTCCGGCGTCGGTGGCGACTGCGCCGATGCGTGCCATTGCGCCGACATCAGCGGCGGCGCCTGTCGCTCCGGCGCAAGCACCCGCCGCGGCGCCGGCACCTGCGGCTCCGGCACCTGTTACTGCGGTGCAAGCACCTGCCACGGTGCCACTCTCTTCAGCGCCGGAACACCCAGCTCCGATCGCGACTTTGCGCCCGGCGATTGAGGACTGACCTCTTCGCCTATTCCAAATCGAGCCGGAACGGCATGCCTTCGGTTGCGAGCACTCCGCGGCCGATGGTTTCGATTGCGGCGACCATGCGGCCATCGCGGCCGAGCAGACGATCAGCTAACGATACGATCCTGATGTTCGGCGTCGCCGTTGGCGAGGCGAGCCGCAGTGCTTGTGCAATGCTGTCCTCGCTTCGATGCGGATTGAGCGCGCAAACGCTGGCAAAGGCGCTCGCAGTCGACCGGCTTATTCCAGCGTAACAATGCACAATCAACGGGGCGCTGCGGTCCCATCGGCGCACGAAACTCAGAAGATCGGCTATGTGCCGCTCGTCCGGCATGACGTAACCGTCAAGGGGTGAGGAGATGTCGTGCAATCGCAGCCAAAGATGGTTTTCGGCGATAATGGCGCGCGGCCGTTCGACTGACGCCTCGCCCCCAATCAGCGACACGACGTGCAGCGCGCCCGTCTCCTCGACGGTTTCATGCAAGCGGGCGAGTGAGCAAACGTGAATCATGGGAGCTAAGTTACACGGGCGAATGGTTTGGAGATTTTCGCGGCGGCAATTTGACGTTTACTCACTAGTCAGAGTCTTGAATCGTTCCATGTAGCGCGCTTCTGCGATCTCGGCTGGCCAGGGTTTGAGGTAATCCCGTTCCATGGCTGCCGCAATGATCGGCGGCCGACCAAAAAACCGCCGTGCCTCGGCGGCGCTAAAGCCCGCAAGCCGTGTGGCCTCCAAATATGCTGCGGACCGGTCGGCCATTTTTATAAGCTGTTCAAGTTCCGGAACATTCCTTATCGGGAGCCCGAAGCGCCGATGAATGGCCTCCAAAAGCCGCCGCTCGACCGCCTTGTAGGCGTCGCCGATGACCACTTTGAACGGCGAGATCATGTCGCCGATTACGTATTCCGCAGAATCGTGCAGCAGCACCGCGAGACGCCTGCTTCGGTCGAGCCGCGGCACCCGCCCGCGCGCCACCGCCTCGACCAGAAGACAATGCTGCGCGACCGAAAAGATATGCGCCCCGCTGGTCTGTCCGTTCCAGCGCGCCACGCGTGCGAGTCCGTGGGCGATGTCTTCGATCTCGATGTCGAGAGGTGAGGGGTCGAGCAGATCGAGCCGCCGCCCAGACAACATCCGCTGCCAGGCGCGCGCATGCTCAAGACGAAGTGTCGCCGGTTCGGCGCGATGAGTGGTGGCGGGCACGGCCTTGAGCTTACTGCACCTTGCCGCATAGCGGCAAAGTGCAGGTCGATTCCTGGCGAAAGGGCCGCGTTACGCCGCGGCTTTCTTGCCCCACAAACGCGCAGTGGCAATATCTGCGCCTTCGCGCAGGGTCTTGAGCTTCAGCCAGACAACGTCCTCGGCGACCCATTCCCAGCCGGCGAAGGTGCCAAAACCGCAATCAACGCCGGCAATAACCCGCTCGCGGTCGCCGATCGCCGCTACCGCGGTCTCGATGCGTTGGGCGACAACTTCCGGATGTTCGACGAGGTTGATCTTGGAATCGATCACGCCCGGAATAAGGATCACGTTATCCGGGAATTTGTGCTTCTTCAGCGCGGCGTATTCGTGCTGGCGGCGCGCGTTGGCGAACTCGATGGAGAGTGCGCCGACTTTGGCCTGATAGAATGCTTGCAGCAGCGGTTCGAGCCCGATGTCGAAGATGTGCGGGCCTTCCCAGTTGCCCCAGCAGATATGCAGCCGGATGCGGTCGCGCGGCAGTCCCTCGATCGCCTTGTTGATCGAAGCGATGTGCAGCTCCGTAAGCTTGACGAATTCGGCGTCGGTTTTGTCTTGGAACAACAGAACCCGTTCCATGGCGAGGTCAGGCGCATCGAGCTGCAGGACAAAGCCGGCATCGACGACTGATTTGTATTCGTAATGAAGCTCGCGCGCGATGGCGTCGAGATAGTCCTCGTAGGTCTTGTAATGCGCGTTAAGCATCGTCGTTGCGACAATGCCGGGCGAGGGCTCGGCAAAGAACATTTCCGTGAACGGCGGCTTGATCGCATCGGCGTGGCGCTTGAAACGCGCGAGCTCGATTTTGATGGCTTCCTTGTCGGTGTATTTGATGTCGGCGATCGCTTCCGGACAGCCGAATACTTTTCCAGTCTTCGGAAGACGCGACATAAACTTCTGGGTAAACAGCGGCAGTTGAACCCACTCCTGGCCGAAGGGCCGCTTGGATTCACCGCCAAAGCCGGTCATGCGTTTGGGTAGGTAGGTTTGAAAGCCGACGCGGCCCTGTTCGCCGTCGTTGGCAACGCTGACTCCCGCCCAGTGCTGCTTCTCCATTACGTAGGCGACGCGGTCGTCGATCAACTTGTCGAGTTTGGCCTTATCGACCTGCTCGCCGGCCTCATCGGCAATCAGCATGTCGTTAAGCTCGGCACCGCGCGGCAAGCTGCCGGTATGGGTCGTTAGAATGTGATCGGTGCTCTTTTTCATCGCTCCCCTCCCAAATGGAGTTTTGATCGGCTGAACGCCGCTGGACTGCTTTAATGCGAAGGCCGCATTATGCCAGCCTAGTCTTGCACGGCGCAAGTCGAAGGGATTTTCGAGTTCGATAGCGGCATCGAAATGAGCGTTGTTGGTTGCTTCTAAAAGGCCTGATTAGGCTTGTCGTCTTTCGCCGCCCAAACGGATGGTCTCGGCCCACTGCCAAAAGGGCCGCGGCCCACAATTAATGACATAACGTCTTTGTGCGATTCCAGCGATGCTCGGACGCGCTCAGACCTTGGCACCCGCCGCGAAAGCAGAGTATTGTTTGACTGCACAAGGTCATCTCGGCAGTTTCGGCTAATAGGCCGCGCGCCATCCCTAATTGGGGTCAAGCGAAGAGCGGACGAGATGAAAATGGGAGGAGTTTATGCTGTCACCACGCAGTCTAACGTTTGGCGTATCGACGCTCGCCTTGGCTCTCGCCGTGGCTACGTTCGGTTATGCCGATATCATGAAAGCCAAGCTATATCCTGATAAGAAAGGCACCGTCGCCGACTTCCAGCCGATCGCGAAATTCTGTGGCACCAAGCCACTGAAAGTTGCGCTGTCGGACGGGTGGGGCGGCAACTACTGGCGCCACATCCAGCGTGTTGAGTTCGAGGACGAAGCTTCAAAGTGCAAAAACATTACTGAAGTCCGTTACACGGACGGCGAGTTCAAGCCCGAAAAACAGATCGCGGACATTGAGGGCCTGATCGCGCAGAAGTTCGACGTTATCGTCGCCTTTCTCGACACCGGTCCCGCGATCCTGAAAGCCACCCGCGAAGCGACCCAAGCCGGCATAGCGACAATTCCGTTCTCGACCGGCGAGGCCTTCCCCGGTCTCGGCAAGGACTACATCGATCGCGTCACCGAGAGCCAAGCCGAGGTTGGTGCACAGGCCGCGGAATGGCTGGCGAAGACGCTCAACGGCAAGGGCAACATCATCATGTTCGGCGGTACGCCGGGCAATCCGATGACCGCGGCCCAGGTTACCGGTTGGAAGCCGGTTTTCGCCAAGTATCCAGGCATCAAAGTTCTGGAAGCCGAACCGGTGCCGACCATGTGGGACCCCGCCGTGGCGCAGCAAAAGACCGCGGCGCTCATTGCCAAGTACCCGCAGATCGACGGCATCTATAGCGAGACTGTCGGCCCAATCCGCGCGTTTGTTGCGGCTGGCAAACCGATCCCGGCGTATGTCGGTCAGTCGCTCATGGATCTGAGCTGCATTACTGCCGAACATCCGGAAATGAAGATGATGAGCATCGACGCCCATACCTGGATGGTGCGCAACGCTCTGCGTAAGGCGGTGGCCGCGGCTCAAGGTATCGACAACGACGAGCCGAGCCTGATCACGCTGCCCTTCTCCGAAGATACGACTTCGAAGGATCCAAAGTTGGCGCTGAAGTGCGACAAGTCGGCGCCGATGGATTCGATCCCGTCTTCGATGTTGACGAAGGAGCTGCAGGTTAAAGCGCTAGGCGGCAAGTAAGACTGTCCGCTTAACGCTGTACCGATCGCCCGGTCCTCGCAGGAGGCCCGGGCGATTTTTTGGGTGCGTCAGGCACGCTGCGACTTGACGCTGTGGTTTGCTTCCTCGACTTTCGCTGACAGTTTCGAGAGATCGGGCGGGAATGGGGACGAGTTGAGACAATGACGGAGCAGAATTCAATCCGTCTGCGGGTTCCCGGACTTGGCAAGGATCTCACCGAGCTGCCGCTTGCGGCAAGGGCTCTGATCGCCACGGCGCTGCTGGTTTTGATCGGCGGCATATCCGCGCCCAGCACCATCAGCGTTGCCGCAATTCTTTCCACCTTACCGTATTTTGCGATTTTGGCTGTCGCTTCGATTGGGCAGCATCTCGTCATCCAGCAGCGCGGGCTTGATCTGTCCACTGCTGGCATCATGTCGTTCGTCGCCGTCGTTGTTACCAAGCTCCCGGATTCATCCACCGATCCGACGGTCGTGCTCTTCTTTATTGTCGCGGGCCTTGCCGTTGGCGCTGCGATCGGCGCCGTAACCGGCTTGATCGTCACCTTGCTGCACGTTCCGTCGCTGGTCACCACCATCGGCATGAACGCCATTCTATTCGGCCTGACCTATTATGTTTCAACCGGCGCGTCGGTTCAGTCGCCGGCCATGATGGTCGCCTTCTTTGTCGGGCAATTTCTGTTTGTGCCGACAATGGTGTGGGTGCTGTTGTTAGTTGCGGGAGTGACGGTCTTTGTCCTCACCTTCACTACGGTCGGGCGGCGGTTCATCGCCGTAGGCGTCAATCCGCCGGCCGCGCACGCCGTTGGTGTGCCGCTTAAGGCTTACAGCATCCTGACCTATGCGGTCGCCGGCCTGATGTATGCGATCGCGGCCATCATGCTTTCGGGTTATCTGGTTTCGCCGACTGTGCTGTGCGGTTTGCCGTATCTCCTTGGCACTATCGCCGCGGTAGTGGTCGGCGGCAACCCACTTGGCGGCCTCACTAAAGGAAGCGTGGTCGCCACCGTGGTTGGCGCTTTCTTTCTCACTTACCTGGCGCAATTGGTCACTGCACTCGGCTTCGGCGGGTCCGCTGAGGACCTGGCAGACGCGCTCATTGTGCTCGGCGGCGTTGCGCTTCCGGAAATTACCCGGCGGTTGCGCCATGCATAGCATCCCGGACACACTCGAGCCTGGCGTCACCGTGCACGTTCCGGTGATGACGCTTGCCGGCATCCGTAAGAGCTTCGGTCCGGTGCGGGCGCTCAAGGGCGTGGACGTCCTGATCACGCCGGGAGAGATCCATGCCATCGTGGGCGAAAACGGCGCCGGCAAATCGACGCTGATCGGCATCGCTGCCGGCGTGCTGCAGGCCGATGCCGGCGCAATTTATTATGCCGGCAAATATGTCGACGCGCCCAGCCCGCGGCGCATGCGCGAGGACGGCATTTCGGTCGTCTATCAGCACCCGGCTTTGGCGGATGATCTGACGGTCCTGGAAAACCTGCAGCTCGCGGCACCATCGCTGGCGGCTGCCGGCGGCAACGCCGAAGCCGAGCGTATTCTGGGGCGGATCGCCACCGCCGAACTGTTGATGCCGCTCAATAAGAGAGTAGGTGAGCTTTCGCTGGCGCAACGGCACGTGGTCGAGATCGCGTGCGCGCTCGCCACCCGTCCCAAGGTTCTGTTTCTCGACGAGCCGACCGAGCCGCTCCAGCAGGCCGACGTGCGCCAGTTGTTCAGCCTGATCGGCGAGTTGAAACGTGACGGCGTGGGCATCGTGTACGTTTCACACCGGCTGCACGAGGTCGACGAATTGGCCGATCGCATCTCGGTGATGCGCGACGGCGAGATCATTGACAGCCGTCCGGCGCAAACAATCACGTCAGCGGAAATCGTTGCGCTGATTGCCGGCCGTCCGCTCGGGCAGATTTTCCCCGCCAAGGGCAAATCGGTGGGTGCTCCGCTTTACGCCGTTAAAGGCCTGAGCGGACGCGGTTTCGATCAGATCGATCTGACGGTCCGTGCCGGCGAAATCGTCGGGTTGGCCGGAATAGAAGGTGAGGGCCAGCGTGAGTTCATTCGCGCCGCCGCGGGAATTGACCGCCGCCATGGCGGTGAAGTGCGGGTCAAGGACGGCAAGATCGCCGGAGATTCTCCCGGCGCATTTCGCAAAGCCGGCATCGGTTTTATTCCCGACGACCGCCATAGCGAAGGCGTCTTTCTGAATCTGACTTTGCGCGAAAATTTCAGTCTGGGTTTTCTGAACGATATCTCACGGCTCGGCATCGTGGATCGAACCAAAGAAGCCGCCAAAGCGAAGAACATTAGCGAGAGCTTGCGGGTTCGCACGGCGTCTATCGAATCTAAACTTAACGAGCTGTCAGGCGGCAACCAGCAAAAGGCGTTGTTCGGCCGCGAAATCGCGGCAAAGCCCACTGTGCTTTTAGTCGACGAGCCGACCAAGGGTGTCGACATCGGTGCGCGCGGGGAAATTTATCAACGCCTGCGTGCTTTTGCCGAACAGGGCATGGCGGTGCTGGTTTCGTCCTCCGACGGAATTGAGTTGGAAGGCATTTGCGATCGGGTGCTGATCTTTGCGCGCGGACGTATCGTCAACGAGCTTGCCGGTGACGATGTTACCGACGCCGCGATTACGAGGGCAAATCTCACCGCTACAGTGTCGCGCACGAGTAAAATCACCACCGCAAAACGCGAAAGCGCTTGGCGCAGGTTTTATGCCGGCGACCACTTTCCCGCTCTCATTCTGGCGGTGCTGACACTGATTATTCTTGGCGGCACGCAAGCGCTGAACGGCTATTTTCTGTCGGCGTTCAGCATCAAAAGCATTTTGTCGTTTCTCGCCATATTGACGTTTCTCTCCAGCGCACAGCTGGCAACGGTGCTGGTCGGCAGCATTGATCTTTCCATTGGCCCGCTGGCTGGCTTCTGCGTGGTCCTTGCATCCTTTTTGGCGCCCGACGGCGTTGAAACCGGCCCGCTGGCGGCCGGCGTGCTGCTGATCGTCTTGTTCACGTCGGCGTTCGGGTTTTTGCAGGGGCTTTTGATTACGTCGCTCCGCCTTCCGGCTATCGTTGTCACTATTGCAACTTTCATTGGATTGCAGGGACTCTCCTTGCTGCTGCGCCCGGTCGCTGGCGGCACGATCGACGACGCCATTTCCGATATCGCGCAATTTCCGCTCGGTTTGGTACCGGCAGGTCTGGTGCTGGCATTGGCGATGGTGGTGGGCGCCGAGTGGCTCCTCTTTCGCACCGCGTTCGGCAGGAGTTTTCGGGCGGTCGGATCGAGCGCGCTGGCTAGCCATCGTTTGGGAATCGACAGCCGGCGCCTGACTTGGCTCGCGTTCGTCATTTCCGGATTTCTGACCGGTATCGGCGGCCTTATGCTGGCCGGTCAGGTCGGTATCGGCTCGCCGTCAACCGGAACCGATTACACTCTCATGAGCATCACTGTAGTGGTGTTAGGCGGCGCCAGCGTGGCCGGCGGCCGCGGCTCGTTTATCAGTACGTTCTTTGGCGCGGCCCTGGTGCAAGCGACCTCGAGCGCCTCGTCTTTCATCGATGCCAATTCGTCGGTGCATTACGCGGTGATTGGTACGCTTACGCTGCTAGCCGCGATCTTTTTCAGTGTCGCGCGCCGCCGGGCGGCAAACGCCTAGCTTCTTCTGCCGCGGCGCCGCTTTAGCCTATTCGATCACGTTTCGTATCGCAGCCGCCGGGGCGTTCGGCCTAGCTTGCGCGAGAGTGTTGCGGTCAAATGTTGTTGAGACGAAAAGCCGCTGGCGCATGCGATTTCAGCAATTGAGGCCTTCGAGTTGCGCAGCATTTCACAGGCCCGCCCAATTCGTTTTTCGATGATCAGATTATAAGGCGAGCGTCCGGTGCGAAGCTTGAGGCTTTCGTGGATCGTTCGCAGCGGCAGGTTTATAGCGCGGGACAGATCGGCGCAGGTCAGCTTGCCTTCCAGATTTTCCTCAATGTAGTCGCAAAGCAGCATGAATTCCCGGTCGGATAATGTTCCGCGGGATGCGGTCGACGCGGTTTCAAGCTGCCGCATCGTTTCGACGTAAGTGCCTAGAGCAAGGAATTGAAGTTCGAGCGGTTGCAGGCGGCCGTGCTGTTGCAGCCGCTCTTTAGCGTAACGGGCAAGAAACTTGATGGTATCGCTGCGAATGTTGTTTCTACTTCCGTCCAAACGCTGCTTGTTGATATTGCAGTCATCGATCAGGTCCCGAAAATTATCCGCGTAGCTGAAGGCGACAAATCCGTACCGAACCTCGTCAGCGCGAACCCGGACATTGCCGACACGCGGATGGAACGCCGTAGACTCGTTTAAGAAAACGAGCGATTGCTCGCTGTCGTCTTCGAACTTGGTGTTGCTGTTGATGTCGCCCAACAACAGACAGATCACGTCAGCAGTGTTGGAAAATTCGAGCGCATAAGGCTTAGGCCCGGCGATGCAATAACCCACGCCGCTCGTTTCGCCCCGGTGCTCAAACTGTTCGAGCCCGCGGAACATAGCCGATCGTGGCTGCCTACCTGCGGGCTGCGCCATCGTTGTCCCGCCCGAGGCAGTCGCCCAATGAACGCGCGAATTGGGTGAGCCGCCCGCTACTTGACGTTTCCCACTCTTCTGTAATTAGCCAGCCGACTTTACCGAGTTAACCCCCAAGTGACAACGCCATCTTCGAGTTTTCTTTGGCTTTTCAGAATCCCATAAAATCAGGAATTTGAAAGATTGCGATGCGGTCTTGACGGCAATCTTTGTAAAAATCAAGGAGGATCCGCTGTGGCCAGCATCGCGCGAAAAAGTTCGGCGCCGGCAGCCGCCAAGGGCAAGTTCGACGGCGAATTCGATATTATTGCCGTCGGCAGCGGGGTGGCCGGCTTGGCCACGGCGCTGTTCAGCCGCTGGCGCGGCAATAAGGTCTTGGTGCTGGAAAAGGCGAACAAGCTCGGCGGCACGACCGGCAAGGCCGCTTTTTGGTACTGGGTGCCCAACAATGCCGCCATGCGTGCGGCCGGCACCAAAGATCCCAAAAAAGATTGCATCCGTTACATGGCGCGCCTCTCACGCCCGGAAATGTATAACGCCGACGCTCCGCGCTTTGGCATGCCGGAGTGGGAATATTCGCAATACGAGGCGATCTACGACAATGCCTCGACCGCCACCGAATTATTGAGCAACAAAGGCGCGCTCGAATATCGGCACTGTGATTTCGTTCCGGATTATTGGGCGGAGCTTCCGGAAGACAAAGCACCGAAAGGACGCGTGCTGCTTCCCAAAGACGCACGCGAGAGCATGTCGGATGGCGGCGAAGTCGCGATACGCACGATGTCGGAGGCGGCGAAACGGGACGGGATTGATATTCGCGCCGGCCACCGTGTTCAACGCGTCATCAGAAATTCCAACGGTGAAATCATCGGCGTCGAGGCCGACAGCGCTAAAGGCAAAAAACGCTTTTTGGCCCGCAAGGCGGTCGTGTTCTGCAGCGGCGGTTTTACCCATAATGTCGAGCTGCGTAAGAACTATCTCAGCGCACCGGTCTATGGCGGCTGCGCCGCACTGAGCAACGAAGGCGATTTCGTTTACATTGCTGGCGCGCTCGGCGCCCAGCTCCGCAACATGAATTACGCGTGGATGTGCCCCATCGTGTTCGAAAAAGCGATGGCGCGGGATCCAGGGCTGATCGGAACGTTCTCGCCGTCCGGCGATTCGATGATCTACGTCAACAAGCAAGGCCGCCGGATCACCAATGAAAAGCTTGCTTACAACGAATCGGCGCAGTCATTCTTCGAATGGGACGGAGCGCGCGGCGAATATCCGAATCTTTTGCTGATCGCAATCTGGGATCAACGTAGCCAGGATCACAGCGCCAGTGACGAGTATGGTCGGTTTATCGTTCCGCCTGGCACGGATGAAGCCCACGTCATCAAAGGCGCAACCCTTGGCGCATTGACCGCCGCAATCGCCACGCGCCTTGCGCGCTATGAGAAGGCCACCGGCGGCCTCAAGCTCGCTCCTGAATTCGAAAAGACGGTGGCTGCGAGTATCGAGCGATTTAATGGTTTTGCGTCCGGCGGCCGAGATTTCGATTTCCACCGCGGTGAACGTCAGGTCGAACTGTTGTTTAACGGTACTGTCGCCCCGTCGCCTTCGGCGCCTAACCCGACGATGTATCCGATCTCCGAGCAGGGGCCGTATTACGCGGCGTTGCTGACCGGAGGCAATTTGGACACCAAGGGTGGCCCTAAAACCGGCACTTCCGGCCAAGTGTTCGACGATCAAGACAATCCCATCCCCGGTCTTTACGGCGTCGGGAATTGCGTCGCCTCGGCGTCCGCGCGCGCTTATTGGGCCGGCGGTGCGACGATCGGGCCCATCCTGGCATTGGCTTATCTCGCCGCGGCCGCGGCCCACAAGGAGCGCAAGAAACTAATCAGATAAGTTCGAAAAAAGTCGATCGGGCTCAGGGAGGAGTTCATGGCGGTTGCGAAACAAACGATGACTGACGAACAAAGGAAATCGGTCATCATCGAATATCTGAAAGCCTTCGATAAAGCCGGCAAAACATCGGACGGCGGCAGCATCCTCGATCTGTTTTCCGAGGACGCTCAGCTTTATTTTCCCAAATGGGGCCTCGCTAACGGCAAGCAGGAAATCGGAAAATGTTTCGGCGACGTCGGCGCCACGCTGAAATGGATCGTGCACCACTATTCCCATTTCAATTTTATTTTCTCCGGCAGCGACGTCGTTGTTTGTGAAGGTACGAGCGAAGGCGAACATCGCGACGGAGCGTGGCGCGCCGGCGCGCCAGAGCATGGCGCCGGCCGCTGGTGCGACGTTTTTGAGATTCGCGACTGGAAGATCCAGCGGTGTTTCATCTATCTCGATCCCGATTACGCCGGTAAAGATACTGCGCGATACCCGTGGCTGATGAACAAATAGAGGCGCGAAGTTCGAGCGCTCGACCTAAAAATCTTTCAAGGGAGGACGACAAAATGAACTGGGATCTTAGGGGAATGCGTCATTGGGCCCTGCCGATAGCGGCGGCGGCTCTATTGGCATGGAATGCGCCATCAAATGCCCGCGACGCGGGTGAATTGATGATGAAATCAGTGGGCACGACGGAGAACGTCTCGCCGGTAATCGCCGAGGCGATCAAGCACGCGGCGATGGATTTGACGCCGGAGCAACGCAAGCTCGCGCTCGAATGCTGGAAGAACAATATTTGCGAAACCGGGCACGGCAATCTGACTGTCGCTTACGCTGACGGATTTGGTGAGAACGTCTGGCGCCAAGTTACCAAGATGGAATTTATCGCGCAGGCGCTGACTTATCCGAGCATCAAAAAAATCGTCTACACCTCGGCCGGCGGCGATGCCACCAAGGCGATCTCCGACATGCGCGCCTTCATCGCCCAGAAGGTCGACGTCATCGTCATTTTCGCCGATGCGGGACCCGCGCTATTGCCGACGGTAAAAGAGGCTTCCGAGGCAGGTATCCTCGTGGTTCTGCATAACGGCACTTATGTCGGCGGCAAAGCTGGGAAGGATTTCGTGACCTCCATTGCCGAAGACCTTTGTGCGCTCGGCACTGATTTCGTGAAGATGGTCGAGGAGAATTCCAAGAAAGAGCCAACCACGATCGTGGAGCTCGGCGGCACCCCCGGCAACGGACTTAGTGCCGGCTGGCAGAAATGCTCCGAGCAGGAGATTGCGAAGCACAGCAATCTAAAACTGCTCGGCAAAGCCGACACCAACTGGACGCAGGAAGGTTCGTTCAAAGCGATGTCGGGGTTCCTGGCTCAATACGGTAGCGTTGACGCAGTGCTGTTCGAATACGCCGACGGCTTCCGCGGCGGCCTTCGAGCCTATGAGGCGGCCAAGAAGGCACCGGACCTTATCGTCTCGCTGCGCACCGACGAAATGGGTGTCATCTGCGATTGGGAAAAGGCCAACGATCCGAATTTCAAGATCTTCTACTCAAATGGCCAAAACGATCAGGCGCGTTTTGCCTTGACCGCCGCGATGATGAAAAAGGAGGGCAAAGACGTCCCTCCGAGCATCAACGTGCCGTTCAAAATGCACCCCGTCGTCAAGGGGCAGTGCAATCCGGATATTCCGGAAAGCGCGTCGCTGACGACGCTTGTGGACAATGACATGATGAAGCAGATGTTCTCTAAATAATAGAGGGCTGCCGAAACAAGAAGAAGCAGCATGCGCGCAAGCCTTCGGAGCGCGAACCTTGTGCCGCGCTCCACTTGCCGCCGACTTCGGAAGCGGGAAAACTGTTTCCCGCTTTTTCATTCGGTCTAGCGCCGTATCCGGACGACTGCTGGTGTCGAACTAATGACGTCCGCTTCGCTTGTGCTTTCCGGCATCTGCAAACGCTATCCCGGCGTGCAGGCGCTCAACGGAGTCGATTTCGAGTGTCGGCCGGGGGAGATTCACGCGGTCCTCGGTGAGAACGGCTCGGGCAAGAGCACTTTGCTCGGCGTCGCCGCCGGAGCGGTGAGCGCCGATCAAGGCCGCGTTCGGATCCTGGGCAAAGAGTTGCCGGCCGCCGATCCGCTGCAAGCGCGTGAAATGGGCTTGGCGGCGGTTTACCAGGACGATTCCCTGGTGCGAGAACTGAGCGTGGCGGAGAATCTTCTGCTGGGCACCGTCGCGGGTCCATCGACACTCGGCGGTAAGCTCGAGTGGGCAGCGCGGCAATTGGCGTCTTACGATCTCAACATTTCGCCGAACGCGATTGTCGGAGAATTGAACGCTTCGCAGCGGCAATTTCTCGAGATCGTCAAAGCATTATCCGCGAGCCCGAAGGTTTTGCTGCTCGACGAGCCGACCTCGAGCCTTGACATATCGGGCGTGGAAAAGCTGGGCGAGATTGTTCGCCGTATTGTCGCTGGCGGCGCCGCTGTCGTTTACGTGAGCCACCGTTTGCCCGAGATTTTGGCGCTTGCCAACCGCGTGACAATCCTGCGTGACGGTGAGGGGCAGGGCACCTACGAGGTCAGCGACCGGCTTTCCGAGAACGATCTCGTTGCGTTGATGGTCGGCCGCCCGATTGAAACGGAGTATCCTGCGAGATCCGGCCTCGCCTCGCAGGACATCGTCCTTTCCGCGAAAGGCTTAAGCGCAGCTCGTTTTCACGGCGTGGCATTCGACCTTCGGCGCGGCGAAGTCCTAGGATTTGCCGGTTCTGAGGGCAACGGACAGCGCGAAGCTCTCAGGGCGCTCGGTGGTCTCGAACCAGCGGCTGGCGTCGTCATATGTGGTGCCCAGCCGGTCAAACTCGGAACGCCGCGAGAGGCGCTCGACGCCGGCATCCTGTCGCTCAGCGCTGACCGGGCCGCGGAATCGATTTTCTCTGGTCTCGGCGTGCGCGAGAATATGACCGTCCAAGTGCTCGGGCACTTTGCAACATACGGCTTGATCTCGGCGTCGAAGGAGCGGGTTACCACGCTGTCCCTGATCGAAAAGCTCAACATCGTTACCGCCGATCTTGACCAGCCTATCGGCGGTCTTTCGGGGGGAAATCAGCAAAAGGCGGTGTTGGCGCGCGGCTTCCTCCACGAGGCGAAGGCTTTGTTGATTGACGAACCGACCCAAGGGGTCGACGCGAAGGCGCGCTTCGACATTTATCGTGCGATACGCGCCAGAGCCGATGAAGGGCTTGCCTGCGTCATCAATTCGTCGGACGCCATGGAATTGGCGGGGCTATGCGACCGCGTGCTGGTGTTTTCGCGCGGACGGGTGATCCGTGAGCTGAGCGGCAATGAAGTCACGGAAGAAAGCATCGTTTCCTCATTCCTGCGTTCAAAAGAGGTTGTCGCCGGCGTCAAGGAACGAGCGCAGGCGTCGCAGCGTCATTGGCTTTCCGCGGCTAGCTTGCGTCAGCTCGTCGCCGGCGGCAGTAACCAATGGTGGGTGCCGTTATTGTTTCTGCTGCTCCTTACGCTCGCGGTCGGCAGTTACGCGACGGCGCGTACGGATGCCTTTCTCACGCCGCTGAACATTCGGCACATTCTGCTCGCCAGCGCTCCCCTCGCACTGGTCACTATGGCCCAGTTCAACGTGCTCATGGTGCGAGGCTTCGACGTTTCGGTCGGCGCGGTCATAAGCCTGGTCGTGGTCATCGCCTCTTTCCTTATTGCGGAGGACATGGGGGCCGGGCTCATTCTTGTCGGCACCGTCGTTTGCGTGGCGGTCGGGGTTCTGGTTGGGTTGAGTAATGGGGCTTTGGTTCGATACGTCGGCATCAATTCGGTTATCACTACCATTGCGATGCTGAGCTTCGTGCAAGGCATCGCGCTCTATCTTCGGCCTTCGCCGTTCGGCGTCATCAGCGAGGACTTTGTCGATTTCTTTCAAACGCGCGTCGGCTTCATCCCGGTTTCATTTTTGATCATCCTCCTTGCGGCAATCGGGGGTGATATGTGGCTATATCGCACGCGAAGCGGATTAAAAATGCGCGCCGTCGGTTTCCGCGAAGAGGCCGCTAAACGCAACGGCGTGCGCGTCGATTTTGTGCACATGAGGGCCTACCTGCTTTCCGCTGTGATCGCCGCCTTCAGCGGCTTGTTTGTCGGGTCCGAAGTCGGGGTGGGAAGTCCCATTATCGGCTCGAGCTATACGCTCACCAGCATCGCGGCGGCCGTGCTGGGCGGCGCCGCATTGACCGGCGGACGGGGTTCTTTCGTCGGCGCCCTCCTCGGGGCCCTCTTTTTCACGCTGACGGTCAACATCATCGCGTTGCTTGCGCTCAACACGGGGGCGGGCATTATGACCAGCGGAGCGTTGACGTTATTCGCCGTCGCGCTTTACTCCGGGCTGCGGCCGATCCGCCGCGTCTTCGGTAACATGAGAACCGCACTCGGCCGGTTTGCCGATGGCACGCGGACGTCATGACCGAATCCGTTGACACCCCGAGTCGCAGTCGGGAGCTGTCGACAATGGCAGCGCCCCACTGGCGGCCGCCGCAGATGCGCTTCGCTGCGATCTGGATAGCAATTGTCGGCCTTATCTGTTTTTGCGCGATCGTTGCACCGCGAAGCCTGCTTCCATCTACATTCCTTGCCATCATTCCGCTGGCGGCTTTTCTGGCAATCGCCGCTACTGGCGAAACTCTCGTTCTCATGGCGCGCGGCATCGATCTTTCAATTCCAGCAGTAATTACGCTGTCGAGCACCATCATCCTCGGTTTTTCCGGCGGTCGCGACGAAGCCATGTTGGCTGCGGTCGTAGGCGCGCTTTTCTTTTCCACCGCCATTGGCTTCATTAACGGACTCCTTGTCGCCGTATTCGAGCTCAATGCGTTGATCGTCACGCTTGCCGTTGGCGCGATAACGAGCGGCATCACCTTGTGGTACAGGGAATCGTTGCCGCAGGAAGCGCGCGTGCCGCCCGGCATGGCGGCTTGGGGCGATGCGCGGCTTCTCGATCTGAACTTTTCAGTCTGGATCGTGGCGGCGCTGGCCATCATACTCAATTTGGTACTCCGCAAGACTGCGGTTGGCCGGCATTTCTCGGCCGTCGGCGCCAACCCGCGCGCGGCTTGGGTCGCAGGCCTCAATGTCGCCGTCTATCAAATGGCGGCATTTACAGTCGCGGCGTTCCTCTATGGCATTGCCGGAATTCTTGTTTCCGCCTTCATCCGCAATCCCACGCTTAAGGTCGGCGAGCCTTATCTCTTGGCGCCGATTGCGGCTGCCGTTCTTGGCGGCACCGCGATGTCGGGAGGTATCGGCAGTATGGTCGCTGTCGCGGGGGCCGCGCTGTTTCTCACGCAGCTTGGTCAGGTTCTGCAAATGCTCGGGCTTTCGTCAGCACTTCAATTTGTTATTGAAGGCATTGCGATTGCGCTCGGCATGACTTTTTCGCGAATCAATTTGGCGCAATGGAGCGGTGTGAAAATTCCGTTCGGCGCGACAGGCCAGACGCCAGCGAGCCGCTAGCGATGCGATGAGCTTGGCGGAAGCTTGGATTATCGCTTCTGGACGGGTCGTTGCACTGCGGCGTGGCGGTAACAGTTCACCAGATGATCGTTGACCATGCCGACCGCCTGCATGAACGCATAGACAATGGTCGGACCGCAGAGCTTAAAGCCCCGCTGCGCAAGTTCCTTGGACATCGCCCGCGAGGTCGCGGTTTCTGCCGGAACTTGGCGAATGATGCGATAGTTATTGATCTTCGGTTTGCCGTCGACGAAATCCCAAAGCAGCTTCGAGAAACCCGGGCCGTCCTCCATCGCCTTGAGCCACGCTCGCGCGGAGAGGACGGTACCTTCGATTTTCGCCCGGTTGCGGACGATGCCAGCATCCTGCATCAAACGCTCGATCTTAGCCGGACGATAACGCGCAATTTTCTCAGGCGAGAACGCGTCGAATGCGCGACGAAAGTTCTCCCGCTTCCGCAGAATCGTGATCCAGGACAGGCCGGCCTGAAAGCCGTCGAGCACAAGCTTCTCGTACAGCGCGCGATCGTCGAATTCGGGTACGCCCCATTCCTCGTCGTGATAGGCGATATAGAGCGCATCATCCCCCGGCCAGGGACAGCGAACGAGATTGGACCGTTCGCTCATTCGGCAGCTTTAACGGCGTCGGGCACCGCAAAATGCGCCCAGTCGGGCTTGAGCGGTTCTATAGGAATGCCGGCGGCAACGAGCGGCTCGCCCTCTCTCAGCGCTTCGGCCATCCGGTCGATCCGCAACAGCGCAAGGCCATGGCCGGCACTCGCCGAGCCCATGGTGCCGATTTGACGTTGGCCGGACGTGATCGGCTCGCCGGGTTGCGGGGTGGCGCCACGATAGCGGACAGGCAGGACCCGCGTGCGAGCGATACCCCGGTGCTCCATGCGAGAGACCACCTCTTGGCCGACGTAACAGCCTTTGGCGAAATCGACTCCGCCGAGCTGATCCATGTCGGCCTCATGCGGGAAGGCATCCCCATATTTGAAATCGGCACCGCCGCGCGGAATAGCTAGAGCAATGCGGCGCGCTTCATATTCACCGGCGGCGACCACAACTGCGCCAAGATCGGCTGCGGCCTCGGCTGCGCGGTGGGCCGGCAGCATGGCGCGCAGCCCGAGCGCGCCCAATCGCGGATCGGGATAGGTCAGGCCGAGAGCCGTCATCCCTGTACCGTCCCATGCGGCCATCACGCCGAGCACCTCTGAGAGATTCTCGACGATGACCCGTGAACGCAGCTTGTAGAGGTTGAGCTTGTCGACCAACGGCTTGGCGAGATCGATCGGCACGTCAAGGAAAAAACCGCTGCCAGCCCGCGGTGGCGCCTCGACGATAATGAAATCGGCGAAGATTTTGCCTTGAGGAGACAAGAGCGCGCCGAAACGGGCCTCTCCTGGCGTAAGCGTGAGAATATTGGCGGTGAGCAGGTCGTGGAGGAAAGTGCGCGCATCGTCGCCCGCGACCTTGACGACGCCGCGATCGGGCAGAAGCGCGGCTTTCATTCGAGCGGACGTTTCGGCCATGCCGTCAAGCTAAGGCGCGGCCCGGCTCGGCTCAAGGGTGCGGGTAGGCGAAACTATTATTGCCGCGACAATTCGACGGAAAACTCGCCATTGCTGATGCGAGGGGCGAGGCCGGCGGCATAGCGCGCGGTCGCTTCTTCTCCGTATGTGGAGATTAATTCTGCCAGCGCGAGAAACAGCGCCGTTTGCGCCAGGCAATCGCCTTCGATTCCCTGGTGATGCGCTTCGGTCCAGGCGTCTTGCAAATAAGCAAGCGCCAGCCGCTTCTGGTCCTCATCGGCGACGGTGCCGCGTGCCGCCAAAGTCGACGTTACGAAACTCATTGGAATTCACAGATCGCCGCAGCCCGGCGCCATCCCTGCCCACTGAAGGACGTTAGCACGCCAAGATTGTCCGCAAGCTTGAACCTCAGGGAAGGGTTAATGCGATTGCGTTTAATTGGCGTAGCGGGCGGTTATTTCGCGCGCGATTTTGGCGCCTTCTTCGAGGTAACGCCGAATGGCGAAATCGGCGGCCGGGGTGCAGGTGCGGTAGCTCTGCTCGAAGGCCCGGTAGCCCCGATTGAAGCTTGCGATCATCTGCTCGTGCCGTTCTCCGCCCGCCGCTTCGGCGTCGATCAGAGATTGCGCTTCCATGCGCCATTTCTGGCCTTCGTTGGAACCGCAAATGCCGCGCAGGAAGTGCAGTGAGCCGAGGATTTCTGAAAGTCGTTGCAAGTCTCGATCATAGGGGACCGGGCCCGGGGGAGTTTGAGGCGCACTTTGAGTTTGCCCCTGCGGCTGGCTGGGTGGTTGCGCCCTCGGCTGGACTTGAGGTTGCGGCTTCGGCGGGCTCACCGGCGAAATCAGAGTTTGGGCGCGCGCAGGCCCGGCGGCGAAGCAAAACGAAAGGGAAAGCGCGATGAGAATTCGAAGCATGGATCCGCCTCAATGATAATGATCGAACGCTGCCCTACCAAGTCCAAAGCTGCGGCGCAGTTGAGGTCATGACTTACGAGCTCGCGCCCATCTTCTCCCAGGCGGTGGCCACGATTTCGGCTAATCCCTCGGTTGTTGCAAGACCGGAAAGCTCAGACGGCTTAAGCCAGCGCGCCTCAGCCAGTTCCTCGTTGAGGATTATTTCGCCCGCAAGCCAGCGCGCGACGAACGGCAAAATCACAAAATGCCGCTCGACAAGTCCGTTTGGATCGCGGCTGATGACTTGGCGATAGCCGACAAGCGTCAGCGGCTCGATTTCAAGGCCGGTCTCCTCGCGCACCTCGCGCACCGCCGCCTCGGCAAGTGTCTCGCCAAGTTCGACCACGCCGCCAGGGAGCGTATAGAGACCCGCGGCCGGGGGTTGCGCGCGGCGGACAATGAGCAAGCGGCTGTCACGGAAAACTGCCGCGCTCACCGCGATATAGGGCCGCGCCGGATACGTTCGTTGTTGCGTGCTGACGCCTGTCAATAACGACTCCCCTGATCATCGGAGAAAGAAACGCCTGCGACTCACCAGTAGCCGCCATTATTTTCGCCTACGAAGTTACCACGCGGTAGGCTGCCGTCATCCTGATGTGCCCGACATCTTCCGAAGGCGCGTTGATTAACATTGGGCAACAACACCTTCGGCTTCAGCCATAGCGGATGTGTGAGGGTGGCGATGTTTCTGGCTCTGATTGGAGGAGTTGTCGTGACCAGACTGAGAATGACTGCCATAGCGCTGGGATTACTTGGATCAAGCTTCGCAATCAGCCAGGCATCGGCGGCAATGCCGGTGAGTGGATTGGCGGCTGCCGAAAAACAAATCTCGACCAACGTTGAAGACGTGCGATGGGCACCGGGCCACCACTGGGGATGGCACTACCCGGGTTGGCATCATTGGGGATGGCACCGTTGGCATCATTGGGGACCGCACCCGTGGCACCAGTGGCAGTGGCGCCGATGGCATCGGTGGCACCAGTGGGGATGGCACCCGTGGCATCGATGGGATCGGTGGCATCAGTGGGGATGGGCACCCGTGGCATCGATTGGATCGCTGGTAATGCATTGCTGAGCGGCTAGCTGCCAAAAGCGCCGCATTGAGCGAATCCGCCACGGCCAGGCAAAACCCGGCCGTGGACCGGCTAGAGAACCTTGCCGGGGTTGAGAATATTGTTTGGATCGAGCAGGTTTTTGATCTTGCGCATAAGGTCCAGCGCGACCGGGTCTTTCACGCTCGGCAGCAGATCGCGCTTCATAACACCCACGCCGTGCTCGGCTGAGATCGAACCGCCAAACTTTTTCACGACCGCAAAAACCGCGGTGTTCACTTCATTCCAGCGCGCGAGAAACTCCGCCCGATCGGCGCCGACCGGCTGGCTGACGTTGTAGTGAATATTGCCATCGCCAAGATGACCGAAGGGCACCGGGCGGGCTCCGGAGAGAAGCGCTGCGACCGCGGCATTTGCCTCGGCAATGAAATCCGGCACTGCGGCGACGGGCACGGAAACGTCGTGTTTGATCGAGCCGCCTTCATGACGCTGCACTTCTCCGAACATTTCGCGCAGACGCCAAAACAGCTTTGCTTGTTCGAGACTGTCAGCGATGGCAGCGTCGAGGACGAGACCCCGGTTGAGCCCCTCAGTCAGAATCTCCTCGATCAACTCCCGTAAGCCGGTTTTGCTTTGCGACGACAGCTCAACGAGAACGTACCAGGGATAAGGCTTTTGCAGCGGATCGCGGGACCCGGCGGCGTGGCGTAGGACCATTTCGATCCCCAGACGCGTCATCAACTCGAAGCTGGTGACGCCGCCGGCGGCGCGTTCATTGGCGATCGCGAACAGGGCGAGGGCGGCCTGCGCGCTTGGCAAGCCAATGAAAGCGGTTTCAATCGCGCGCGGCCGCGGCACGAGGCGCAGGACGGCTGTCGTGATCACTCCCAAAGTTCCTTCGGCGCCGACGAACAGGTTCTTCAGGTCGTAGCCGGTATTGTCCTTTTTCAGCTTGTTGAGGTTGTCGAGAATGCGGCCGTCGGCAAGCACGACCTCGACGCCCAGTACGTGAGATCGCGCGACGCCGTAAGCGAGCGCCGCGGTGCCGCCGGCGTTGGTCGACAGATTGCCGCCAATTGTGCAGCTGCCTTCCGACGGCAGCAATTGGGGATAAAGCCGATCCACCGCGGCTGCGGCTTCGCGTGCGCGCTGCAACGTTACACCGGCTTCGCAGGTCAACGTGTTCGAATCCGGATCGACTTCACGAATGCGGTCTAGCCGCGTGAGCGAAAGGACGATCTCGTTGTCGAACGCAATCTGGCCGCCAACCAGGCCGGTATTGCCGCCCTGCGGCACGATGGGCGTCGAAGTTTCATTGGCAAGCTTGAGAATTCGCGACACCTCGGCAACCGAGCCCGGCCGCAGCACCATCTGCGTATGCCCGCGGTACAGATCCCGCATTTCGATGACATAAGGCGTTTGCGCTTGCGGATCGGTAATGGCGTATTTCTCGCCGACAATCGAAGCGAAACGCGCGAGCAATGCCGCATCCGGAGCCGATGGCGGTTTATCGAGCATCGGCGGCTCGCCGCGGAGGGTTCGAATGATACCGGCGGGAAATCACGGGGTTTTCACCGGGCGCGGAGCCGCGGCGCGAGCAAGCCGGTCGTTAATGGCCTCGCCGAGACCTTCGGCGGGTATGGGCACGATCGCGATGCTGCTCGCGCCCAATGCGTCGAGTGCGCGCAAGTGCGAGAACAGATTGGCCGCGGCCTCGATGAGATCGCCCCGTGGCGAGAGGTTGAGCACTTTCTCAGCCGTCTTGCCCCCTGCGGGAAGGCCGCTGCCGAACGAGAGCAGAACCTCTCCCGGAGCAACGCGATCGGCGTTGAGCCGCAAGCGCGTGCGCGGCGCGTAATGGGACGGAAGCATTCCGGGCGCGAGCGGCGCATCCTTGCCATCGACGAAGCCGGATGGGGCATAGGCAAGTCTTTGCCCCAATACGCGTTCGATGGCCGTCCGCGGCACGCCGCCGGGCCGCAGCAAGACCGGTTCTTCGAGGCAGGCGATGATGGTCGATTCCACGCCGACCGGCGTGGGGCCGCCATCGACGATCAAGTCGATGCGTCCGGCTAAATCGGCTTGCACATGTTCCGCGCGCGTCGGCGAAACGTGGCCGGAGCGATTTGCTGACGGTGCGACCACCGGTTTGCCAAAGCTCGCGAGAATCTCTCTGGCGACCTCGTGGTCGGGGACGCGGACCGCGATGGTATCGAGGCCCGCAATGGCCAACTGGGCCACGCGGCACTTGGCCGCCTTGGGCAAAACCATGGTGAGAGGTCCCGGCCAAAAGGCTTTGGCCAGCCGCGCTGCCTTGGCATTGAGCCTGCCCAGCGCCTGCGCCGACTTCAGATCAATCACATGGGCGATAAGCGGATTGAACGCAGGGCGTCCCTTGGCCTGGTAAAGACGGGCCACAGCGCGGCCGTTGGTAGCGTCCGCGCCAAGCCCGTAAACGGTCTCCGTCGGGAACGCGACCAGGCCGCCCGCGGCAAGGAGGCGCTTCGCCTCCTCGACCGCCGCTGCGCCGGCCTTGAGGACAGGTGTTTTCAGCGGGACTGTCATCACATTCCTACTACGCTTAAATAGCGGAAATGGCGCCTGCTTGCAGCCCCGCAGGGCGAAATGTATAAGCGCCGCCTTGTATCGGAGTGTAGCGCAGCCTGGTAGCGCACCTCGTTCGGGACGAGGGGGTCGCAGGTTCAAATCCTGCCACTCCGACCAACCGCCACGCTTCCTCTTTGGCGGGCGTGGCGGCGGATGCGGCTCTATCGGCAATTGGCCCCGCGATCTGAAGTGGACCGTTTCATGCCGCAGAATATCACCACCGGCTTCCGCGCCTTGGTCGATGCCGCAGAACGCGAAATCGAAACGCTGCCGATCGAGAAGGCCTTGAGCCTTCATGGCAACGAAGACGTGGTCTTTGTCGATATCCGCGATATCCGGGAGCTGGATCGCGAAGGACGGATGCCCGGCGCGTTTCACTGCCCGCGCGGTATGCTCGAGTTCTGGATTGATCCCGCGAGCCCGTACCACAAAAAGATATTCGCCGAGGACAAGCGCTTTATTTTCTTTTGCGCCGGCGGCTGGCGTTCGGCGCTCGCGGCACAAACGGCGGCGCGAATGGGTTTGCGTCCGGTAGCGCATATTGCGGGTGGGTTTGGCGCTTGGCGGAAGGCCGACGGCCCGGTAGAAACGCGGACGGAAAAGTAAGTTCCGCTTACCAGCCGTAGAGGCGACGGCTAACGGGCGTTGCAGCGCCGTCGGGGGACGGACCCGACGCGATTACAAATATCTCGATTTGATATCGGCCGTCGTTTCGACTCCGATCCGATCGAAGTTTGCGGTAAGCCAAGCGTCCATGCGTTCGCGGCCAAGGTCAAAAAGGTGCGTCAGAAATTCCCAATCCGCGTTCATTTTGCTCGAACCCGCGAGCTCCCTGATTATGTCCTCGGCTTCGATAGAGTGAATGAACATACGTTTGCCACCAGCGAGTTTGCCCTCGTCGATGAGCTGAGTGACGTAAGCGACCGCGCGCATTTCCCGCATCAGTGATGAATTAAAGCTGATCTCTTGCATACGGTTGAGGATCGCGCGGGAGTTGGTCGGGAGTTCGGGACGCTCCGTAGGCGTGAGGTGAACCAAAAGGACGTCCGGCGCTTGGCAGCCATAGATCACCGGAAAAATGGCTGGGTTGCCCATGAACCCGCCATCCCAATATGCGTCGCCGTCGATTACCGGCGCCCGCATCATGAATGGCAGGCATGCCGAAGCAAGCACGTGCTCGGCGGTGATGTCCTTGTTGGTAAAGACTCCGACCTTTCCGGTGCGCACGTTGGTCGCGCACAGGAAAACTTTAATCACTTGTTGTGTGCGCACGAGCTCGAAGTCGACCACTTCGTTGAGCAAATCGCGCATCGGGTTCATGTCGAATGGATTGAGCTGATAGGGCGACATGAAGCGGCTAATCATGTCGACCATCACGTAGCCGGGCGAGTGCTCAAGGCCGAAGTTCGGATTCATCTTGTCAAGGAACGAGGGCGCAATGATGCTGGTCGATGTCGTGTCTGACATCTTCTTCCAGAAGGTGTGCATCAACTCTTTCGCTCCGGCGCGGCCGCCGCGCGCCAGCCCGTCGGCGAGCAGGACGGCATTCACGCCGCCGGCACTTGTCGCGGTGACGCCGTCGAAACCTATCCGTTCGTCATCGAGCAGGCGATCGATCGCACCCCATGTAAACGCGCCGTGACTGCCGCCGCCCTGAAGCGCCAAATTGAGGATTTTCTCCCCGGCAAGCGGTGCGCTGGCCTTAAGTTCAGCGGCCTTCGGTTGCGCGGTCATGACGAGCCCCCCACGAAGTCTCTATTAGGCCAATTCCATGGCGACAACTTTAGCACCGCCTTCCTAAAGGCACTATTGCCAATTCGGGCCTCCGGCGGGGTACTCACTAGGGCGGCGCGGGAGCAGAAAACACGCCGATTCAATGGGGCCGGTGTCGGCGCGAGCCCGACCCGGCTTCCAGGCTGTACAAATCCGGTTAACCGAAGTTGTGGATTCGCGTCATTCCAGTTTGCGAATGAGCTCGGTCTTTTCGTGCAGGGTGTCGCGCACATAAAGCAAGTTGACCGCGGCGAATATCACGACCGCCATCGGGGCGGCAAAAATGATGGCGACCGTGCCGAACAGATAAGTCAGCCCGGCAATGCCAAGAAGCATAACGGCAGGGGGAATCGAGACCATTCGGTTTTGAACGAGCGGCGCGATGATTTGTCCTTCGATCTGATGAATGATCAAATAAGCCACTAACGTCCACAACGTGAGTTCGGGGCTTTTGGTGAGCGCGACCAGGATTGCGGGGATGGCGGCGAGGATCGGTCCGAGATAAGGAATGAATTCGCCGATGCCGGCGATAAGGCCGAGCGCCAGCGAAGACGGAACGCCGATCAGCCAGACGGCAAACGTCACCAGCGCTCCAATCAACACCATCTCCATGAGTTGCCCGAGGAGCCAAAGCCGCAATGCTTCGCCGACGCCGTCGATGATGTCGGCGGCGCGGGCATGATTGGGCGGCGGAAACAACCAGATGAGACCTTTTCGATAGAGCCTCGGCTGCGCCGCCAGATATATCCCGCTGATCACCATGATGATCAGAGCTTCGAGAAAGCTGGTACTCACCCGCAATACGCCGGAAAGAACGCCGGTGACGGAAATACTGTCGCCGGAGAAGTGCTGCAGAAGGAAATTGCCGAATTCCGATCCGCGCAAGCTGGACTGTATCTCGGTGCTCGCGGAAGTAGCCCGCTGCAAGACGTCCTGAAATTCGCCGGTGATGCGCGTGCCGAACAAATAGCCGGTGCCGCCGATCACGAACAACACAAGTAGTCCGGAAACCAAAAGCGCCAGCCACTCAGGCATCGATAGCCAGCGCATGAACGGTTGCGCGCCGAGCCGCAACAGCATCGCAAGAATAATGGCGCCGAATATGACGAGTATGAGGTCGAACAAGTACCAGATCAAAAGCGGAATGAGCGCGACCGCGACCACGAGCAGCGCCAGTTTCAACGTCTCAGCGTAGGTTCTCGGGGTCACAACACTCTCCGGCCGTTGGTCGCAAAAATGCGGTAGCCATCACCAGTATACGCACTAATGGACGCTCCCGTAGCAGGCAAGGCGGGGTGGAAAGCACTTCCGTTCTCGCGGCGCGGTTTTTCGCGTCCGAGTTTTGCTCAACCTCGTCATTGCGAGCGTTAGCGAAGCAATCCAGCCTTCAGCTCACAATCTGGATTGCTTCGTCGCTACCGCTCCTCGCAATGACGACGACCACGACCACGACCACGACCACGACCACGACCACGACCACGACCACGAAAGAAAAGGAAGCGGAACGCCGGCAAACGCATTGTCTTATGCCCGCACGCAAGCGGCGTGCGGTGCGCACCACGGAGAAAGCGGCTTGCGCCGCCCTCCGCTTGCGGGCGCGCTCGCCTGCCGGCGTTCCACTTACGGTTCTCACCAGCGGGACTTTCGTCCCGAAGGCTCAGCATCGGGCCAGGCTTCCCGAGAGGCGGCGTAGAGAAGCGGACATAGCCGCACGCGCCACCTGTTCGGTCACAGCGATGCACCTCGCGCGCCGGTCGTAATGCCGGCAGGCATGATGCCCGAGCCGCCCGGGTGCGGACCGTATCCACCCGCCCCATTAACCGCTTCGGTCGATATACATCAATAGCTTACTGAAAGCATTGGCGTTTTACAGCATCGACGCTACATATCAGGCTACAAAACCATTTGTATCGGCTGCCCTAATGCCGCGACTCGCTACCAAACTCGACCCCACCAATAAGGGCGGTTTCGTCGCCCGCAAGGTGATCCCCTTCGATGTGCGCGATGAGTACGCCACGCTCCACGGAAAGCGTACCGAGGAGCGCTTGAACACCGGCCCTCTGCCCCTCTCGCTTGCGCGAGCGAAACACCGCGAATGGTCCAGCGACATTGAAGCGCGGATCGCCAACATCCGAGCGGCACGCAAGGGGGAAGGCCGCACTCTGACGCCGAAGGAAGCAAGAGCGCTGGCTGGCGATTGGTATCACTGGTTCACTGCGCGGATGGCGACCCAAAACTGGCCGGCAGACGTATGGGGGGACTATCAGGCACAGGTGCGCTCCGAGCTTTACGGTCCGGCCATGGCCGGCGGCGTGTTCTCGGGCGACCCCCTAGAATTTTGGGAACGTGATAGCGGCATGCGCGAGCGCGTGCGACCGATCATCGCCGACGAGGCCAGGTCGAACCAATTTCTAGCGGCTAAGCGGCTCGTT
>Ga0302325_10004320_pt1 | contig 32905 bp, 29 predicted proteins | sample Palsa_T0_2_FD_201948 | JGI IMG/M metagenome (GOLD analysis project Ga0302325, IMG submission 201948) | Peat permafrost microbial communities from Stordalen Mire near Abisko, Sweden - Palsa_T0_2 | ecosystem: Environmental > Terrestrial > Soil > Palsa > Peat permafrost | place: Sweden: Abisko... | reverse complement strand
ATTATCCGGGCGCGCTGCCGCATATGCTCAAGGCCGGCTCGCTGGTGTTCGCGCAGCCCAAGACTTCGGTCGATCTGCGCGATTGGCCGCGATGGTGGCGATTCAAATTCGGCGCCAACTGGCGGCGGCCCCATGGACGGCGCAGCTCGATCAGTGGGCTCGACGATCATCCGGTGGTGCATATCGCCTATCGTGATGCCGAGGCTTACGCGGCCTGGGCAGGCAAAGAGCTGCCGACCGAAGCCGAATGGGAGTTTGCCGCGCGCGGCGGCCTCGACGGCGCAGAGTTCGCCTGGGGCGACGAATTTGCGCCCGGCGGCCGACATTTGGCCAACACCTGGCAGGGCGATTTTCCGCAGCAAAATCTCGCGATCGACGGCTACGAGCGCACGTCCCCGGTGACGGCGTTCTCGCGGAACGGCTACGGCCTCTACGACATGATCGGCAATGTCTGGGAGTGGACTGTCGACTGGTGGGCGGCTGTGCACGACGCAGATCCAACGGCAAAGCCGTGCTGCGCGCCACAAAATCCACGAGGTGGACGCGAAGAGGAAAGCTGCGACCCGCGTCAGCCCAACATCAAAATTCCGCGCAAGGTGATCAAAGGTGGCTCGCATCTGTGCGCCCCGAATTATTGCCGCCGCTACCGGCCGGCCGCGCGCCACGCGCAGCCGATCGACACCTCGACCAGTCACATCGGATTTCGCTGCGTGGTTCGAGCGAAAACGGGAGGAGCATCATGAGCGCCGACCAAGGCGACAAGAAACTCGATTTAAGCCGCCGCAAAATCCTGCTCGCGACAACCGCGCTCGCCGCCGCGTCAGCCCTTGGGTCGGCGGCGCCGGTTTCAGTCGCGCAGGCCCAACAACCCGCATCCGGCAAGCAACCCAACATTCTGGTCATCATGGGCGACGACATCGGCTGGTTCAACGTCGGCGCCTATCACCAGGGCATGATGTCGGGAAAGACGCCGAACCTCGACAATCTCGCCGTTGAAGGCATGCGCTTCACCGATTATTATGCGGAGGCGAGCTGCACGGCCGGCCGCGCCAACTTCATCACCGGACAAATACCGCTGCGCACCGGCCTCACCACGGTCGGTCAGGCTGGCGCCGACGTCGGCATGCCCGATCAGTCCGTGACAACGGCGCTCATCCTCAAATCAATGGGCTACACGACCGGACAATTCGGCAAGAACCATCTCGGCGACCTGAACAAATACTTGCCGACCTTGCACGGCTTTGATGAATTCTTCGGCTACCTTTATCACCTCGACGCGATGTCCGATCCATATTGGTTCGACTACCCTCAGGACTGGATCGACAAATACGGCCCGCGCAACCTGGTGCACTCGTGGGCGACCGAGACCGACGATCAAACGGTGATGCCGCGCTGGGGCAAGGTCGGCAAGCAGCGCATTGTCGACGAAGGTCCGCTCAAGCCGTTCAAGGACATGAGCGCGGACCACCAGATGTGGCAAAAGGGCCGCGACGCTAAGTACGACATGGAGACCTTCGACGAGGTGCTCGTCGAGCAGTCGAAGGGCTTCATGGACCGCGCCAAGGCGGCCGGCAAGCCGTTCTTCATCTGGCACAACACCACGCGCATGCACGTGTTTACCTACCTGGCGCAGAAGTACCAGGCGAAGATGAACTTCCAGAGCAATTTCGGCCTCGAAGAAGCCGGCATGGCGCAGATGGACGACGACATTGGCGATTTGCTTAAGCATCTCGACGACATCGGCGTCGCCGACAATACCATCGTGATCTTCACGACCGACAACGGCGCTGAGGTCTTCACCTGGCCCGACGGCGGCATGACGCCGTTCCGTGCCACCAAAGGCACGGTGTTCGAGGGCGGATTCCGGGTGCCGTGCATCGCCCGCTGGCCGGGCAAGATCAAGCCGGGCACCGTGGAAAATGGCATCTTTTCCGGACTCGACTGGCTCCCGACGCTGGTGGCAGCGGCCGGAAATCCAAACATCGTCCAGCAACTTTTGCAGGGCGTGCAGCTCGGCGACCGGACCTACAAGAACCATCTTGACGGCTACAACCAGACGGACTTGCTCACCGGCAAGGGACCTTCGGCGCGCCACGAGATTTTTTACTTCGGTGAATCGCAACTCGGCGCCATTCGTATCGACGACTTCAAATTCCAGTTCTACCAGCAGCCGTTCGGCTGGCCGGGCGAGAAAGTCGCGACCGACATGCCGACCATCGTCAATCTGCGCCAGGATCCGTTCGAACGGACGCCGTCAATTCGCGGCCAGACGCTCAACGACCAGGGCGGCGGGTACATGAACGACTTCATGGCGCGCGAATTTTGGCGCTTCGTCCAGGTCCAGCAAACGGTCGGAGCGGCGGCGCAGTCGTTCATCGACTATCCACCCATGCAGCAGGCGGCCTCCTTCAACCTTCAGGCCGTCAAGGAAAAGGTCGAACAGATGATGAAGAGCCATGAAGGGCAGTAACGACAGACGGCGCGAACGGTTTCAACCGCGCGGTCGAAACTGACGACCACGATCTCACGATGAGGAGCATTCACATGACTAGAACCACGATAATTTCCCAGGCGCTCTTGTTGACCTTTGCGCTTGGAGGATCCGGCGCGGCGCGCGCGGACGACGTACCCACCCTCAACGTCGATCCGGTCTGCCGCGGCATCGCACAGCAAGCGGCAAGCCCCGGCGAAAGGGGCGGCCCGGATTTGGTATTTTCGCAGTGCGTGGAGAGCGAGCAGACCGTCCGGCAACAGCTCGCGGGCGAATGGTCGACCTTCAAGCCGGCGGAAAAGGCGAGCTGCATTGGGTCGGAACGAAGCGCTTTGCCGAGCTACACCGGCCTCATCAGCTGCCTCGAGATGGCGCGCGACGTGCGGCAGCTGAACAAATAATCGACCGGCTCGCGCGGCCGAGAAGCGGCAAGGAGCCGGCAGTGTCGGTTTCCCGGCTCTACCGCCCTCGCGCCGAAATTTTGAACGGAAGCTGGAAATTTCCGCAACCGCAGCCGGTCACCTGAAAAGCGAGCACAATATAGGCTTTGGCTGGCCGCCCGGGCGCGTTATAGATCGCGGCGGAGCAGCCCACCATGAACGTCCACTCCAAGCAATTTCCCTGGCCGACCGCGCCCGATCTGCCGCGGCGCGAGGTCGATCCCATCGTCCTGCAAATTGTCGAAGGCACGCTTAATTCCATCGAGGCGGAGATCGAATACGCCATCGAGCGCACCGCGCGCTCGCCAATGATCCGCGAGGCGCACGATTACCGCGTCGGCCTGTTCGACCGCTATTGCCGCAAGCTCACCGGCCGCTCCTACTCGGCGATGCCCAACGCGGTGGTGCGCGATTTCCCGCCCGAGACCATGCGGCCCGGTGACGTGTTTCTCATGAACGACACCTATCTGACCGAGGGCTCGATCGGGCACTTGCCCGATCTATGCTCGACGGTGCCGGTGTTTCACGACGGCGAAGTCGTCGCCTATATCCAGGCCTTTGGCCACCACGACGACATCGGCGGGCGCGTGCCCGGCTCCATGCCGGGCACCGCGACGACGGTGTTCGAGGAAGGCCTCGCGGTGCCGCCCGTCAAATTCTACGACGCGGGCGTGCGCAACGAAGCGGTCTTCACCATCGTCAAGCGCAACACCCGCGTGCCGGAGACGCTCGCGGCCGATCTCGACAGCGAGGTGCAGGCCTGCCTGATGGGCGCGCGCCGCATGGCGGAATTGTTCGCGCGCTTCGGCCGCGACACGGTGGAGGCCTGCTTCCAGGCGATCCTCGACACCTGCCGCGATACCTTCCGCCACGAGCTGTTGCCGAAAATCGCCGATGGCGAATATCGCTGGGAAGATTACGTCGAGCACGACGGGATCACCGATCCGAAGCTGCATAAGCTCGCGCTGACGCTGATCAAGAAGGGCGACCGCATTACGCTCGACTTCACCGGCACCGATCCGCAATCCGACGGGCCGATCAACTGGCCGGCCGACTATGCCGGCGGCGCCTTCTTGATCAAATGGATCGCGCCGATCCTGCGCAACCTCGCGGACACGCCGGAGCGCGCCGCGGAAATTCACGTCAACGAAGGCGTCTGCGAAGTCTTCGACGTGGTGTTCCCGCCGAAGGGCACGTTGATCACGCCGGAATGGCCGGCGGCGACCAATGCACGCTCTTTCGTGCTGCTGCGCTGCCTCGGGCTTCTTGCCGGCGTTGTGGCGCAAGCCGCCGAGGGCCGCATGCCGGCCGATCAAGAGACCATCCGCTACACCGGCTTTTACGGCACCGACAAAACCGGCAGGCCATTCCTCTCGCGCGAAGTTTTGGGCGGCGGCTCCGGCGGGCGCTATTACGCCGACGGCAGCGACGCCATCCACATCGTGCCCGACTCGCGCAACCAGCCGGCCGAATTCACCGAAACCCGCTTTCCGCTGCTGGTGGAGAAGCTCGCGCTGCGCACCGATTCCGGCGGCGTCGGCGAGCGCCGCGGCGGGCTCGGCTACGACAAGCATTACCGCGCGCTGGTCGATTGCCGCACCATCGTCACCGCCGACCGGGTCCGGCTCGGCTGCTATGGCTTGAACGGCGGCAAGGCCGGCACCCCGTTCTGCGTCACCGTCGACGCGGGCGGCACAGGTCCGCACGATCTCGGCGGCCTGGTCGACGGCGAGCCGGTGCGGGCCGGGGAGATTGTGCGCGTCGTCACCACCGGCGGCGGCGGCTGGGGCGATCCGCTCGAACGCGAACCGGAATTGGTCCAGCGCGACGTCATCGACGGCAAGGTCTCGCCCGAAGCGGCGCGCGAGGATTACGGCGTGGTGCTACTCGCCGCCGCCGATGGTGCATTCAATATCGAAGCGCCGGCGACCGCGGCACTGCGCGCGAATCTCAGAGAGCAACGCGAAGCTGCGCCAGCGATGATCGATCGCGGCGCCGGCTTCGACAAAATGCTGCGCGGCGAAGTCAAGCCGTGGGTGCGGTCGCGCTAGCCTGCGGCGCGTCATTGCCGGGCTTGACCCGGCAATCCATTCTGCGATTGAACGTGCACTAGTCGTTAGGGCTTTGATATCGACGCATCCGCATGGATGCGCTGATCAAGTCCGCGCATGACGAGAGCTTTTTATTGTTGAAACCAGCGAAGGTTGAAGGCAATGGCCATTGAAGTCGCCAAAGTCGAGTTAAAGAACGTGCAGGACGCCTCCGGCATGGAAGCGGCGATCAAGAAGGGTCAGTTCAAGGCCGATGAAGTGATTGCCGTCATCGGCAAGACCGAAGGCAACGGCGGCGTCAATGATTTCACCCGCATCCTCGCCGACCAGGCGTTCCGCGCCGTGCTGAAGAAACTCGGCGGCCGGTCGGAGCAGGAGATCGCGCAAATCCCGATGGTGTGGTCGGGCGGCTGCGACGGCGTCATCACTCCGCATGCGACGGTATTCGCGCGCAACGCCAAGACCGGCCCGGCGGACAAATCCCGGCTGGTGATCGGCACCGCCATGAGTGCCGAAATCCTCCCCGAGGACATCGGCCGGCCGGCGATGGTGGAAAAAGTCGCCGAGGGTGTGCGCGCCGCCATGCGCGACGCGGGCATCGACGATCCGGCCGACGTGCACTACGTCCAGACCAAGACGCCGCTTCTGACCGTCGACTCCGTGCTTGATGCGCACCAGCGCGGCAAGGAGGTGTTCTGCGAAGTCCACGAATCTATGGGCGTGTCGAACGGCACCACCGGGCTCGGCATTGCCGTCGGCCTTCATGAAATCAAGATGCCGAAGGCGGAAGAAATTTGCCGCAACCTCGACCTTTATTCCTCCGTCGCTTCGTGCTCGTCCGGTGTGGAATTGACGCAGGCGCAGATCGTGCTGCTCGGCAACAAAAAGGGCGCCGGCGGCCGCTATCGCATCGGCCATTCGGTGATGAAGGACGCGCTCGACATCGATGGCATCTACGAATCCATCCGCAATGCCGGCCTCGATCTGCCGGAGCGGCCGCGCGCCGAGGACCTCAAGGGGCGGCTCATCAATTGCTTCATGAAGTGCGAGGCCGATCGCACCGGCAAGCTGCGTGGCCGCCGTCAAATCATGCTCGACGATTCCGATGTGGCCTGGCATCGCCACGCCAAGGGCGCGGTCGGCGGCGTCGCCGCCGCCGCGATCGGCGATCCGGCGGTGTTCGTCTCGGTCGATGCCATGCATCAGGGACCCCAAGGCGGCGGCCCGTGCATCGCCATCATCGACGCCGGCGAGTAGTGTCGTCGCGGCACGGGCTTTGCTTGGCACTACCCGGCATGATGACGGTTTTCCTGATGCTCGTTCGACGAGTTTTCATCGCTGCGGCGACTTCCGCGCTGCTGGCCGGCGCGGCGACCGGCGCCTACAGCGCGGAGAAGGTCAATGTCGGCGTCTTCCCGGTTTCGTCATCCCTGCCCTATTTCATCGCGCTCGATCTCGGCTACTTCAAGGATCTCGATCTGGAGCCGCAGACCATCACGCTGATGGGCGGCCCTGCCAATGTCGCGGCGCTGATCACCGGGCAGATCGAAGTTTCCGTCGTCCTGGTCACGCTCGAAGGGCTCAATGCGAACCTGAAGAAACCCGGCGCGGCGATGTATATCGCCATGAACGGCCAGAACGCGACGCATCGCATGGAGCAATTCGTCGTCCGCTCGGGCCTCGCCGATCAGGTCACGTCGCTTAAGGACTTCAAGGGACGCAAATTGATGTCGGCGCCGGGCCCGGCGAATCTCAACACCGCCAAGGGCATTCTCGCCAAGGTCGGCCTGCACGACGGCGATTACACCATCGATCAGCTCGACATGGGCCAGCACATCAACGCCATGAAAGCCGGCACGTTCGACGGCGGCTATACGCTTGAACCGAATGCCAGCGTCATGAATCAGCTCGGCTTCGCCAAGACCGTCGAAGCGGGCGTGATCGCCAAATACGTCCTCAACGATCCGCAGGCCGATCCTTTTGCCGCCGGCTGCGCCTTCTCGTCCGATTTTATCAGCAAGCGGCCGGAGGTCGCCAAACGCTTCGCCCAAGCCTGGGCCAAGGCGCTGGCGCTGATCGCCAGCGATCCGCAAAGCGCGCGCAGGCATCTGCTCAAGAACACCCTGACACCTGAAAGCGTCGTCGATACCGTCCCGATGCTCGGCTACGTCATGGTGAAAGACATGACGGCGAAGCAAATCGCCGACTTGCAGACTTTCGCCGATTTCGGCCACGACATCGGCGTCGTTCCGGAAAAGGTCGACGTGAAAAAGTATTTGCAGCCGTTCTGATGGCGGTGTTGGGCAAACGCCGTGAATGATGCGCCGCAGGCTGTGCTGCCAGCCGAGGTGGCGTCGAGCGCGCCCGCGCCAGAACCGCGGCCGCACGTCACCATTCGGGGCTTGAGCAAACGCTTCGGCACGACCGTCATTTACGAGAATTTCGATCTCGACATCCCGCGCGGCGCGCTGGTTTCGGTGTTCGGGCCGAATGGCTGCGGCAAATCTACACTGATCAACACTATTGCCGGACTCACTGCGCCCGACGCCGGACGGATTCTGTTCGACGGCCGTCAGCTTTCCGACGTCAAGTTCGGTTATGTGTTCCAGAACTATCGCGAGGCGCTGTTTCCATGGCTGCGCGCCTTCGACAACATCGCCTACCCGTTAAAGCTGATGAGCGTGCCGCCGGCGGAGCGGCGCGCGCGCACCGAAGCGTTGGTCGCGCATCTCGGCATCAAGCTCGATCTTGCGCTTTATCCCTATCAAATGTCCGGCGGCCAGCAGCAATTGGTGTCGATCCTCCGCGCACTGGTGGTCGAACCCGAAATCCTGTTCCTCGATGAGCCGTTCTCCGCGCTCGACTATGAGATGACGCTGTTCATGCGCGCGCAGTTGCAGCGCATCTTTATGGAAACCGGCACCACGACGGTACTGGTATCGCACGACCTTGAAGAGGCGGTGTTCCTTGCCGACTTCGTGCTGTTGCTGTCACGGCATCCGGCGCGGGTCGCGGCCTTCACGCCGGTGAAAGTAGCCCGGCCGCGCAGCGACGCAACGCTTTCCGACCCCGCTTTCGTGCAAACCAAGGCGGAGTGCCTCGAGGTGTTCCAGCGCGAGGTGCGCAGGGCATGAATTCCGAGCGCGCCACAGCGTTCCTGCCGATTGTCGGCGTCGCCGGCCTGCTCGCTTTGTGGTCGATCGCGTCGTATTGGCAATGGGTCGATCCCGTATTGCTCCCCTCGCCGCTTTCGACTTTTCGTTCGCTTTGGCAAGGCATGGACGGCGGCCCGCTCGGCTTCGATTTCGTTAAGACGGTGTACCGGACCGCGGCGGCGACCGCGATCGCCGCCGTCATCGCCATTCCGCTCGGCATCGTGCTCGGCTCCTCCGAGCGGATTTACCGCTCGCTCGAATTCGTCATCGATTTCTTCCGCTCGACGCCGGCTTCCGCCATGTTCCCGCTGTTTCTGGTGCTGTTCGGCGTCGGCGACGAGACCAAGATCGCGGTCGCCGCGTTCGGCGCCATCCTGGTCATCCTCTTCAACGTCGCTTACGGGGTGATGAACGCGCGCAAGACGCGGCTTCTCGCCGCCAGGGTCATGGGCGCTTCGCGCCTGCGCATCCTGTTCGATGTCATGCTGCTCGAGTCGCTGCCGCAGACTTTCATCGGCCTTCGCAATGGCGTGTCGCTGGCGTTGGTGATCATTGTGGTGGCGGAGATGTTCATCGGCTCGCAGGACGGTCTCGGTCACAGCGTGTTCGAGGCGCAGCAATTGTTCGACATGCCGCGCATGTACGCGGCGATCTTCGCCGCCGGCGCGCTCGGCTATGGCCTCAATCTTCTGTTCCTGTTAATCGAGCGCCATTTCGTGCACTGGTCGGGAAAGTAGCCACGCCATGGCCGACAAGAGTCTGCTGCACATGTCGGCCCGCGAGCTGGTGCGCCTCATTGCCTCGCGCGACATAAGTCCCCTCGAAGTGCTCGACGCTTACCTGGCAGCGATTGAAGCGCTCAATCCGCAAATCAACGCCATTGTCACGCTCGCCGCCGAACAAGCGCGCGATGCCGCCCGCAGCGCCGAACATGCGGTGGTGAAGGGAGAAGCGCTCGGCGCGCTGCATGGCCTGCCGATCGGCGTCAAGGATATCACGCCGACCGCCGGCATTCGCACCACCTACGCCTCGCCGCTTTACAAGGACTATGTGCCGACGGAAGACGCCGAAGCAGTCCGCAGGCTCAAAGCCGCCGGCGCTATTGTGGTGGCGAAGACCAACACGCCCGAATTCGCCGCCGGCGCCAACACCACCAATGTGTTGTTCGGGCCGACGCGAAATCCCTGGAATACGGCATTGAGCGTGGCCGGATCGTCGGGCGGCTCCGCCGCCGCGGTCGCGGCCGGCATGCTGCCGATTGCGCAGGGCACGGATTTCGGCGGCTCCGTTCGCGTTCCCGCCGCTTTCTGCGGCATCGTCGGCATCCGCGCGACGCCGGGCTTGGTGCCGAGCTCTCCGCTGCATCTGCCGTGGGACTTCGGCCAAGTTCACGGTCCGCTCGCGCGCGACGCCGAAGACGCGGCGCTGTTTCTCGACGCGCTCGTCGGCTTTTCGCGCATTTCGCCAATCTCGGTGGCGCCGCCGTGGCAGAGCGCAGCCGCCGCGCTTAAGCGCGGCGGCGACATCAAGGGCTTGCGCGCGGCCTATGTCTCCGACATTGCCGGCATTGGCGTCGAGCCAGAGATCGATGCCATCTGCCGCGGCGCGGCGGCCACGCTGCAAAAACTCGGGGCCGAGGTCGAGCAGATCGAATTTGACGTAAGCGCCGGCCGCGCCGCCTATCAGACATGGCGCGGATTTTGGATGGTCGGCCAACAATACCAGCGACTTTCGCAGATCGGCGAATTCGGCCCCAACCTGCGAGGCAATGTCGAAGCCGGACTGAAACTGACCGCGCTCGACTACGCTGCGGCCGAACATGTGCGCGAAGACATTTTTCATCGCTTCCGCAAGCTGTTCGAGCGTTTCGATGTGCTGCTGACCCCGGCGGCGCCAGTCAAGCCGTTCCCGGTCGAGATGAATTTCCCCGACACCGTCAACGGCCGCAAGCTCGACAACTATATCGACTGGATCGCGCCCGCTTACCTGATCACGCTGGTCAGCCTGCCTGCCGCGAGCGCACCCGCCGGCTTGTCACAGGACGGACTGCCGATCGGCCTGCAGATCGTGGCGCCGCGCTTCGAAGAGCCCCTGATTCTGCGCGTTGCTGGCGAAATCCACCGGCAAAGCGGCGTCGGGACGCCGCCGCTGTCGGCGGTCTCTTGACCGCGCGATGCAACATAGGTGCTGACCATTGAAATTGCTGAGGTTTTCCCATTCCAGGGAAGGGAACTTATTGGCGCCTTCGCAGTTGCAATATGCGGAAACTGGAGGCTCCAAATGCGCTGTCCAACCTGCAATCAGGCAATTGACCACGATAAGGCATGGAAAGGTACCGCGGACCGCTTTTATTGCAGCGAGTTCTGCGCCGATTCCGAAAACATCGTCTCGCTGCCGCCGCCGCGCCGGTCTCTTAGAGAGCATTTCGACCGGCAGTATATGCAGCGGCTCGAGCGGCTCGTGGCGCTACGGAAGCAACACGCCGCTTAAGCCGGCCCTCATTCCGGGCACCGTCATTCCGGGGCCGAGCGGAGCGAGGAGCCCGGAATCCATAATCCCTACCTGACCGGCGATTGATAAAGATCAATCCATTCGGCATTAATCTGCTCGATCAAGTTAACCTTCCATTCGCGCCGCCATTCTTGATCTCCGTCTCGCCGCGCGATAGCCGTCAAACGTATTACATATCCCGCTGAACCTGGGATTATGGATTCCGGGCTCCGGCCTGCGGCCGGCCCGGAATGACGGATTATGCGACAAGAAAACGGCCCGCCTCCCCTCTGGATTAAAGACCCGCTAGCGATTCTTGCGGAAGGCGCGCAGCGTGGCATTGTCGTCCGCGATGGCCGCATCGACGAACTAGTGCCGGCCGGGCGCGCGCCGGCAACGCCGAACGCAACGACCTTTGACGCCGGCGCGCACGTGGTTTTGCCTGGGCTCATCAACACCCACCATCATTTTTATCAGACGCTCACGCGCGCAGTGCCCGCGGCGCTCGACCGTGAATTGTTTCCCTGGCTGCAAACGCTCTATCCGCTCTGGGCGCGGTTGACGCCTGAGGCGCTTGACCTCGCGGTGACCTTAGCGACGGCGGAGCTTTTGCTGTCGGGCGCCACAATGACGACGGATCATCACTACGTCTTTCCCAGAGGACTCGAAGACGCCGTCGACATCGAAGTCGGCGCCGCGCGGCGCCTGGGCGTGCGCGTATTGTTGACCCGCGGGTCGATGAATCTGTCGCAGCGCGACGGCGGGCTGCCGCCGGATTCGGTCGTGCAGGACGAGGACACGATCCTCGCCGATTGCGAGCGGGTGGTGCAGCGCCATCACCAGCGTGGCGAAGGGGCGACGGTGCAAATCGCGCTCGCGCCCTGCTCGCCGTTCTCGGTGACGACCTCGCTGATGCGCAAAACCGCGGACCTGGCGCGTCGCCTCGACCTGCGCCTGCATACCCACCTTGCCGAAACCGAAGACGAGAACCGCTTCTGCCAGTCACTCTACAAATGCCGCCCGCTCGATTACCTGGAGGAATGCGGCTGGCTCGGCGAGCAGACATGGCTCGCGCACGGCATTCATTTCACACCTAATGAACTCGCGCGGCTTGCCCGCGCCGGCACGAGCGTCGCGCACTGCCCATGCAGTAATCAAACGCTCGCGTCCGGCGCCTGCCCGGTCTGCGCCATGGAAGAGCAAGGCGTCCACGTCGGTCTCGGCGTCGACGGCTCGGCCTCGAACGACGCCTCCAATCTGATGCAGGAAGTGCGGGCAGCGTTCCTGCTGCAGCGGAGCCGGTACGGCGTCAGCAGGGTGAGCCACCTCGATGCGTTGCGCTGGGCGACCAAAGGCTCGGCGGCCTGCGCCGGGCGCAGCGACATCGGCGAAATCGCCGTCGGCAAAATGGCCGACTTCGCCTTGTTCAAGCTCGACGAATTGCGCTTTTCCGGCAGTGGCGATCCGCTGGCGGCGCTCGTTCTCTGCGGCGCCCACCGCGCCGACCGCGTCATGGTCGGCGGGCGCTGGATCGTCGAGAACGGTCAGATCCCGGGACTTGATCTCGCCGATCTCATCCGGCGTCATTCGGCGGCAGCGAAAACGCTGCAAGACGAGGCGTGACTGCTTTTATCAGTTCGTATTTTTTCAGTTCTCCTTGCTGGCATTGCCGTCGGGTGGGCCGGCGAGCTGATAGACGTCGAGGCTTTGCTGCTTGCCTTTAACGCGGCGCGCGCCGCGCTCGACAAAGCGAAAGCCTGGCGCCGCGGCAACGACATCGCTACTGACTAGCACAATCGCCTCGGCGTCCGGATCGACGTCCTTGCCGAGACTTTCCAGCCGCTGCGTCGCGTTCACCGCATCGCCGACAATTGTGTAATTGATACGGTTCGGGGCGCCGATATCGCCGACCACGACCGGGCCCATATGAATACCGATGCGGATGCGGACTGGCGCGAGACCGGCAACGTCGCGCTCCTTGTTATCCGCGGCGAGCGCCGCTTGAATGGCAATTGCGGTCCGGCAGGCCGCCACCGCCGGGTTGTCCATGCGAGCGGGCGCGCCCCAAAAGGCCATCACTGCATCGCCGATGAATTTGTCGATGGTGCCGCCTTCGTGCTCGACGCAGGCGGCAATCAGCGTCAGGTGATGATTGATGAAAGCCGCAACTTCAATGGCCGTCATCTTTTCGCACATCGCAGTGAAGCCGACGATGTCGGTGAACATGATGGCGACGGCGCGTTCCGTGGTGCCGGCGCCGAAGCCGCCCTCCTTGATCAGCCGCATGACTAGGCTGCGAGGAACGTAACGGCCGAACGCTTTGAGGACCTCGAGCATGGCGTTGAACGAGATCGCGAGACTCTCGATCTCGCGAAACATGCTGTGGCTCAGCGGCGCCACCTGGTCGAAATCAAGCTGACCGATGGCCGTCGCGCCTTTGGCCGCGCGGCGAATCGGCCGCGAGATCGCGGTCGCCATAATCGCTCCGGCAATCAGCGCGATGGCAAGCATCGCCATCGCCAGCAATGTCGCCGAGTAGAGCAGCTTGATCGGAGCGTCGACGGCGCGCGCGAGAACGTAAGTTCCCACCGTGATCGGCAATTCCTTGTAGTCGGAGATTTCGCGGGCAAACACGTAATAAGATTCGCCGTCGCCGGCGGATCGGCGGGCCAGAACGCCGGGCGGCAGTCGAAGCCGGAACTCATGGATCGGCGGCAAGCTGCCAAGATCGGCAATGACCGGATCGCCGAGCGTTCGCAGCGGCGGGAACGTGTCGCTTGCTGATGGATCGGGATTTGCCGCCGCCATCAACGGATGGGCGAGCACGCGGTCGTCGTTGTACACCATAAATGCTGTCGTGCGCGGCGGAGCGCTAAGTTCCTTCGCAAACTTGGAAAGCTCTTGAGTCGAAATTCCGATTATTACGAAACCCAGATAACTCTCGCCGCTCCAAATCGGTACGCAATAATTCAAGAACGTTTCGCCGCGCGCTTTGCGGTAGACCGGCGGTCCCCAATACGGCTCCTTGCGGGCGCGAATGTAGTTTGCGAACCGGCCCAACTGGCTGTCGTCGCGAATGCTGGTGCGATCCGCCTGAGCGCCCGTGCCCGACGGCAGACGAACCACCCGCAACATGTTGCCGTCCGAATCACCCACCACCAGCGCGTCGACCTGGGGCGCGGCGGCGAATGAACCGCCGACAAAATTCTCAAACGCCGGATCGGCAAGCTTGTAGCGGCCGCTGCTGAGCCCTGCGGCGATGAAATCTCCCTGATGGACCGCAGCATCGAGGTGCCGCCGCACCGCGGCTTCTTCGGCGGACAACACCCGCATAACGAGCGCCGTGGCAAAATCCTGCACGACGTCGCGGTCAACGATCCAATGCACCGCCATCACCGCACCGACGGCCAGCAAGACCAGGAGGCCGATACCCGCGGTGAGGGTCGGCATCAATGCGAAACGTAAGTTGCCGCGTGGTTTTTCTGCCGCCATTGGCTATCTCAATTCGGGCCGCTTTTGGCCATCCGCAGCGAAACCAAGTCGTGCTCCTTCCTCGAATCCTTGCACCGAAATGTTTGCGTCTCATTTAAGAGATTGCCGAAATGGCCGTCCGGACTTGACGTATTTGGCATGGACCGTGCAATGCGCCGGGGGTGTCGGAGCGTCCCTAACGGAGAAGATGATTCGAATGCAGACCTATACCGTCGATATTGCCGGCGAGCCGGTGACGCTGCCGATCATGCCGATCAACGACAAGCTCGCCATCTCGCTGCTTATGGTGATCGACATGGGCGTGCGGTTTGGCGAGCGCATCGGCAAGGCGCTGGCGCAAAAACTCGGCCCGCTCAAGCCCGACATCGTCGTCGGCGCCGCCACGCTCGGCATTCCGGTCGTCATCGAAGTTTCGCGCGCGCTCGGACTTGACCAGTATGTGATTGCACAGAAGTCGCCGAAAATCCATTTGGCCGACGCTCTGGTCGAGGAACTGCAATCGGTCACATCCTCCGGCAAGCAGCGGCTAATGCTCGACCGCCGCGCCGTGCCGCTATTGGCGAAACGGCGCGTCGTTGTCGTCGACGATGTGGTCGCGACCGGTTCGAGCCTTGCCGCGACCTTTGCGCTGGCGCGCGCGGCGGGCGCCGAGATCGTCGGCGCCGGCGTGATTTTGACCGAAGGCCACGACTGGAAGAAGACGCTCGGCGCCGACGCGCGTCTTGTCCAAGGGCTCGGGCACATTCCGCAATTTGCGCTGGCCGAGGGCAAGGCTGTGCCGATGCTGGAGACGCTGTAGTCATTCAAAACCGCGCTTCTCAAGCGAGGGTCAAGCCGATCGGCGAGCACCCCAAATCAAAGGCAACATGATAAACGCGCCGAGCACAAAACTGGCCGCCGACGTCCAGCTCAAGGTCCCGGTTGCGATAAGCTTGGCGTAGATCAGTAAACCGCCGGACACAACGAGCGGCACCGCTGTTGCGACACCAAGGGTGTACCGGTGGGCGCGCCACCCGAGATAGAGATGGACAAACCGTGGGCCGTATAACCGCCCAACAGCACCGCAAATGTGAAAATCGCCAGATGCGACGCGCCGAGCTGCGTCGCCCATGCCGCGGCCGCCATGAAGATGGTCAACTCGAATGAGATAGCCACGAGTGTCTGGGTTACATTCAACGTCGTGTAAGATATGGAGTTGTGCAGGCTCCCTTCCTTCCAGACATAAGCAGCCGCTTCGGCGTCGTGGATCGCGAACAAAAGCCGGGACGCTAAGATATGGCCCGCGGATTCGAACCCGCTGGTCCAGAGTCCCGAGATGAGCGGTAGCCCATAGGCGCGGCGGGAGGAGGTTCCTGTTCTACTTGAACACTTCGTCCAACCAGTCGAATTCGATCTGGTGTTTGAGGCTCGGGTTATTGAGTGCGCAGTGAACCTCACCACCATCAACAAAGTGAACCACACGTTCGGTCTTCGGGCAGATCAGCTTCTCGTAGAACATGTGTCCCGCGGTTGCCGCTAATGGCCCTTCGCCCTCGCAGGATATGTACAGCAGGGGGCATGTGATCTTTCCCTCGAGCCCAGCCAAGCTGTAAACGCCGAGGTTTTCATACAGGGCGGCGAGCGACTTTCCTGCCATACCGCATCGGTCCTTGAAATCCGTGACGAAGAGCTTGTTGAGCGGCTCGGAGAGGTCAATCTTGCTTTCAAGGTCTTCGCCATATGCCTCGTTCGGGTCGAGTTTCAGCATGGCCATTAGCATGGGCCTGCATTCCGGTATCAGCGAATTGGCAATCACGGCTTTGATGCGTTTCTCGTATGCAGCAGCGCGCGGCGCGAAATATCCGCCAAAGCTGTGCCCGGACAGTGCAAGTCTCTCAGGATCGACGTCTTTGCGGGACAGAACATAGTCGACCGCGTATCGGGTTGGGACTTCCCAGTCCGGACGATAGGTCAAAGTCGAATCCAAGGCGTAAGCGCCGACTTGACCGGGACCTTCCCACAAAAATGCGTTGTAGCCGCGGCGAACCGCTGCCGCTCCACCACCCCAGTAATAGAGCTCCTCGCAAGTGGTATCTCCGCCCCCAATGATCATCACGGTCGAACGCGGTCCGCCGGTCGCGGAGGCGCGCATGAAATACCCCGGCAATGTCTTGCCGTTTTCGTAGGGAATGCTGACAGGCTCGATCTGCGGGTCGAACAGCGCCGCAGCTTGCACGAAGCAAGACCGGTGGCGCTTGTACATTTCGAGTTGTCTCGGGTCTTTGCTATCGAGGTAGAATTGGCCCGTTTTCCAGTAGGTGGAAGCCCGGAGGAACGCCTCGCGCGCGCTTACGATATGACCCCCGCTCTGGCAGTCATGGGCGATCCCCTCAACCCTCTCTGCGGTGTCACGCCATGCGACGGTCCAGCTCTCTAAATCTCCATCCACGATCTGCCGCGCTGTCGAGTAAATCTCACCGACAGCCCCGCCATCACCATAGGCGCCGGTGCACATGGCTCTGACGAGTTGGTAGTCGAAGTTCGACTTGAAGACTTTGGGCATCCCCGGCGAGTTACTGAAAATCGCGCCGGCTGCCATGGCCGGCTTTGCCGCGGTTGTCGCAGCGGCCGTTTGTTTGAGATTTATGTTCATTTCATTTATGTCCCTGCTTGTCCGAGGCGTTAGGAATGGAGTAGCAGATCGCAGTAAAGCATCGGCACACGCCCTCGGCGGCGTCTGAGCATAATTGCTCACTCTGAGCGACTGCGCCGACCACTATGGGCCAGGAATCGAACCAGCCAGTATGTCTGCAATTGGCGCAAGCAGACATTTCAGCTGCCGCGACAGATATCCGCGGTTGGGGGCAAAGCGGGCATTGACCAACCGCATTCGACTTCGATTTTATAGGGCACGCCGCTTAGGGGAGGTAGTCATGAGCGATTTGCGCGATTTCATTGCCGGCATGCCGAAATGCGAGCTGCATGTGCATCTCGAAGGCACGCTCGAGCCGGAAATGAAGTTCGAGCTGGCGAAAAGAAACGGCATGACGCTGCCCTACAAGGATGTTGCGGAGCTGCGAGCGGCCTATAATTTCCACGACCTGCCCTCGTTTTTGAAAATCTACTACGAGGGCATGAGGGTGTTGGTACATGAGCCGGATTTTTACGACCTGACGTTCGCCTATCTCGCCAAAGCGCATGCGCATAACGTGCGCTATGTGGAAATGTTTTTCGATCCGCAGCCGCATACCGGGCGCGGCGTGCCGTTTGACGTCGTCATTCGCGGCATTCGGCGGGCGCAGATGGACGCCGAGCGCATTCTCGGCATCAAGAGTCAGCTGATCATGTGCTTCCTGCGCGACTGGAGCGCGGAGTTTGCCATGGCAACCTTGGTGCAGGCGCTGCCCTATCGCGACTGGATCGTCGGCGTCGGCCTGGATTCCGACGAGAAGAACAATCCGCCGGTGAAGTTCAAGGAGGTCTTTGCGCGCGCCCGCAATGAAGGCTTCTTCCTGACCATGCATTGCGACGTCGACCAGCAGAATACCACCGAACATATCCGGCAGGTATTGGAAGAGATCGGCGTCAACCGCATCGATCACGGCGTCAATGTGCTCGACTCCGACAAACTGATCGAGGAAGTGGCACGCCGGCAGCTCGCGCTCACTATCTGTCCGGTGTCGAACGCCTTCGTCACCAACGGCAGCAAGGCAAAAGAGATAAAACGGATGCTCGATCTTGGCATTCGCGCCACCGTGCACTCCGACGACCCGGCTTATTTCCGCGGCTACATGAACGAGAACTTCGTCTGCACGCAGGAAGAAGGCGGTCTCAGCAAGGGCGAGGTGGTGCAGCTCTCGCGCAACGCTTTCGAGAGCACTTGGCTGCCGCGGGCGCTGAAGGACGGATATCTCGCAGAGCTCGACGCCTACGCAGGACGTTGACGCGCCGGGACGCGACGCCCGGCGTTCAGATTGCATTAACCATGTTCAAGCCGCTCTGCGCCGCGTGGTAAAAAAACCGTTAACTTGATCGCTCCCAGGTCTAACGGGACGGCGGTCAATGGCGTTCATAGAGCGGCTTTCGCTGAAGGAACGGTTCAGCTCACCGGCGGCGCTCGCGCTGTTCGGCGCGTTCGCCGTGCCGGAGCCGTTCGGAACGATTATCCTCGCCTACGCCGCTTTTTGGTGGTGGCGATCGCGCAAAAAGCAAATCGCGCAATTGGCCGGCACAAATGCGCCGCTGCTCGCAGCCAGCATAAGCCAGCACGTGACCGACCCGGCGACGCCTATTTGATCTGCGTCGACACCGAGCCAAATGTGGTGTTGAGCCTGCTGCCAATGCCGTCGACTGCGGCGACAATCACGATGGAAATACCGGCGGCAATGATGGCGTATTCGATCGCCGTCGCCCCGGTTTCATCCTTCGCAAATGCCCGTAATCGCTGCCACATTTTCTCGCCTCGTGGGGGAATGGTGGAAAAGAGCGGCGGCGTTTGGCGGCTCGCTTAGGACGAAGTGACGTGCGGCGCGGCGTGTCTTGCCGACTGCACAAGCACCGCTGCCAGCACAGCCAGTCCGCCGACCGCGCCGGCAACAAGGCCGAGAAGCATTTCACGCTGGGTCAGTTCGAAGAAGCCGGCAGCGATGAAATACGTTCCGTCGAACGAGGCGATCGAGATGGCGACCGGGAGCGTCAGACGATTGAGTTCCTTTAACATAGTTGCGGTCCTCTCGATCCACTTCCTGCGATATCTACGCGCGCGCGAAAGCGGCATTCGCAAAATCTCACTGCCGCAGCCGCATTATGGGCAAGAGGTTCAAGAAAAAATTAAAGTCGGTTGCCGTGGGACGTATATTCCGCTCCCGTTCGGCATCGCACAATGAACAAGTGATGAAGAAGCCGGCCGGGTTGGATGGTTCGGATATCGGCGCCGTGAGAGGCCTGTCTTCCCGCTTGGCGGCTATTTTCGACCAGCGCCCGGAACGCTCATCTTAAGTTTGGAAGCCAGGAAATCTGAAAGCGCCTTCACTTTAAAAGAAGGCTTCCGACCCCCAGGGTAGACCGCATGAAGCTCGACAGCGTCTAGTTGATAATCCGAGAGAACCGGGACGAGTTCGCCGGACTTTAGTTCGGCCTTACACATCCACCAAGACGCAAGGCCGATGCCCAGTCCCGCTTTGGCGCAAGCGACAACCGCGTCTGCCGTACCGACATGGATGCTCGGTTCTATGGTCGCGAAAGTAACCGCTCCGGCACGCTTGAACGCCCATCCGCTTTTGCCCGAAAGGCCGGGGCCGGCAATACCGTCATGGTTGAAGAGATCGCTGGGCGTTTTCGGGATTCCCCTTTCCGCCAAATAAGCGGGAGCGGCCACGGCAAAGCGCGGCGCTTTGCCAAGTAAGCGGGCACCGAAGCCGGAATCTGCCAATCGCCCCAGGCGCAATGCCAAGTCGATGCCTTCGGCCACCAGATTGTCGGTCCGATCGGACACGAGGAGCTCGAGCCGCAGCTTTGGATATTGCGTCATGAATTGCTTCAGATTGGGAATGACCTCGCGGGTGCCGAACGCGCCGGACACTGCAACGCGGAGTATCCCATGGAGACTCTCGACGCCGCGAGCCGCGTTTTCGGCGTCCTCCAAATCGCTCAAGATCTGGCGCGCGCGCTGTAAAAAGAGCCGCCCAGCGTCCGTCGGCGTCACATGGCGTGTTGTGCGCAACAGAAGTTTGACCCCAAGGTGCGCCTCCAAATCCGCTACCATCCGCGAAACGGAGGGCTGGGACACGCCAAGCTCCTTCGCCACCCGCGAAAAGCTTCGAGTCTCCGCGGCCCGGACGAAAGCAGCGAGCTCACGCAAGCGATCGCTCATACGCAAGGCGTATAGGCCAGATGCAGAATAACGGTCTACTCCGCCCCCAATGTTTCGATGGGGGCGCCCATTCGGGACCGACGGGACTTACACGGCGGTTCTGCCGCCATCTACCGGCAGGACCGCGCCCTGGATGAAGCTAGCACGGTCGGTCGCCAAGAATATGATCGCCTCGGCAATCTCCTCGGGCGCGGCTGGACGTCCAGCCGGCGCCTGCGCCGCGAGCTGTTGCAGCGCGTCACCCATTACTGCCGTTCCTTCGGTGCGGGTCGGGCCGGGACTAACCGCATTGACCCGCACACCCTCGGGCCCATATTCGGCCGCCCAGGCTTTGGTCAGCAGATTAATGGCGGCTTTGCTCGATCCATAGAGGCTCATGCCCGCCGCGCCATACTCGGCGACCATTGTCGAGACGTTGACGACAGCTCCGTGGCCGCGTCGCGCCATCAACGGGGCAAGCTCGGCAACAAGGAAGTAGGGCGCCTTCACATTGAGGGCGTACACTTCGTCGACTGACTTCTCGCTCATCTCATGCGTCGGACCGAACGGAAAAATGCCGGCGTTATTGATCAGGATATCGACTTGACCGCCTCCCAGCTCAATCGCTCGGCGCGCAACCGCGCGTGCGTTCGCCGCGTCGCTAAGATCGGACGAGATGAAATCGGCTTTCCCTCCGGCGGCGCGGATTTCGGCAATCGTCTTTTCGCCGCGCTCGGCATTGCGGCCCACGACAATGACGTGGACGCCGGACTGCGCCAATTTGTCGGCGGTCGCGCGGCCGATTCCGCTGGTCGCTCCGGTGATGAGAGCTGTCGTCATCGCGCACTCCATTGCTTTCCTTTAGCCGCCAGCCCGGATGGCCGGCCGCAAGGAGATGACGTTCAAGGCGTGTGCAGACTAGGCCGCCATTGCGTATCAAAGTTATACGCCGAGCGTATAAATCGATCCGCCTCGCGTGAAAAAGATGACCGGGCGGGTGCACCCAATTTGCCTTCGCGGGAGTAGAGCGGGAAAGCGTTACCATCGGTTTTTTGGGCCTGACGATCGCTCTTCCCCGGCAAGCAATGACAAACAAAAAGATGGCCGGGGGATACCCGGCCATCCGTATTCTCGTCGTTACGGTGCTTCGGACTTACTTGCCCGGCATCTTGTCGTCGATCCCCTTCACGTACCAGTTCATGCTCAAGATCTGGCCCGGGTCGAGGTGGCTGCCGCCCTTACACTCCACCGTCTTGCCATCCTGATCGGTGATCGGGCATTTGAATGGATGCAGCGAGCCGCTCTTGATCGCGGCTTCGGTATCCATCGCCATCTTTTTCACGTCGTCCGGCATATTGGTGTAGGGCGCCATCACCACCATGCCGGAATCCAGGCCGCCCCAGGTATCTTCCGACTTCCATTTGCCGTCGAGCGCGTCTTGAGCGCGCTTGGTGTAATAGCCGCCCCAATAGTCGGTGTCGCCGGTCAACTGGGTCTTCGGTCCGAATTTGATCATGTCCGACGATTCCGCGAAGGTATAGACGCCGCGCTGCGAGCCGATTTGCGTCGCCGCCGGCGAGTCGGTGTGCTGAGTGAGGACATCGGCGCCTTGATCGATAAGCGTCTTGGCGGCGTCGGCTTCCTTGCCCGGATCGAACCAGGAATTCACCCACACGATCTTGAACTTCATGTCCGGCCGGATCGACTGCGCGCCAAGCATGGTGGCGTTGATGTTGGAGATGACTTCCGGGATCGGGAACGAAACAATGTAGCCGACGATTCCCGACTTGGACATCTTCGCCGCGATCTGGCCTTGGATATAGCGGCCTTCATAGAAGCGCGCGGCATACGTGCTCATGTTCTTGGCGCGCTTGAAGCCGGTGGCGTGCTCGAAGAACACGTTAGGATATTTGTTCGCAACCTTCAGCGTCGGGTCCATAAAGCCGAACGAGGTGGTGAAAATGAGCTTGTTGCCGGCCCGCGCCAGTTGCTCGATCGAGCGTTCGGCGTCGGCGCCTTCAGGCACGTTTTCCAGAAAGGTGCTCTCAACCTTGTCACCGAGCGCCTTATCCATGGCCTTGCGGCCGAGGTCGTGCTGATAGCTCCAGCCCAGGTCGCCGATCGGGCCGACATAAATGAACCCGACTTTCAGCTTATCGGCGGCGTATGTTGCGCCGAACGTTCCGGCCGCGATCGTAAGGACCGCGGCCATGGCAGCGATGTTCCATTTCTTCATGACTTTGACTCCGGGTTGGACAGACGGGCGTAAGTTCACATTCCCCACTCGAGAAACCCCCAGGAAACCCCCACGTGCGAAGCGCCCGCAACGTGCCCGCAGGACAGTTTAGCGGTCCGGTACAAACACAACACCAAGCGACGCAGGCGCGGCGGACCCGGCAGTGCCGCGCGTACGGGAAATCAACACGAGAACGACGACCGTGGCAAGATAGGGCAGCGCATTCATCATTTGCTGGGGGATACCAAGCTGTAGCGGCTGCAAGGCAAGTCCGAGAATACTCACCGCGCCGAACAGGTAGGCGCCAATCACCAGCCGGCCCGGCCGCCAGGACGCGAACACCACCAGGGCCAGCGCGATCCAGCCCCGGCCCGAAGTCATGCCCGGAATGAAGAACGGCGTATAAGCAAGCGGCAAATAGGCGCCGGCAAGCCCGGCACAGCCCCCGCCGAACAATACCGCCAGCATGCGCATCCTTAAAACCGGATAGCCGAGCGCGTGCGCGGAGGCATGATTGTCGCCAACGGCGCGCAATTCGAGACCGCGGCGGGTCCGATACAGGAACAGCCAAATGGCGACGATGAGGGCGATGGAAATATAAACGAACGGGTCCTCGCCAAAGAGAATGCGGCCGACGCCGGGAAGACCGGTCAGCACCGGCAGGTCGAGATGCGGCGCTGGCACGATCTTCTCGCCGACGAAACTTGCCCCGATCAGTCCCGAAAGGCCGATGCCGAAAATAGTCAGCGCCAGGCCGGTTGCCACCTGATTGACCGCAAGCCCGAGCGTGAGGACGCCGAAGACCGCCGCCATTGCCATGCCGGCGAGGACGCCGCACAGCGCGCCGACGGCGATCGAGCCGGATATCCAGGCGCCGGCGAAGCCGCAGGCCGCACCGACGATCATCATTCCCTCAACGCCGAGATTGAGCACGCCAGAGCGCTCGACAATGAGCTCGCCGGACGACGCCAACAAAAGCGGCGTCGAAGCGGTGATGACCGTCAAAATAAAATTGACCGAGAAAATCAGGTTGAAGACGTTGCCGAGCGTTTCAAGCATGGGCAGGTACCGCCTTGCGCACGGTTCGCAGCACGCGGACGCGATAGACAATGAGTGAATCGCAAGCGAGCACGTAGAACAACAAGATGCCCTGAAAGACCTTGGTTAGATCGAGCGGGACCTTGAGTGAAATTTGCGCGCCTTCGCCGCCGATATAGGTCAGCGCGAGGAACAGGCCGGCGACCAGAATGCCGACCGGATTAAGCCGGCCGAGAAAAGCGACAATGATGGCGGTGAAACCGTAACCGGAGGGCACGCCGGGATCGAGGTGCCCGATCGGTCCGGCAACTTCGATGATGCCGGCCAGGCCCGCGAGCCCACCGGAAATCGCGAAAGTGAAGAGCACCAGCCGGTTGGCGTTGAAACCGGAAAATCGCGCCGCCCGGGGCGCCGCGCCGACGAGCCGTATTTGAAATCCCATGATCATGCGCCCGAGCAGAACTGTTGCCAGCATCACCACGACCAGCGCGATGATGGAGCCGGCGTGCATGCGGCCAGTACCCTCGAACAACGTGCCAAGGCTCGCCGCCGGATCGAAGGCCGCCGTGGTGGGAAAGTTCAGTCCCTGCGGATCGCGCCAGGGGCCGCGCACCATGTAATCGAGGCCGAGATTGGCGACATAGACCAGCATCAGGCTGGTGAGGATTTCGCTGGCGCCGAAATAAACGCGGCAGATCGCCGGGATAAGACCGTAGAGCGCGCCGCCGACCGCGCCCATCACGAGCATCGCCGGCAGCAGCCAAAATCCGGGGTCGGTGCCGTTGGTGCGCACCGCAAGCCAGCTGCCGCACACCGCGCCGACAATGAATTGGCCTTCGGCCCCGATATTCCAGATGTTGGCGATGTAACAGAGTGCGAGCCCGACGGCGATCATCACCAACGGCGTCGCTTTGACGACCATCTCCTGCAGCGTGAAGCTGTCGGTCAGGGGCTCGATGAAATAGACATAGAGCGCTCGGATTGGATCCTTGCCCATGATCGCGAACAAGATCGCAAAGGTTATTACCGCGAGCGCCACCGCAATCAGCGGCGAAGCGACCGCAAGGATGGCCGAGCGTTCGGCGCGCTTTTCAAGCACCAACTGCATGCTTGACCTCTTGCTCGGGACGGGCGCCCCCCATCAACAATCCGAGTTTCTCCCGCGTCGCCTCGGCGGCGGCGAGCGGCGGTGACAGCCGGCCGTGGAACATGACCGCGATGCGATCGGCAATTTCGGCGAGTTCGTCGAGATCCTGGCTGATCACCAGAACCGCGCTGCCGCGGGCGGCGAGATCAATGAGCGCCTGGCGAATAGTGGCGGCGGCCCCGGCATCCACGCCCCAGGTCGGCTGGCTGACGACGAGAACGCCGGGCTCGCGCAGGATTTCGCGGCCGACAATGAATTTCTGCAAGTTGCCTCCGGACAGGGACACCGCCTCCGGATCACGTTTGGCCTTGCGCACATCGAAGCTTTTCGTCGTGCGGTCGACATGCGCCAGCGTAGCCGGCTTGTCGATGAATCCCTTCTTGACCATGCTGCTTGCCGCATGCCCCGTCAGCAGGGCGTTCTCGGATAACTTCATGCGCGGCGCGGTGCCGTGCCCAAGACGCTCTTCCGGGACGAAGGCCGCACCCATGCGGCGCCGTTCGGTCACGTCGCGGAAACCGGCGGCTTCGCCTTCGATCACGACCGCGCTTTCGCCGGGCGCGAGCCGCTCGCCTGAAAGCGCCGCGAACAATTCGTCTTGGCCGTTGCCGGAAACGCCGGCGATGCCGAGAATCTCGCCACCGCAGACTTCGAGCGACACCTCTTGCAGGCGCGTGCCGTGAGGATCGTCCGGCTCCAGCGACAGCTGTTTGATCACAAGCCGGGGCGCCCGCGCGCCGCGTCCCGACGCTGCTTTGACTTCGCCGATCTCGCCGCCGACCATCATGCGCGCCAGCGAGGCAGCGGTTTCCTGGCGCGGATTGCACGTCGCCACCTTTTTGCCGCCGCGCAAGATCGTTGCGGTGTCGCAAAGCCGCTTCACCTCTTCGAGCTTGTGACTGATGTAGAGGATGGCGCGGCCTTCGGCCTTTAGGCGGTCCAGCACGAGGAAGAGCAGATCGGCCTCTTGCGGGGTGAGCACCGACGTCGGCTCGTCGAGGATGAGAAGTTTTGGATTCTGGATGAGCGCGCGCACGATCTCGATGCGCTGGCGCTCGCCGACAGATAGCCGCCAGACCTCACGCTTCGGATCGAGCGGCAGCCCATAAACCCGCGCAGTTTCCTCGAGGCGCTCGGAGATGGCGCTCAAAGATTCCGTCGGCGGCAGCCCCAAAGCGACGTTCTCGGCGACGTTGAGATTTTCGAACAGCGTGAAATGCTGAAACACCATGCCGATGCCGAGATCGCGCGCCTCCGAGGGCCCTGCCAAGACGACTTTCTGCCCCATCCAGCGCAGCTCGCCGCCGCTCGGCTGGATTAGGCCGTACATGACTTTGACCAGCGTCGATTTGCCGGCGCCGTTCTCGCCCAGGAGCGCATGGATCTCGGCGGGGAACAGGTCGATGTCGATGCCGTCGTTGGCGAGAAAATCGCCATAGAGCTTGCTGATGGAAACGGCGCTTAACAACGGTGCCGAGCGCAGCGGATCGGCTGAGGGCGACGGGTCAAGCATGGGGCGCGATGCACATAACCGGGTTTTACTGGCTTTCTCGCGGTGTTTCTTGCAAGGATCGTTCCAGATGCGGGAGCGCGCTGCCGCACCTTTCAGGGACCATCATCCGACAAATTCACCGCGAGCAAAAGGCGGCAAACGGGGAAAACAGCGCCTGATTTGCCGGCGCGGTAAGCTTGCGCAACCAAATGCCGTTCTGCCATTGTATTTTGCCGGCGATTTCAAAGAGAGGAGCGAAAGCTCGTGGACGTGATCCTCGCCGAATCGGCAAGCGCTATCCTCCGCTGGCTTCATGTCATTGCCGGGATCGCGTGGATCGGCAGCTCGTTTTATTTCATCCACCTCGATCTTTCGCTGAAGGCGCGCCCGGGATTGCCCGCCGGTGTGAAAGGCGACGAGTGGCAGGTCCACGGCGGCGGCTTCTACCACATGATCAAGTACGTTGTGGCGCCCGCGCAAATGCCGGACCACCTCACCTGGTTCAAATGGGAAGCCTACACCACGTGGCTGTCCGGCTTCGCGCTTCTCGTGCTGGTCTATTATCTCGGCGCCGATCTGTTTCTGATCGACAAGTCGGTGCTCGACATGACGGTGGCGCAGGCTGCCGGCATTGCGTTTGCCACGCTGGTCGCGGCTTGGCTGATCTACGAGGGTCTCTGCCGCTCACCGCTCGGCAAGCACGAGGTTGCGCTGGCGCTCGTCGGTTATGTCTTTCTCGTGGCACTGACCTACGGCTTCACTCACGTCTTCAGCGGCCGCGGCGCCTTCAACCAGATCGGCGCCATTATCGGCACGATCATGGTCGCCAACGTCTTTATTATCATTATTCCCTACCAGAAAAAGACCGTCGCGGCGATGATCGCGGGCAAAGAGCCCGATCCGCGCTGGGGCGAACTCGGCAAGCAGCGTTCGGTACACAACAATTATCTGACGCTGCCGGTCGTCTTTCTTATGCTGAGCAATCACTGGCCGCTGTTTTTTGCGACACGCTTTAACTGGCTGATTGTCGCCATCGTCATCGCCATCGGCCCGGTCATCCGGCACTTCTTCAATTCGCGTCATGCCGGCAAAGGCAATCCGTGGTGGACCTGGGGCGTCGCGGCCGCAGGCGTCGCGGCGATTGTCTGGCTGTCAGCCGCCGGCCCGCGCACGGCGGCGGTGAGCGCACTGACGCCAGCGCCAAAATTCTCCGAAGTCAGCGAAATCGTGTTGTCCCGCTGCAGCATGTGTCATGCCGCCGAGCCGGTCTGGGCCGGCATTCCAGCGGCGCCGAAAGGTGTGCTCCTTGATTCCGACGAGCAAATCCGCGTGCACGCGCCGCTGATCGACGTTGTCGCGGTGCGCTCGGATTTCATGCCGCCGGGCAATATCACCGAGATGACGAACCAGGAACGCCTGGTGCTCGCGTCGTGGCTCGCCGCCGGCGCGCCGGCGCAATGAATGCGGAAATGTCGGGCGCTCCTTTACGCGGCATCCGCGGCCGGCTGTTAAGCTTCCTGCGCGCGCCGAGCGGCGCGGGCGACGCTGCAAGTTACCGCTACATCGACGATGGCCTCGTGCTGATCGCCGGCGATGGCCGTATCGAAGCTACGGGACCGGCGGCAGAATTGATGCCGCGCGTGACCGCCGGAGCGCAGGTCGCGCATCATCCCGGCGCTTTGATCATGCCGGGCTTTATCGATCCGCACATTCATTATCCGCAGACCCAGGTGATCGCCTCCTACGGCGCCCAGCTACTCGAATGGCTGGAAAAATACACCTTCGTTGAGGAGCAAAAGTTCGCCGATCGCGAGCACGCCATGCGTAACGCCGACTTCTTCCTCGATGAGCTGTTCCGCAACGGCACTACCACGGCCTGTGCTTATTGTACGGCGCATCCGATATCCGCCGATGCGCTGTTTACCGCCGCGCGTGAGCGCAATGCCGGCATGATCGCCGGCAATTCGGTGATGAACCGCAACGGGCCGCCGGGGCTGCTCGCACCGGCGGCTTCCGCAATCGCCGACAGCCGCGAGCTGATCAAGCGCTGGCATGGCACCGGCCGGCAACGCTACGCGGTGACGCCGCGCTTCGCCATCACCTCGACCGACGCGCAGCTTGCCGAACTCGGCGGGCTGTTGAAGGAATTTCCGACCGTCCTGATGCAGACCCATCTCGACGAAAACCTCAACGAGATCGCGGCGATCAAAAAACTCTTTCCCAACGATGCGAGCTATACCGCCGTCTACCATCGCTTCGGCTTGCTCGGCCCGCGCTCGTTGATGGGACATTGCATTCATATGGATGACTCGGAAGTGACGCTGATGAAGGAGGCGCAAGCGGTCGCGGTGTTTTGCCCGACCTCAAACCTCTTCATCGGCTCCGGCCTGTTTAACTACGAGCGGCTTCGCGCCGCGGGCGTGCGCATTGCGCTGGCAACCGACGTCGGCGGCGGCACGTCTTATTCGATGCTACGCACCGCCGCCGAGGCTTATAAGGTGATGCAGCTTCAAGGCCAGAACTTGCCGGCGCTCGCCGCCTTCGATCTCATGACGCGTGGCAACGCCGCGGCGCTGAACCTCGATAGCGAAATCGGCGTCATCGCTCCCAGCGCTTACGCCGACCTTGTGGTGCTGGATGCGCAAGCCACGCCGGCCATGGCGCACCGCATGGAAGTTGCGCGCGATCTGGAAGACGAATTATTCGTGCTGATGACGTTGGGCGATGACCGCGCCGTACGCCAGACTTACGTCGCCGGTCGGCCGGCGCTTTGAAAAAGGCCTTATCGCGCAACTTAAATGGCTTGCACCAGCAACTCGGTCAATTGCATGGGCATGTCGATCTGAACGATATGCGTGCATGGCAGCGTGTGCACCTTCCAGTCCCGATCGTCTTTGAGCTTTTCATAGAACTGCGTGAACGTCGTCGGCGCCGGGACGTTGCAATAGATGTAGGTCTTCTGCTTGACGCGATCGATATCGCCGGAAAGCTTGAGCGGTTGGGTGAAGCAAGCGATCGGCATCGGCGTGGTGCTGGCATCGACCAGCGCCGCGACTTCGGCAGTGGCGCCGAAGAACGCGGCGGGGAGCGGCTCCAGGCAATACTCGTTGACAACTTTCGGCGGCGGACCGCCCGCCGGCAGGAAATTTAGCAGCGCCTCGCCGTTTTTCGGCACGAAGGCATCGAGGTAGACCAGCGATCTGATCCGGTCGGGCAAAGCATCGGCGACGCCGGTGATCACCATGCCGCCGTAGGAATGGCCGACCAGAACGATGTCCGAGAGCTCTTCCCATTCGATGAGGTTGACGACATCGGCGATGTGAGTGTCGAGATTGATGCTGGGGCTCATGAGGTGGATGCGCTCGCCCAACCCGGTCAACGTCGGGGCGTAGGCTTCGTGGCCGAGCTTGCGCAGCGCCTGCGTGATCGGCCGCCAGTACCAGCCGGCGATCCAGGCGCCTTGAACAAGCACAAAGTCAGTCATCGCCGTTTATCCCCCTCGCCTGCTGCCTCCAAGGAACGTTGCCGCATTCAGGGCGCGCCGGACGGCCGCGTTTCACTAGCGCGATCAAATCGATCGCAAAAATCCGCCGTCGCAGGCAATAGCCTGGCCGCAAATATAACCGGCTTGTTCTGACGCGAGGAACGCCGCGAGCGCGCCGAATTCCTCCGGACGGCCCATGCGCCCGGCCGGTATTTGCGCCGCCACCTGTTTTTCGTCGACGCCGATCTCGCGGATCCGCTCGGTCAGCGTGTAACCGGGCATGATGGCGTTGACGGTGACGCCATCGGCCGCCACTTCGCGGCTGAGCGCGTTCACGAGGCCATGCAGACCCGGGCGCAGCGCGTTCGAGATCATCAGATTGGGCAACGGCTCGTTCGCCGAAATCGAGGTCACGATCATGATCCGTCCCCAGCGTCGCTGGCGCATGCCCGTCAGTACCCCCCGGATCAGATCGACCGCGCTGATCCATAACGCCTCGAATGCTTTTCGCCAGGCGTCGTCGGAAATGGCGCCGAACCCGCCGGCCGGCGGCCCCCCGGTATTGACCACGAGGATGTCGATACCGCCGAGCTTATTGGTCGCCTGCCGCAACACCGCGTCGGCCGCGCCAGCTTGCGAAAGGTCGGCAGCAAAGCCGATCGCGCCGATCTCCTTGGCAGCGGCTTCGAGCCGCACAGCATCGCGGGCGCAGATGGCGACTTTGGCGCCCTCCGCGGCGAGCGCCGCCGCAACGGCCTTGCCGAGACCGCGCGAGGCGCCGGTGACCAGCGCTGTTTTGTTGTTCAAGCCGAGGTCCACATTCGCTCCTGCACTGGCCGCTTATGCGTTGACTGAAAGTTCAACCGCGCCGCAGCCGGTCAGTTCATAGTGGTAACGCGTAGAGCGCTCGGGAAATTTGGTGGTGACCACGCTTCCGGTCATGACGATATCGCCCTTGCGCAACCGCGAGCCTTGCGTGGCGAGATGCGTTGCCAGCCACGCCACCGAATGAAACGGATGACCCAGCACGTCACGGCCGAAGCCGCGATCGATGATTTCGCCATCCACGGACACGACGGCCTCGATCGCGGCGGGATCGGGAAAGAACGGCGTGAAGTTGCCAAGCACAATGCCGCCGTTCCAGGCGTTGTCGGCGATCAACGAGAGGGCGTCGAGCTGGCGATAATCGGCGCCGCGGTCATCGATGATCTCAATCGCCGGACAGACGCCGTCGACAGCCGCGGCCACGTCTGCAATGCTTGGCGTCTGTCCAGCGGGGACGAGGTCCCGCCCCACTCGCACGGCGATCTCGAATTCCAGGCCGACACGGCCGTAGGCGGAAGCGTCGATGCGCGCGCCGGAAGCGTGCACACGATCTTGGAGAATGACGCCCGCCACCGGGCTATCGATGCCGCACATCGCCTGCATGCGCGGGGTGGTCAGTCCGATCTTATAGCCGGCGGCTTTTGTGCCGCGCGAGTGCGTGAGCAGACGGACATATTCGCGCTGCACCGCATAGGCGTCTTCCGCGGTGGTGACGCCATGAGCTGCGGCGAAAGGTTTGTAGTTCACGCCTTCGCTGTGCTCACGCATCAGCGCTTCAGCGGCTTTGCCGGCGTCCGCGCCCATAATCCTCCCCCTCGCCCATTCTTCGATTTTAGGCGGCTGACACCCGACACGATGCCCGAGATCGAAAGCCTGATCAAACACGTGTCCTATAGGAGTGGCCAGATTCGACACCTACATGTGGCTGACCGTTTCTGAGCACCTGGAGATTGCAATGCCGAAGATGCGCGCCGCCGTCGTCCCCGCAGCCCATAGTGGTTTTCGGATGGAGGAACGTGACCTTCCCGAGCCCGGCCGGCACGAAGTTCGTATTCGCGTACGGGCCTGCGGAGTCTGTCACAGCGACGTTGTCACTGTCGAAGGTCTGATGCCCGGCCTCACCTATCCGCGCATTCCGGGCCATGAAGTGATCGGGGAGATCGACGCATTGGGTCCGGACGTGGCAGGCTGGGCGGTAGGAGATCGCGTCGGCGTCGGCTGGTTCGGCGGCTCTTGCGGTTATTGCCGGCGCTGCCGCCGGGACGAAGCCTTCGCCTGCGAAAATATCCATGGTGCCACCGGCGTTACGCGTGACGGTGGCTACGCCACTCATATGCTGGCGCTAGCGTCGGCGCTGGCGAAAGTGCCCGCAGCGCTTGATCCGGTTCAATCGGCGCCGCTGCTTTGCGCCGGCATCACCACCTTCAACGCGTTACGTCACTGCGGAGCGGGACCGGGCGATCTGGTCGCCATCCACGGCGTCGGCGGTCTCGGCCATCTCGGCATACAGTTCGCGGCACGCCAAGGCTTCCACACGGTCGCGGTGAACCGTGGACGCGACAAGGAAAACCTGGCGCGCTCGCTTGGCGCGCACGACTACATCGACAGCGCCGCGACCGATCCGGCGCAAGCGTTGCAGGCGATGGGCGGCGCCAAGGCTATCATCGCGACGGTGACGAACGCCCAAGCGATGCAAGCCATCGTCGGCGGTCTCGGCCCCAACGGAACGATGATGGTGATCGGCGCGGTCGGGAATTTGACCGTCGATTCTTTGGACATGCTGAACAAACGCGCCGCGGTCCGCGGCTGGTATTCGGGCACTGCTCCCGACTCCGAGGATACGCTTGAGTTCAGCCAACTCAACGCCATTACCTCGATGAATGAAATCTTCCCTCTGGCCCAAGCTCAAGCTGCCTACGACCACATGATGAGCGGCAAGGCGCGCTTCCGTGTTGTCCTCCAAATGGACTAACGCGGCGCCGATGCAACGCGAGACCTAAAGCTCTGGCAATGCCAGAAAGACAACGGATGGATGAAACCGAAAAACTCATCAAACGGCTGCCCAAATGCGAGCTGCACATTCACATCGAAGGCAGCCTTGAGCCGGAATTGATGTTTGCGTTAGCGCAGCGCAACAACGTGAAGCTGCCCTACCACTCGGTCGAGGGCGTCCGCCGCGCGTATCAGTTCGGCAACCTGCAAGATTTTCTCGACGTCTATTACCAGGGCATGTCGGTGCTGGTGACCGAGCAGGATTTTTACGACCTCGCCTGGGCGTATCTTGTGCGTGCGCAGGCCGACAACGTCCGCCATGTCGAGATGTTCTTCGATCCGCAGGGCCACACCGTGCGCGGCGTGGCGTTTGCGACCGTGATCGGCGGGCTGCATCGCTCCATCGCCGACGCCCGGCGAGAGCTGGGCGTCGACGCGAGCCTCATCATGTGCTTCCTGCGCCATCTCGACGAGGCCGACGCGGAAAAGACTTTGGACGTCGCGCTCGGCTTTCGCGATCAAATCGCCGGGGTCGGTCTCGACTCCTCCGAAAGCGGTCACGCGCCGAGCAAATTCAAGCGCGTTTTCCGCCGCGCTCGCGACGCCGGATTCTTTTTGACCGCGCATGCCGGTGAAGAAGGGCCGCCGAGCTATGTCTGGGAGGCCCTCGACGTGCTCGGCGTCAAGCGCATCGACCACGGCAATCGTTCGCTCGAAGACGATAGCTTGGTGGCGCGGCTTG
>Ga0302325_10004317_pt1 | contig 32918 bp, 29 predicted proteins | sample Palsa_T0_2_FD_201948 | JGI IMG/M metagenome (GOLD analysis project Ga0302325, IMG submission 201948) | Peat permafrost microbial communities from Stordalen Mire near Abisko, Sweden - Palsa_T0_2 | ecosystem: Environmental > Terrestrial > Soil > Palsa > Peat permafrost | place: Sweden: Abisko... | reverse complement strand
CTTTGAAAACTACATTCTTTTCGATGTTGCGCGGAGACCGGACATCTGAAACGCTGATGCTGGCACCCCAGCGTGGACTCGGCGAATAAATGATCGAGAGGCCAGAAAGGTTCACCTCGAGGACCAGCTCCTCGCCAGACCGGTGGCGTTCGTGGAGGAGGCCGATGGCCTGCCGGGTTACCCACCGGTCGATTTCCTGCACCATGCCGAGCCGTTCGGCGACGTATAGGAACGATGCGGGAGGAACGAGTTCGTGTTCGTCGGAGTTCATTCGAAGGAGCAGCTCGTACTGGCTGGTGAGGCCGGTGGCGAAGTCGATGATCGGCTGCGCAAGAAGCGTGAAGTCGTCGCGTTCCAGCGCATGGCCGATACGCTGCGCCCACGTGACCCGGCCTTTCATTCGTGAGCTTTGCTCGTCACCGGGGTGGTAGACCTCGACTCGATCGCGGCCACTGTTCTTGGCGTCGTACATCGCGAGGTCGGCGTTGACGAGAACGTCCTCGCCACTCAGTTCTCCTTCTGATTCGAACATCGCGATCCCGACGCTGGCACTGAGTGTGCGGGATCGTCCTGTGAGTTCGACGGTCTCTTCGCGCAGCGCCCTGAGCAGCTCCTCGGCGACCACGCTGGCGCCGGCAGCGTCCGCGTTCGGAAGTAAGACCGCAAACTCGTCACCCCCGAGCCGGGCGAGCACGTCGGTCTCTCGTAGCCGCGAGCTGATCGCATACGCGGCGTTCGCGATCGCCTCGTCGCCGGCCGTGTGACCGAGCGTGTCGTTGATGAACTTGAACTGATCGAGGTCGAGAACGAGCACGGCGCCGGTGCCGCCATAGCGCAACCTCCGGGCGCGATGGGCGTCGAGCTCCCGCTCGAACGCCGGCCGGTTCAAGAAACCGGTGAGCGCATCATGATTGGCCTGGTGGAGCAGTCGCTCCTCGTAGCGCCGGCGGTCGGTGACGTCCTGGATCTGCGCCAGCACGTTCACCGGCGCACCATCCGCGTCGCGAAGCAGAACGGCGTGAACGAAAACCCACACCGGCTGTCCGCCGGCATGGATGAAGCGCTTCTCGATCCCCTCGTGGTCGTCCTCGCCGGCCAGCATCGTCTTCAGGCGAAGCTCGTCGCCACCGACGTCGTCGGGGTGCGTGATCGCGTGCGATGTGAGCTTCGCGAGTTGCTCACGGGTATAGCCCGTGATCGTGCACAGCGCCTCGTTGACCTGCAGGAAGTGACCGTCCAGATCGATCATCGCCATCCCGATCGGCGCCTCGTCAAAGGCGCGGCGGAACCGCTCCTCGGCCTCTCGCAACGCGCTCTCCGCCAGCTTCCGTTCCGTTACGTCACGGATCGCGGCGGACACCAGCGTGCCATCCTCGGTCTCGAGTGGCCCGAGTGAGATCTCCACCGGCACCTCCCGGCCATCCTTGCGCAGCGCCCGAAGCTCCGTGCCTGCCCCCATCGGGCGGGCATGTGGGTCGACCGAGAACTCAGCGCGGTGACCCTGATGCGCGCCGGCCAACCGGCCGGGGATCAGGGCTTCGACGGTCAGCTCGAGCAGCTCCTCTCGTGTGTAACCGAGCAGCCGTTCGGCCTGCGCGTTGGCGAGCACGATCTGGCCCCGCTGATCGGCGATCACCATCGCGTCGCCAGCCGCCTCGAGTAGCCCCCGGAACTTCGTCTCGGCCCGCTTACGGTGGGTGATGTCCTGTAACTGCGAGACGAAATAACGCGGCTCACCGTCGGCTTCGCGGACGAGCGAGACCGACAGCAGCACCCAGATGACCGAGCCGTCCGCTCGGACGTAGCGCTTCTCCGCCTCGTAGCGCGGGATCGCTCCGGCGAGCAACCCGCGCATGTGCTCCAGGCTGAGCTCGAGATCGTCGGGATGCGTCAGGTCGTGAAATGTCATCCCGAGCAAGTCGGCCGCGGGATAGCCCAGCATCTCGCACAGGGCCGGGTTGACGCGCAGCCAGCGCGTATCGGGCGCCACCAGCCCGACCCCGATCGAGGCGTTGTCGAACGCCAGGCGGAACAGCTCCTCGGCATCCCGCAGATCGCGCTCCGCCTGCTTGCTCTCGGTGATGTCACGACCGATCGCCGACGCGCCGACCACTCGCCCCGCCGCGTCCAGGATCGGGGATATCGTCAGGCCCACATCGATGATCCGGCCGTCGCGATGCTTGCGCCGGGCCTCGTAATTCTGTACCCGCTCTCCGGTGAGCACGCGACTGATGATCCCCTGCTGCTGCTCGGCAGACTCCGGCAGGATCCGGACATCGAGCTTCGATCCGATCGCCTCCTGCGCGGTGTACCCATACAGGCGCTCGGCACCGGCGTTCCAGCTCGTGATCACCCCGTTCATATCGCGGCTGACGATCGCGACCGCGGTCGACTCGACAATCGAGGCCAGCCGGCGCTGCGCGTCCTCCGCCGAGCGGCGCACGAGCGCGTAACGAATCGAGCGCTCGAGCCCGTCATCCCGGCCGTCCCCGCGCTTGAAGATGTAGTCGTCGGCGCCGGTCTCGATCGCGGCGAGCGCAACCCGCTCATCCCCCAACCCGGTGCGCACCACCACGGCAGCATCCGGGCCGGCGCGGCGGATCGCCTCCAGCCCTTCAAGGCCGACCGCGTCCGGCAACCCCAAGTCCAAGACGACAACATCAAAGCGCTCGCGCTCGAGCAGCTCCACCGCGTCGCCAAGCAGCCTCACACGCCGGACCTCGTACCCCGGCGCGGGCGCGCGCGCGAGCGTCTCGAGCACGAGCCGCGCGTCCGGTGAACTGTCCTCGACGAGCAGCACTGACGGCGGACGGGGCGCGGCGTTCAGCGCGCAGGGCATGGTTTCCCGAGAATCGGCCAGCGTGATCGCAATTAATCAGTACAAAATACGTTCAGGCTCCGGGTATTCCACGATCACCGAATCAAGGTTCCGCGAATCTCACCGATGACCTGGTTAGCACGCTGCTGCGGGCCAGCAGCCACTTCATGGATGAACCCGAACTCAAGGAAGAGTGCATTTGATGCTGATCCGCCCGTTCCGTTTTCTGTCGCTGGGCCTGCTTGCTTCAATCGCCACGCTGACAGGTGCTGCAACCGCTAGCGCGGACAACCTGCCGAATCCCCTGGTGAGCTGCGCAGCGGTGACGCTCTCGCAGCCGTTCCTGCCCTGGGCCGATGTCGCCCAGTACACACCGGTCCCGGGGGGCACGTTCACAAGCGGCACGCCGAACTGGGCCTTGAGCGGTGGCGCCGCGATCACGCAGGGGGCGACACCCGTCGACGTGGACGGCCCGAGCGAGTCGCAGCCGCTGTCGCTTCCGGACGGCAGCTCGGCCACCTCACCGGCGATGTGCACCTCGATCGAAGACCCGGACCTGCGCTTCTTCGCCGTCAACAGCGGCTCGCTGTCCGACACGCTTGCGGTCAGCGTTAGCTATGAAGACGGGCTCGGCAATCTCCTGACGACGCAGATCGGCGGCTTCACTGCGACCGGCAGCTGGGAGCCGATGGTTCAGGATCCAATCGTTGTCAACCTGATCTCGCTGTTGCAGGGTGGAGGAACCCCAATCGCGTTCACGTTCACCCCGCAGGGCACCGGCGGCCACTGGCAGATCGATGACGTCTATGTGGATCCGGCAGGCCGCAGCTAACACGCCGCGTCTGGCTTCGCATCAATCACACCAAGGTCGCTCAGGCAGCCGCGGGCCGACGGCCCGCGGCCGCTTGCGCGTAGACGATGGATTTCGATTCCTACACCACGCCTGAGTCAGAGGAGCTCCTGCACTCGGCGCAGACACGCTACGACGAGCACAGGAACGAGAGTCGGATCCTCATCACCGAGGCGGCCAGCGCGGGCCTGTTTCTCGCGTGCGCGATCGCCTGCGCGCTGCTCTTGCACTCCTCCCGGCACCTGTCGCTGATCGCTGTTGGCGCGACACTGGCCGGCTACCTCGTTGCCTACAGGATCGTTTTCCCGGTGGCGGCCGGCTGGACCCGGCCGACCCAGGTGGTATTCGTGCCGATGCTGTTCCTGCTGCCACTGCCGCTGGTTCCGCTCTTGACCTGCGCATATCTGTTGCTGGCGCTGTGGCATGAGATCTACGAGCGGCGCCTGTCGGTCACGCTGGTCTGCGCGCGGATCGCCGACGCGTTCTACTCGCTCGGGCCCACGCTCGTGCTCGTCCTGTTCAACGCCGGGGGTTTCTCCTGGGTGCGCTGGTACCTCTATGTGGCGGCATTCCTCGCTCAGGTTGTGTTCGATATCGGAGGGTTCGTCGGCCGCAGCTGGTTCGCCGAGCGGATCGTGCCATCCGCTCAAATGCAGCTTGCCTGGCTGTACGCGACGGAGGTGAGCCTCACGGTCGTGGGGCTACTGCTAGCGGCCACGGCCGCTACAGGCCCTGGGATGGTGCTGCTGGCGATTCCGATCATCGCACTGCTCGGCATGTTCGCCCGCGAGCGCCGGGAGCGGATGGACCACACGCTCGCGCTCAGCACCGCCTATCGCGGAACCGCGATGCTGCTCGGCGACGTGATCGACGCCGACGACGATTACACAGGCACCCACAGCCGCGAGGTGGTCGACATGTCGGTCGCTGTTGCAGAGCGCCTCGGGCTCGATGCCGCCGCCAAGCTGCGCGTCGAGTTCGGTGCACTTCTCCATGACGTCGGCAAGGTCCGCGTCCCAAACGCGATCATCCGCAAGCCGGGCAAGCTCGATGATGCCGAGTGGGAGATCATGCGCCAGCACACCATCTACGGCGAGCAGATGCTCAAGCAGGTCGGCGGAACGCTGTCGAGCGTCGGCAAGGTCGTGCGGGGCTCGCACGAGCGATACGACGGAGGCGGCTATCCGGACGGCCTAGCCGGCGAGGCGATCCCGATTGAAGCGCGGATCGTATCGGCCTGCGACGCGCTAAACGCAATGATTACGAATCGTTCATATCGGTCGGCGATGCCACTGGAGGACGCGACTGCCGAGCTACGGCGCTGCGCCGGCAACCATTTCGATCCGCGCGTAGTGCAAGCACTACTCCGCGAGCTCGAGCCCGGGGTCGAGCCCGAGCTCGAGCCCGTCGCCGGAGTCGCAGCGCGCTAATCCGGTCCGCCACCGCGCGCCTCGAGGGCGCCCTCAGAACACGATCGTCCGGCCCTCGTGCACCAGGACGCGGTCGTCGAGATGGCTTCTCACCGCACGGGCGAGGACGAGGCGTTCGAGATCGCGGCCGACTCGGATGAGGTCCTCGAGCGTGTAGCCGTGGCCGACTCGTTGCACGTCCTGCTCGATGATCGGACCCGCGTCGAGCTCCTCGGTCGCATAGTGCGCGGTCGCTCCGATCAGCTTGACGCCGCGGTCATACGCGCGCCGGTAGGGCTCGGCGCCGGCAAAGGCGGGCAGGAAGGAGTGGTGGATGTTGATCACCGGGCACGCGACGCGCTGGAGGAAGTCGCCGCTCAGGATCTGCATGTAGCGGGCGAGAATGACGAGGTCGGCGCGGCCGCTGAGAAGCTCGAGCGCCCGCGCCTCGGCCTGCGGCTTGTCCGCGCGTGAGACGGGCAGATGATGAAACGCGACACCGAGCGCCTCGACCTCGGCGCGCGAGTGGTCGTGGTTCGAGATCACGCACGCGACGTCCATCTCGAGCTCGCCGCGGCGCTGACGCCAGAGCAGGTCGAGCAGGCAGTGGTCCTCGCGCGACGCCATCAGCGCGACGCGCCTGCGCTCGTGCGCGTAGGAGATCCGCCAGTCCATCGAGAACTGCGCCGCGAGCTCCCCGAACGCGGCCTCGAAGCCCTCGTGCTCGGCCTCGAGCCCGGGCAGGTAGAACGCCGCGCGCATGAAGAAGGTGCCGTGCTCGGGGTGAGTCGAGTACTGGTCGTTGGCGACGATGTTCGCGCCCTGATCGAACAGGAATCCCGAGATCGCCGCGACGATGCCCGGACCGTCGGGACAAGAAATCAGCAGCCGGGCGGTGTGGTCGGCGCCTCGCGGCGGCGCCGCCGGGGTGAGGCTCATCAGTGGCTGACCGCGGCCGCGGCGAGCTCGGACACCAGCCGATCCTCGTAGAAGCGCTCGAGCGCGAACGGCGCGATCAGCTCCGGCGTGCGGCCGGTGTGGACGAGCTCGGCGAGCGTCTTGCCGACGATCGGTGCCGCCTTGAACCCGTAGGTCCCCCAGCCGGCGCTGACGTGGAAGTTCTCGACCTCGGTCCGCCCGAGAATCGGGCTGTAATCCGGCGAGAGGTCGCACAGGCCCGCCCAGCTGCGAAGCAGCCGGGCGCGCTCGAGCTGGGGGAACAGCTCGAGCGTGTGGCGCGTGAGGTCCTGGAGGAAGTTCAGCGTGCCTTGCATCCGGTACGTCGTCCACGGCTCGATCTCGGACCCCATCACGAACTCACCCCGGTCTGACTGTGAGATGTACACATGCATCTGGGAGGAGACGATGACGACGTCGAGCAGCGGCTTCACCGGCTCGGTCACGCATGCCTGCAGGATGTGGGTCGTGATCGGTAGCTCGACCCTCGCCATCGCGCACACCAGCGTGCTCCAGCCGGCGGTGGCGCTGATCACCTGGCCGGCCTTGATCGTGCCGCGGTTGGTGCGCACGGCCGTGACGCGTCCGTGCGCGACGTCGAGCCCCTGTACCTCGGTATTCGGGTGAATCTCGACCCCGGCACGATCGGCTCCGCGGGCGTAGCCCCAGACGACGGCGTCGTGGCGGATGATCCCGCCCGGCGGGTGGTAGAGGGCCCCCATGATCGGATAGGTCACGTCCTCGGAGACGCTGATCGGCGGGCACAGCCGCTTGACCTCGGCGGCGTCGACCAGGCGCGAGTCGATCCCGTGCAGGCGGTTGACCTCAGCCCGGTTTGCCATCACCAGCATCGCCCGGTCGGAATGCGCGAGGGTCAGGTGGCCGCATTGGGAGAACAGCATGTTGAAGTTGAGCTCAGCCGACAGCTGCTCGTACATGCGGATGCTGGCGTCGTAGAAGCGGGCGCCCTCTGGGGTCTTGTAGTTGGAGCGGAGGATGGTTGTGTTCCGGCCCGCCGCGCCCGATCCGATGTAGCCCTGCTCGAGCACCGCGACGCGCCCGACGCCGAGCAGACCGAGGTGGTACGCGGTCGAGAGCCCGTGCGCGCCGCCGCCGATGATCACGACGTCGTAGCTGTCCTGGAGCTCGCCGCGCCGGCGCCACATCCGTCCGGGGCGGAGGATCTCACGCATCCGCAGCCTCCCGGAGCGCGTCGGCTCCGACGGGACCGCCGGCCAGATGCCCGGCGGCGTCCGCGACGACGCTCCACAGGTACTGGCCGAGCGCCCAGCCGACGAGCACGAGCAGCCGCCGCTCGCCTTCCCGGAGCACGTAGCCGGGGGTGCGCGCGACCGAGCCGGGGCGAAAGCCGCCGACCGGCGTGGCCGCGGGGCGCACGTCGATCGCGCAGAAGCGCGCGAGCAGCTCACGGGTACCCGGGCCGGCGAGGGTGAGCGCCGCGAGCCCGCAGGTCAGGTCGGTGACGGTGATCGTGGCCGCCGCGCCTGCTGCATCCGCTGCGTCCGCCACGGCCGCCCGGAGCTCCGCGGCCGCCTCCGGGTCTCCGAGCACGAGCGCCCGCGCCGGCGTCACCGGGCACCACCATGCGCCGCGCGCGCGCACCGCACTGCCTGGCTCGAGCGCGCGCCCGCCGCTTGCCGCCTCGATCACCCGTGCAAGGACCGCGGGCTCGGCCTGCAGCTCGAGCTTCAGCAGGTTCGAGCGGTCGGCGAAGGCGACCGTGTCGGCGAGCCGCGTGCGCTCGAGCTCGGCGTCACCGAACGAGACCGCGACGTTCCAGCCATCCTGGAGCTCGAACCGCGCGCCGGCCGCTCGGGCGAGGCGCTCCATCGGGCTGCGGGCCGCGACCGCCTCCCCGACGGCGTCCGGGGTCAGGAAGGTAAAACTCACGAGCGCAGCAGCTCCCCGGCCGGATCGTGGAACGGCTCGGTGACGATCTGAGCGCTGACGCGCCTGCCGTCGTCGGCGATCGTGATGCTCGCGCCGTCGCTCGCGAGCGATGCGGGCACCCATGCCATCCCGATCACGCGGTCTACCTGTCTGGAGCGGCGGGCGCTCGTCACCTGACCGGCGGCGGTGCCGCGCTCGTCGAGCACGACCGCGCCCTCGGTGGGGACATAGCCGTCCGCGAGCGTGAAGCCCACGAGCGCGGTCTCTGACGGGTGGTCGGCCGCGCGCGCGAGCGCCCATTTACCGATGAAGTCCTGCTGCTTGTCGAGCTTGACCGCCCATGGCATGCCCGCGCCGAACGGCGTCGACTCGGAGTCGGTGTCCTGGCCGACGATGATGTGCTGCTTCTCGAGCCGCAGGATTCGCTGTGGCTCGAGACCGAACGGGCGGATGCCCTCCGGCCCGCCGGCCGCGAGGATCGCGTCCCAGACGTCTTCGCCGTACGCGGCGGGGAAATGGATCTCGTAACCGAGCTCGCCGACGAATCCGATTCGCATCAGCAGGCAGCCGACGCCCGCTACCCGAGCCTGGCGGGAATCGAGGTAGGCGAACGCCTCCGCGGAGCAGTCCGCGTCGGTCAGGCGGCTGAGGATCTCGCGGCTGCGCGGGCCGGCGAGGTTGACAGCCGACACCGCCTGGGTGAGATCGGCGAGATGGACCTCCATCCCCCAGTCCGCCAGCCACCAGGAGAACCACTGCTCGACGGCGCCCGCGCCGCTCGATGTGGTCGTCACGTAGAAGGAGTCCTCGTCGAGTCGACCGATCGTCCCGTCGTCCATGATCCGCCCCGCGTCGGAGGTGAGGACGCCGTAACGGATCCGCCCGGGCTTCAGGTTGGACAGCCGGTTGGGGTACAGGCGGTCGAGGAACTCCCCGGCGTCCGGGCCTCGGACGAGCAGCTTGCCGAGCGTCGAGACGTCGATCAGGCCGGCTGCGTGGTGCACGGCGAAGGCCTCGCCCTCGGGGTCGCCGTAGTCGTACGCGCGCCGCCAGTCGCCCGCCCAGCGGACCGTCGCGCCGAGCTCACGGTGGCGGCCATGGATCGAGGAGCGCTTCGCGGGCTCGATCGGCCGGCCCGCAAGCACTCCAAGCGGCACCGTTGACCACGGCGGGCGCGCCGTGGTGGTGCCGACCTGGCCGAGATCCTGGCCGGTCTCGCTCGCCATCAGCCGGACCGCGGGGAGCTGGCACATCCGCCCCTGGCACGGTCCCATCATCACGGTCGTGAAGCGCTTGCAGAGCTCGATCGAGTCATAGCCCTCCTCCACGCTGCGGTGGATGTCCTTCGCGGTGACGTCCTCGCACAGGCAGGCAAATGCTCTGCCGCGCCCGGCGCCGGCCGAGGGCGGCGGGATCGCCTCGGAGGGCGCGGCTGGGTGCTCGAGGCGCGCCCGCAGCTCGTCGCGCCGCGCCGCCGCGCCGTCCTCGCCCGGAGCGAGGCCGAGCGCCAGGGCCGCTTCGAGCCCGGCGAGCTCGCCGGAGTCCGCGGCAGCCTGTGTGGATGCCTGGCCGCCCACCTGCCCCGCGACCGCGATCGCAGGCGGTAGCCCGCTCACCGCGAAGTGGCCTCGCGCCGGGTCGTAAGCGGTGCTCCCCCCGGCCTGTGAGATCAACGCGGTCGCGGGCGCTTCGCCGCCGCTCACGACGACGAGGTCGCAGTCGAGCTCGAATCGCATCGACGCGCCACCCGGCGTGCCCGGGATCGGCTCGAGCACCGCGCCGGTGACGGCGGCGCGGCCGCGCGCCTCGACCACCGTCCAGCCGCTCAGGATGGTGGTCCCCAGATCGCGCAGCGGCGTATCGTCGCGCCCCGGCCCGGCGCGCAGGTCTGCCACTGCCAGGACCTCGACCCCGACGGCCGACAGCCCCAGAGCCGCCTCGATGCCGCGGTCCGAGGTGGTGGCGATTACCGCGCGGGCACCGGGCCGGACGCCGTAGAGGTTCGCCAGGCGCAGCGCTCCGCCCGACAGCATCACGCCGGGGAGGTCGTTTCCAGCGAACACGAGCGGCTGTTCGATCGCCCCGGTCGCGAACACGTGGTGGCGCGCGCGTACCTGATGCAGGGTGTCCCCCTGCCAGACCGCCACCAGCCCGTCGAAGTGCCCGAGCGCGGGCGCTTCGGAGAGGATCTCGACGCCTGCCAGGCGCGCCCGCGCGACGAGCGCGCGTGCCTGGTCGTGCCCGCCCTCCCACAGCAGTCGCCCGCCGGGCTCGACGGCCTCGTCGGCGAGCACGACGTCGGCGCCCAGCTCGGCCGCCGCGATCGCGGCGTTCAGCCCCGCGACACCGCCACCGACGACGAGCAGATCCGCATGGCGCCGGCGGTACTCGGTCCGCCAGGTCCGGTCGGGCTGGGTGTGCGGCATGCGGCCGAGGCCGGCCGCATGACGCAGCACGCGCTCGTACAGCGGCCACAGCCGGCGGGGGCGGATGAAGGTCCGGTAGTAGAAGCCCGGCGGCGTGAACGGGCCCGCGAACCGGTCGATCACCGACATCGCGTCCCGCTCGAGTCCGGGCCACGCATTCATGTGCTCGACGCGAGCCCCTTCGCTCACCGGCTCGGTGCACGCCCTCACGCCGGGTGCGCCGTCGACGGCGACCAGGCAGTTGGGGCACTGACCGGCGCAGCACATCAGCCCGCGGGGGCGGTGGTACTTGAAGCTGCGAGAGAACGTGCGCCGGCCCGCCGCGTACAGGGCCGAGGCGATCGTGTCGCCGGCGAGGGCCTGCACGGCCTTACCGTCGAAGGTGAAGCTGACCGGCCGGCCGCGCTCGATCCGCTCGCCCGGACGGGGGTCGAGGCGGGTCATTTCAGCTCACCTGGAAGCCCGACGCGCAGCACCTCGTTGGTGCGCGTGTCGCGGTCGGCCTGGAACCAGGTGCGGCAGCCAGAACGGTGATACCACCACTCGCGCTGGACCCCCGCCACGTTGCGGCGGAAGTAGTTGTACGCGCACAGGTCGCGGAAGGCGGGCTCAGCACGCGGGCGCTGGCTGATCTCGCCGCCGAAGGCGAAGTCCGTGACCTCGCGGACGCCGCAGTTGGGACAGGTGAGAACGAACGACACCGGGCTCGATCGTAGACAACCGTGGCGCAAAGCGCAATACTATTGCCTGTGGCGCAACAATCTGTCGTGGGACCCAGGCCGGTCGCGTCGGTGGCTCGCGCGCTGTCCCTGCTCGACGAGCTCTTCGCCAGCGAGGCCGGGCTGGGGGTCAACGAGCTCGCGCGCCGGATCGGGGTCAACCCGAGCACCGCCTCACGGCTGCTCGCGACGCTCGAGTCCGCGGGGATGGTCCAGCGCGACGGACAGGGCCCATACCGGCTCGGCCTGCGGCTCGTCACGCTCGCCGACAGGGTCCTCTCCCGGCTCGACCTGCAGGCCCTGGCGCGGCCGGTTCTGGTCGAGCTGATGCAGAGCACCGGTGAGACGGCCACCCTGTCGGTGCCGGGCGAACGCGAGGCGATCACCGTCGACTCCATCCCGTCCCGTTCGAGCGTCGTCAGCATGGCCAGGCTGGGGCGGCCGAGCATCTCGCACGCGACCGCGGTGGGAAAGGTGCTGCTCGCCTTCGGTGGCGGCGAGCTTCCGCCAGACCGCGATCTCGTGGCGCTGACCGATCGCACGATCACCAGCCGGCGCGCGCTCGCGGTCGAGGTCGCCGCCGTCCGCGAGCGCGGCTACGGCACCGTATTCGGCGAGCGCGAGCAGGACGTCAACGCGATCGCCGCTCCGGTGTTCGACAACACCGGCACGCTCGCCGCGATCCTCGGGCTCCAGGGCCCGGCGAGCCGCCTCGAAGACCCGACGCGCCTGCTCGGCACGCTGCAGGCCGGCGCCGCCACCCTGACCGCCGCGCTGGGCGGGCGGGCGTAGCGGTGCCGCCGGGCAACCCGCTGACTCGGGGGCTCGCCGCGGCGCCACGGGTCCTGACGCCGGTGGCGCTCCTCGCCGCGGCGCTCGCGCTGATCGTCCCCTCGAGCGCGCTGGCCGCCCGCTCTGACCTGCTGCTCGCGCTGCTCGTGCTCGCGACCGCCCTCGGCATTCCGTTCGCCGATCTGCGCCGGCTTCGCGACCACGCGAAGGATGTCGCCGCCCTCTCGGTGGGGCCACTCGTCGTGCTCGGCGGCGTCGCCTGGGTGATCGGCCGCCCCTTCGCGACGCCGGTGCGGGACGGCCTGCTCGCCGTCGGCCTTGCCTCCTCCGAGGTTGCCTCGGTCGGCCTCGTCGCGCTCGCGGGTGCTGACGCAACGATCGCACTCGGTGCTGTCAGCGGCTCGCTCGTCGCCTCCGCCCTGATCGGGCCACTCCTGATCGGCACGCTGGCGGGGACCGCGGCGCACGCCGACCCCGGGCCGTTGCTCGGACGGTTCGCGCTGGTCGTGATCGTCCCGCTGGTGGTGGGGGTGGCGGCCCGCAGCCGCTGGCCGCGGATCGCCGTCGCCGACGAAGAGCGAGAGGGCGTCGCCGCGCTGACCGTCGCGGTGCTGATCTACGCCGCTCTCAGCGGGACCCATGGCGCTCACCACCTGGGTGCGGCGCTGCTCGCAAGCGTTGCCTTCCTCGCCATCTCGGCGGCGCTCGCCGAGCTGTGGCGCCGCCGGGCCGGGGGGGCCGCCACAGCGGTGCCGGGAGCGTTCGCGATCGCGATGCGCGACTTCGCGGTCGCGGCGGCCCTGGCCACGCAGGCGTTCGGGACGGCCGCGGCCGCCGTCCCCGGGGTCTACGGCGTGGTGATGCTGGTCGGCGGAGCCGTCGCCGCCGGTCGGCTCGCAGGCGCGCAGCGCGGGTCGTAAGGGGGCGGCGCGGCTGCGCCGCGCTTGCGAGTTCGCCCAGGGGGCGAACGTCGCGGGGGGCGGGGCGGCTGCGCCGCGCTTGCGAGTTCGCCCAGGGGGCGAACGTCGCGGCGCGGGGACGGGCGCGTGATGAGTTATCGACAACTGATGTCGACTTCTCATCACGCCAGAATCTGGTGCGAGCAGATTCGGGTCAGACGTCACACGGATGAGACATAACCGCGACGCGCGCGTGACAACAGTGAACTCCATGGAGATGAGACCCGGCGTGTCTCCGCTCGTGATCGCCGCGGCCCCTGGCAGCGACCGCGCCGGCGGGCTTAGAGCCTGTCGCCGCCACACGCCGCCGCGTATGCGCTCAGCGTGGCGCTCCAGGCCCCCGGGGTCTCGAACGTCTCGCGCATCCGCGGGGCGTCGGGGCCGAACCGCTCGAGGTCGCGATGCTCGAGCCGCACGCGCGTGCGGTCGGGCGCCTCGGCCATGAAGCTGACCTCGATCGTGGTCACGAGGCTCGGGTCGTAGCGCCAGGCAGCGCTTATCTGCCAGGTGAGGACAAGCCGGTGCGGAGGCTCCCAAGCGATCACTTGGCCGGTCGAGGTCTCGCTCCCATCCTGGTGGCGCGTGTACCAGCGGCCGCCCTCGTGCGGCTCGATCACGATCTGCGCGATCGGCGCGCTGCCGATGTGGTGGTCGCTTGGCCACTAGTGCACTGTCCGGCAATTAGGGCGCACGTATCGCGGCCCCGGATGAACGCCTGGTCCGCCGGCACCGGCACCACGATCTCTCGCCGGACCGCTTCAATCGCCTGGATCATCCTGCACACCTTTCTGCTCGCGGGCTGCTGTCTCGAACGCCGCGAGCGACCGCCGCCAGAACTGGTCCAGGTAGGTCCGCAGTACGGCCAGGCCGGCCGCGTCCACCTGGTAGAGACGACGGGTGCCCTCGCGGCGATCCGTCACCAGGCCGACGTCCTTGAGCACCTTCAGGTGCTGCGAGACGGCGGGGCGGGTGACCGGCAGGCCGGCTGCGATCTCCCCGACCGGCCGCGGCCCGTCAGAGAGGCGATCGAAGATCGCCTGCCGGGTGGGATCCCCGAGCGCTGTCATCATTGCTGGTGCGTTCGTCACGACTAACCGTAAGTTACTACTAACGCTCGCGCGCTGTCAACCCTCTCGTAACATCCGCCACCAAGGTATGGTCTTGCGGGCATGAACAGCGCCGCCTGGATCAAGCTGGCGACGATCCCGTTCTTCACCGGCGCGATCGGGTGGCTGATCAACTACACGGGCCTGATCATGCTGTTCAACCCGATCCGCTTCCATGGCAAGCGGATCCCGGGTCTCGCCGAGCTCTCGACGCTGCTGCCGCGCCGGCTCCAGGAGGTCCCCGGGATCATGCAGGGCGGGATCGGCTGGCAGGGCATCGTGCCCGCCCGCGCCGCGAAGATGGGCAGCATCGCCGTCGACAAGGCGATCGCGAAGCTCGGCACGCCGGCCGACTTCTACCAGCAGCTGGAGCCCGACCAAATCGCCGAGCACATCGTCACGATGTTCAAGCCGGAGATTCCCGGAATCGTCGACTCGACCATGCGCCGCGAGCACGCGGGGCTGTGGCAGAACGTGCCGCCGCGAGCCCGCGAGGCCGTCTACGCACGCGTTCAGCAGCAGCTGCCGACAATCGTGCGCGACATCACGAACGAGATCGGGCTGCACATCGATCAGCTGCTAGACGTGAAGCTGATGATCGTCGACCACTTCGAGAAGAACCCGGCGCTGGTGAACCGGATCTTCCGTGACACGGGCAAGCACGAGCTGAAGATGATGGTCAACTTCGGCTTCATCTTCGGCTTCCTGCTCGGCATCCCGGTCGCCGTCATCACCCACTTCATAACGAATTGGTGGCTGCTGCCATTCCTCGGCGTGATCGTCGGCTGGACGACGAACCTGCTCGGCATGTGGTTCATCTTCGAGCCACCGGAGCCGCGCAAGATCGGTCCGTTCACGCTCCACGGACTGTTCGTCCGCCGACAGCCGGAGACCGCAAAGGTGTACGCGCAGATCATCGCCGACAACGTCGTCACGCTCGAGAACATCGGCAACTTCCTGCTCGAGGGACCGCGCGCAGATCGAACCCGGCAGATGCTCGAGGAGGCGATGGGCCCGGCGATCGACCGTGCCGCGGGACCGGCGCGGGCGGCGGTCAGGGTGGCTGTCGGCACCCGCGAGTACGACACGATTCGGGACTCCGTCGCCCAGGAGGCAGCCGGATACACAATGACCCCGTTCCGCGACCCCGAGTTCAGCCGGCGCCAGAGCGCCAAGATACGTGAGCTGATCTTCGAGCGCACCAAGGAGCTACCCCCGCGCGACTTCATCGAGATGATGCGCTCCGCATTCAAGGAAGATGAGTGGATGCTTTATCTCCACGGCGCCGTCATGGGCCTCGCCGGAGGCCTGATCCACCTGGCGATCTTCGGATGAGCGAGGACGCCGATCACCCCCGCAGCCAGGGCCTCGATGCGCCGGCGGGCCCGACCGGGCTCGCCGCGGTACCGGGAGTCGCTCGCCTGGCCGCGTCCGCCTGGTGGCACACGACCGACTGGACGCTCAGGACCTCGATCCGCGCCGGCCGGCGACTCGCCCACGTCGCGGTCAGGCCGGAAACCGCGGTCGACCTCGCGCAGGAGGTGCGCGAAGCGGCCGGCGGGTACGTCCGTGAGCTGCTCGATAGCACGGCGACGACGACGCCGAATCGACCGGCGGGCAACGGCAGCCGATCGCGAGACCTCTCAGCCGAGGATTGGGTGGCGCTCAGACGCCAAGGCGAGGAGCTGCTGCACCGGTCCCGGGACGTCCACTACGAGGAGGACGGGCATCCGGCGTACGAGCGGATTCTCAACGAGCTGGCGCCCGACGAGGCGCGAATCCTGCGCCTGCTGCTGGTGTCGGGGCCGCAGCCGGCCGTCGACGTGCGCACCGGTGGGCCGCTCGGCCTGCTCCGCTCGCGGCTGATCGCCCCAGGACTGTCGATGATCGGCGCCAGAGCGGGGCTCCGCTACGTCGACCGCGTCCCCGCATATCTCAACAACCTTTACCGCCTGGGGCTGATCTGGTTCTCGCGCGAGACCCTCCGCGACCCGCTCCGCTATCAGGTGCTCGAGGCCCAGCCGGAGGTGATCGGGGCCATCCATTCGGTCGGGCAGGCCAAGGTGGTTCGCCGCAGCATCCACCTGACGCCGTTCGGCGAGGGCTTCTGCCGCGTCTGCCTGGCGCTTGACCCGGACGTCATCGCGAACCTGCCTGAGCACGCTTCGCCGGAGAAGGCGCGCAACCCGCAGCCGCCCTCGCCGGCCTGATCAGGATCTGCGGCTCTGGTGTTCGTCGCCCCGTCTGGTGTCGAGTACCGCCGCGACAGTCCGCCGCTGGCGTTCGGTCAGCGACCCCAACGTCTTGCGCTCCGATACCGCGACCGACCGGAGCATCTTCCGAGCACGGGTCGGCCCCCACCCGGGCTGGCTCAGTAGCAGCGCCGAAAGGGTCATCGTGTCAGTGTCGCGGGAGCCGCACAGGATCGTGTCCGCCGCAGCGACCTCACCGGTACGTAGGCGCTCTTTCAGCGTGGCGCGCACGGCGCGGACTTGATTCGCGCGGGCAAGCGCAAGCATTCGGCTCTCGGATGTACCCGCGCGGTTCGTGTCCATGGGCCCCTTGTCCAATCTCGTCTTTGGCGCGTGGATATGCACCCGCGCAGCAAACCGCGCGGACAACACTTAAGTTATTGAGACGCCCTCACGAGATCGTGGAGACGTCGGCAGAAGGGCAGAACCTGCCCGGCAGGCAACGGTCCTAGCCGCACGCCAGCTCATGTTCGATACTACTCCTCTGGGGGGATACCCCGGAAAAGTTCGCTCGCGCAAGACGCCCTGGAACTCCCGCTAGCCGAGAACCTGATCGAGGTACGAGCCGAACAGTGCGTTCGCAGCCGCCTCGGCGTCCTCGTCGATGCTGAGCGTCTCTCGCCTCAGGGCGTCGACGTCGACCTTGCTCTGCTCGAGCTTGCGCGCATCGGCGTCGAGCCAGCTCTCGACCATCTCCGTCGTCGCCTCGGGGTGGAACTGGAGGCCGAGATGGCCGCCCTGGAGGAATGCCTGCGGCGCGGAGTCCGTCCACGCGAGCGCGGTCGCACCCGAGGGCCAGGCGAAGTTGTCCTCGTGCCAGACCAGCCACGGGCCCTCGGGTATCCACGCGCCGGCGCCATCGGCGCGCGTGACCGTCTTCCAGCCGACCTCGGGCACCTCACGACGGCTGACCTCGGCGCCGAGCGCGCGAGCGAGCATCTGCGAGCCGAAGCAGATGCCTAGCACCGGCACGCCGGCGGCGATCGACTCCCGCACGTAGGCGAGCTCGGGGGGCACCCACGCGACCGAATCGTCAGCGGCCGACTCGTCGGAGCCGAGCGTGACGACGAGCTGATACTCGCGCGGATCGGGCAGCGACGGGACATCGGCGAGATCCGCGAGCTCGACGGCGACGCCGCGCCGGGCGAGCGGGCCCTCGAGACGCCCGAGACCGCAGTTGCTCTGGTGCTCGAAGACGAGCGCGCGGGTCACGACCCGGCGCCCGGAATCCAGCTCGTCCCTGCGAGCGGCACGCGCGCCATCGCTGCCGCCTCGATCGTGAGCGCGACGAGATCCTCGGGCTCGAGATTGTGGACATGGCTCTTGCCACAGGCTCGGGCCAGCGTCTGGGTCTCGAGCACCAGCGTCCGCAGATAATTAGCCAACCGGTGCCCCGCCTTCACCGGGTCAAGGCGCGCGGCCAGCTCGTCGTCCTGGGTCGAGATCCCGGCCGGGTCCATCCCTGCATGCCAGTCGTCGTAGTAGCCCGCGGCGGATCCGATCGCGCGGTAGCCCTCGTCGTGCTCGGGTGCGTTGTCGCCGACCGCGATCAGCGCCGCGACCCCGATCGAGACCGCGTCGGCGCCGAGCGCGAGCGCCTTCGCGACGTCGGCGCCGGTGCGGATGCCGCCGGAGACGATCAGCTGCACCTCGCGGTGCATCCCGAGGTCGACGAGCGACTCGACCGCCTGCGGGATCGCCGCGAGGATCGGGATCCCGACGTGCTCGATGAAGACCTCCTGGGTCGCCGCGGTCCCGCCCTGCATCCCGTCGAGGACGATCGCGTCGGCGCCCGCCTTGACCGCCAGGGCGACGTCGTAGTAGGTCCGGCTTGCGCCCACCTTGATGAAGATCGGCACGCGCCATTCGGTGATCTCGCGCAGCTCCTCGATCTTGATCTCGAGGTCGTCGGGACCGGTCCAGTCGGGGTGCCGGCAGGCGCTGCGCTGGTCGATCCCGGCGGGGAGGTCGCGCATCTCGGCGACGCGGGGAGAGATCTTATGTCCGAGCAGCATCCCGCCGCCGCCGGGCTTCGCCCCCTGACCGACCACCACCTCGATCGCGTCGGCGCGGCGCAGGTCGTCGGGGTTCATCCCGTACCGGGACGGAAGCAGCTGGTAGACGAGCGTCTTCGAATGCTCGCGCTCTTCCGCCGTCATCCCGCCGTCACCGGTCGTCGTGCTGGTACCGACCTCGCTCGCTCCACGACCGAGCGCCTCCTTGGCCTGGCCAGAAAGCGCCCCGAAGCTCATCCCGGCGATCGTGATCGGGATCTCGAGGTGAAGCGGCTCGGTCGCGAACCGGCCGCCGATCACGACATCGGTCGCGCACCGCTCCCGATAGCCCTCGAGCGGGTAGCGCGAAACGCTGGCGCCGAGGAACAGGAGATCGTCGAAGTGAGGGAGTCGGCGCTTGGCCCCGAACCCGCGGATGTCGTACATCCCCTCACGCGCGGCGCGCTGGATCTCGGCGATCGCGTTACGGTCGAACGTCGCCGACTCGCGCAGCCCGGGATGCCAGCCGTTCGCCGCCATCAGTAGCTCCCCAGATGCTCGACCTTGAAGTGGTAGAGGTTCCGTGCGGACCCGAAGCGACGAAAGTCGGCCGGGTCGACATCGTCGATCTCCGCCCGGCCGAGCAGCGCGCGCACCTCTTCCACGTGCTCGGAGCGCATCTCCTTCTCGACGCAGTCCGCGCCGAGGCTCGCGACCGACCTGCGCACGTACAGCCGCGCTTCGTAGAGCGAGTCGCCGAGCGCCTCGCCCGCGTCCTCGCAGACCACGACGGCCCCCTTCTGCGCCATGAAGCCACTCATGTGCCCGACCGATCCGCGCACGACGATGTCCGCGCCCTTGAGCGAGATCCCGCACCTGGCCGCCGCGTCGCCGTGGATCACGAGCAGTCCCCCGCGCGCGGTCGCGCCCGCCGCCTGCGAGGCGCTGCCCTCGACGATCACGGCGCCCGACATCATGTTCTCCGCGACGCCGACGCCGCAGTTGCCGCGCACGCGGACGGTGGCAAGCTTGTTCATCCCGGCGCAGTAATAGCCGACGTGGCCTTCGATCTCGACCTCGTGAGGCCCGTCGAGTCCGACCGCGATGCTGTGCCGGCCGCCCGGATTCAGCACGCGTGCGCGGTGCGTGGCGGTCCGCTCGTGCAACCGCCGGTTCAGCTCGCGTACCGTCTCGGCGGCGAGGTCGAAGGACTCGAGCGCGTCTCGGGTGGCGTCCGTCGCGGCCATCAAGCCACTGGCGCGGTGCCCCAGCTGTAGACGCGGCCCGGTTCTGGCTCCCACAGCACGGCGTCCTCCGCGCCAGGCAGCACGGCGATCGCACGGTACTCGGAGGCCATCGCGACCCATTCGTCGGTTTCGGCCATCACCGCGGGCTTGCATGCGATCGGGTCGCGGAGCACGGCGAAGCCGTCTGCCGTGCCGACCGCGAACGTGTAGAACCCGTCGAGGTCCTCCATGCAGCCCTCGAGCGCCTGTTCGAGCGTCGCACCCTCGCGCATCCTCCAGGTCAGGTATCCGGCCGCGACCACGCTGTCGTTGTCGGTCTGGAAGCGAATCCCCTCGCGTTGGAGCACGCGGCGGAGCCGATTATGGTTCGAGAGCGAACCGTTGTGTACGAGGCAGAGGTCGAGACCGGTCCAGAATGGATGGGAATGCTGAGTCGTCACGCGGCTCTCCGTCGCCATCCTGGTGTGGCCGAGCGCGTGGCTCCCCCCGATCTGCTCGAGCTCGAAGCGCTCGATGAAATCGCGCGGGCGCCCGGCCTGCTTGTAGATCTCGATCGAGCTGCCCGCGCTCATCAGCCGAAGCTCGGGGTGGTACTCGCACAGCCATGCCTCGGCGGCCTCGGCGTCGGCTTCGATCACGAACACCGCGTGCGTGGCGCGGACTCGCGGCAGCGACACCTCTCCGAACGCGAGCGCCAGCTCTGCGGCGAGCTCGTCCCAGTCCTGGCTGGTGGCCGCGGAGTAGAGCGACACCTTGCACCACCCCTCCGGCGCGGGCTCACGGTAGAAGGCCACGCCGGCGCTGTCGGGGCCGCGAAAGGAGAGCTGCTCGAGCATCCGCGACAGCTGCGCCCCGAGCTGGGCCTCGAGAGCGGGCGACTTCGTATACAGGCCGGCTATGCCGCACATTGTGGACTTCAGCGTAGACCGTCCCCAGGGCGGCGGGAATGGCACGGGCGGGCACAGTTTGGGCTCGAGATGTGGTCGCTCGCGCTACAGGCCCTGGGGCGCCCACACGGCAAGATGCTTCTGTGCCCGCCGGACACTGTGCAGTGCCTCGCGCAAATCGGAGCGTGCGACCGGCGCGAGCGCGCCTGGGTCGAGGAGATTGTCGGGTGGCTCGCCGGCCGCGATGCACGCGACGTGGCGCCCAAAGCGCAGTCGGGTGATCACTTCGAACGCCTCGCGCAGCGCCTCCGCCACCCCCGGCTCGATGCCGCCGGCGCTCGCGACCGCATCGATCCGGTCGAGCGTCGGGGAGATCGTGACCCCGTTCGCCAGCGCATGGAACCGGACCAGGTTCACGATCGGAATGATCGCGCCGCGTTTGAGATCGAGCCGGCCGGCCTCGGGCCCGTGCTTCTCGACCGTGAGCTGGCCGCGGAAGCCGAGCGGCACCTCGAAGCCGATCGCACTCCGCGCCACCAGCCGCATGAACTGCGGGTGCTCGCGGGCCGCCCTGATGCGTTCTCCGAGCGAAGCCGTGATCGCGAGCCCGCCAACGCTGTGGCGAAAGTCGAAGGCGACGGTCGCACGGATGAGATGCGACTCGTCGGGCTCGCGCAGGCAGGCATCGAACGTTCGCAGCCATGCGGTCTTCGACATCCGCCACAGACGGTTACCCGCGAGCACTCCGTTGTGGTCGGCACTGAAGCCGCACCTGACGAGGCCATCGTTGACTTCGGTCGCGAGCTGCGCAAAGTACGCATCGACCGAATCCTCCTCATCCGGAGCCGGAGTGGCATACGCGAATGCGTTGTCCTGATCGGACGCCAGCGTGAACTCGCGGCGGGCGGCGCTGCCGAGAGTCAGCCATGCCCACGGCAGCGGCGCGGGACCGTGCCTGGCGATCGCGAAGTCGATCAGCCGTGCCGTGACAGCATCGTTCTGCAGGCTGAGGACTCGCCCGAGGTCTCGTGGCGGCACGCCGGCGCGCGCCAGCAGCATGAACAGCCGGGGCAGATGGGACACCGCCCGGATCAGGACCTCCTGATCGGGCGCTCCGTTGATCGTGTGACGTAGCGCGATCGGGCTGCGCGCGTCGAGGCCGAGCAGGTCCGTCGCCGACAGCAGCCCTGTCACCCGCCCATCGTCGACGACGGCCACGTGCTCGGTCCCGGCCGAGAGCATGTCCACGGTGGCCTCGACCGCGAGCTGGGAGATCGCGACGGTGGGGACCGGCGAGCGCGCGATCGCTCGCACCGGCGCCTCGATCGAACCGTTCTCACCGGCGACGTACGCGCGCACGTCGGCGTCGGTGACGATCCCGAGCTGATCGTCGCCGAGACGCACGAGCAGCGCCGAGACACCCTCCTCGCCGAGCCGGCGCGCGGCTTCGCGCAGCGCGATGTCGGGCTCGCAGAACGCCGGCGGGCGCACGAGCGCCGACACCGGCGTAGTCCCGACGTCGAGCAGGCCGTGGACGGTGTGGCCGGCGCGTGTCAGCCGCTGGCGTAAGGTGGCGGCGACGTAGCCCGCACCCTCCGGCCGGCCGAGCACCCGCAGCGCCGTCGCCTTGGGGAGGACCAGGCACTCCGCGTCCTCGTGCGCGCGGACGGTGAACGCGGGTGCCATGCCGGTCAGTAGCGAGGGGTGACCGAAGCACTCACCCGGCTCGAGCACCTGGATCAGCTCGCCCTCGTGGAGGATCTCGATCGACCCGCTGCAGATCACGTACAGACCGGTGGCCGGCAGCCCGTCTTCGACGAGCACGGTCTCGCCGGCCGTGACGGCCAGCTCCTTCGCGTCGGCCAGGACCTGCTGCAGCTCTGAGGAGCCAAGGCTGTCGAAAGGTGGCTGCCTCGCCAGCAGCGTCTCCAGCTGCTTAATCTGGGACGGCGATAGCATTAGTTTTGCTTATCGAGCCTAGTCCATATCGTCGTGGACAAATTACCGCGAAGCGCCAGACTGGAGCTGATGGCGACGATCATGCTCATTCTCGAGGGCGACGACGGCAGCTACGTCGAGTGGCGCGGCGTCGGCATCCGCGACCGGCTTGCGGCGCGTCTGCGCGCGGCGCGTCTCGACGGTGAACTGGCCGCTGGGAGCTCCCCCGACACAAGCGTCCGGCTCTCACTGCGAGCCCGCGTCCTCGGCCGGACCTCGACACGACTGGAGCTCGCGCGGCACCTGCGCGGAGTGATCGCGGATGCAGAGCGCGGGCGCAGGCCCCAGAGCTTCCGGATGCCCGTCTGCCGGCGCAAGGTCCTGAACGCACGGCCCGAGCTGGAGGAGCTCGCCACAAGGCTGACCGCCCCCGGAGTGCTCGGGGTCGAAGGCATCGCCCTTACTCGCCGCCTGCTGACAGACGGACGCGGGCCGATCTATACCCGCCCCGGTGCCGACGATCTGGTGATCGCGCTGGTCGAGGCGCTGCTCGCGCTCGATCCCTGCCCGCGACCGCTCGAGCACCCCAGCGGCTGGTGAACCTGGCGGCGGGTGTCACGGCTGCGGTCCGGCGCTGACCGCGGTCACCGACACCTCGAGACCATGGATCGATGTGCTCGCGCCCATGTCACTCGCCTGCGCGCACGTGAGAACGTTGACGTTGCTCCGATCGGGTCGCAGCTTCGGCCAGCCGCCCTTCGGGATCAATGCGACCCCCGCCGGAACTGCGTCGGTGATGTGGACGGGGACCACGAGGCTCCCCGCCGCGCTGCTCACACGCGCCAGCTCCCCCTCGGCGAGCTGCAGATCATCCGCGTCCGAGGCCGCGAGACTGAGGCTCAGCCCGCCCGAGCGCTGCACGACCCGCGGGTCGTTGGAGAAGCTCGAGTTGAGCGACCAGGACGACGCGGGCGAGAGCAGGCGCAGCCGCCCCTGCGCCGGCCGCTCGTCGGCGGTCGGGCGCGGTAGCAGCGGGTGACCGTCGGCGGCCGCCGACGGCGAGGCGAGCTCGACGCGCCCGCTCGGCGTCGGGAAGCGCAGGCCGGCGAACTGAACGACCGGGCGATCGGCGGGGGTCCAGACCGTTCCGCGATCGGCGAGGCCCGCGAAGTCGAGCCCGGCGCCCGATCCCGCCAGCACGCGAGCGATGATCTCCTTGTCGCTTTCGAGCAGCGGTGGATCGGTGAGGCCCATCGCGACCGCGAGGCGGCGAAAGATCTCGCTGTTCGGCAGCGCGTCGCCGAGCGGTTCGACCGCGCCGACCTGCGCTGAGAGCGCGCGGTGGAAGTACGGCACGACGATGTCATCGAACTCGAGCCAGCTCGCGGCCGGGAGCACGACGTCGGCGAGATCGACGGTGTCGGTCGCGAACAGGTCGACGACGACGGTGAACAGGTCCTCGCGCTCGAGCGCCCGGCGCAGACGGCCCTGCTCGGGGCATGAGGCAACGGGATTGGTGTTCCAGCAGACGAACGCGCGCGAACGCAGCGGGTCCTCGAGGTGCGCGGCGAGGTCCATGTGCGACAGCGGCTCGGGAACGTCCGGCACGGCGTCCGCGCCGCTGAGGTAGTCCTCGTCGATGCCACGGTTGCCGGCGCCGTTGAGGTAGAGGAACCCGCTGCCGGCTCGACCGAGGTTGCCGGTCAGCGCCGGCAGGGCAGCGACACTGCGCACGACGTTGCCACCGGTCGGCTGGCGCTGCAGCCCCTGACCGATCCACAGCAGCGAGGGACCGGCACCGTAGATGTGGGCGGCTTGCTCGACGTCCGCTGCCGCCACCCCGGTGCGCGACTCTGTCCATGCCGGGTCGCACGGCGCCGCGAGCTCGAGCAGCTCCTCCCACCCGATCGCACAGCGAGCGAGGAAATCCTTGTCCACGAGGCCGTCGCGCGCGAGCACGTGGATCAGGCCGAACGCAAGCGCGGCGTCGCTGCCGGGAAAGGGCTGCAGGTGCAGGTCGGCCTGCGCCGCGGTCGGGGTGCGGACCGGATCGACCACCACGACCGCCCCTGGTGCCGAAGGGAGCCAGTCCTCGTGCTGATGCGGCGCTGACGCCGACGGGTTGGCACCCCACACAAGGATGCACCGCGCATCGGCGGCCGTTCGCGGATCGAACCCCTCCAGCGAGGTCCCGTACATGTACGTCAGCGCGGTGTGGCCGGCGTCGTTACAGATCGTGTCCGGCGCGACCTCGGTCGCCCCGAGGCGGCGCATCAGGCGCATCGGGAAGAAGTAGGAGAGCAGCGAGAAGCTACCTGTGTAATGCGAGTAGGTGATCGTCGGTGCCTGGGCCTCGCGGACGATCGAGTTCAGGCGCTCTGCGACCACACCGAGCGCCTCCTCCCAGCTGACCGGGGCGAAGCTGCCTGTGCCCTTGCGCCCCCGACGCAGCAGCGGCGAGCCCAGGCGGGCGGCCGGATCGAGGAAGACGCCGTTATACGCGAGCGTGCACTTACGGCAGAGCTTGCCGCGGCTGACCGGATGGTCGGGATCGCCGCGGACGTGGACGACCCGGCCCTCGGAGACCCTGACGAGCGCGCCGCAGGCGTCGTAGCAGTCCCGCGGACAGGTGGTGCGTACGTCGTGTCGGTCGCTCATCGGAATGGACCGGTCGGCCGGTCGGCGTGCGCGGCGCCGACCGGCCGGAGGTCAGTTCAGGACGGCTCGATGATGGCAAGGTGTACCGGCACCTTGGCCTTACGTTGCACCGCCTGCGGTTCCTGGGACCACAGCATCCCACCGATCAGCCTCGCCCGCGGCTGGTCTGCGCCCATCACGATCGCACCGGCACCGAGCTCGCCTGCCAGCGCGCAGATTCGCTGCGACGGCTTCCGTGTGCCGAGCACCTGCCCTTCGGCCTTGAGTCCACGGCGGCGCAGCCTCGCCACCGCGTGTCCGACGATGTCGCGCTGCTCGTCCCATTCGGCTTTGGTGGGGACGAGGCCCGGGGTCTGGAGGCCGAACGCCACGCCGTGCACGCGGGCAATCGATAGCACGAGCACGGTGCCGTCCGCCGCGCGCGCGAGGTCGATCGCGAGCGCGATGCTGTCCGCCGTGAACGCGCGGCCCTCGCTGGCAAGGAGCACCGACGCGTGCCTCTCCTTCGCGATCGGCGTGCCCTTGACCCGGACACCACCGATCTCTCCGACCACGCGGGAGCGGCGTCGCGGGCGCGGCGTCGCCCCGATCGCCTCCGATCCGGCGCTCACGGGCTGACCTCAGTCGCGATCGCCGCCGGCATCTCCGATCCCGAATCCGCCTTCACTCCGCCGCCGTCGCGCTTGTCCTCGACGAGCTTCCGGTACAGATACAGGGGTAAGTAGAGGGCGAGGGCGAGGAAGCCGAGGAAGTAGAAGGGCAGGGTCGACTTGCCGGCCTGCGAGCATGTGCATGAGGCGTAGGTCGGGCCGCCGTAGAAGTAGATCAGCAGGAAGAAGGCGGCCATCGCCAGCGCCACGTATTTCATGAACTCGGGGAGCTTGATCGGCCTCGGCAGGTTCGGCCGGTGCTGGCGCATGTACCAGTAGCCGACCAGCACCGGGATCATGATGATCAGGTAGCCGACATTCGAGAACGTGTAGATCTGAACCGGCTGGCCCATGAACACGACCGCGATCGAGCAGAGCACGGTGAAGAACATGCCCGCGGCCGGGACACCGTGCCGGTTGAGCCGCGAGAAGATCTTCGGAAAGTTCCCGTCCGTCGACATCTGGTGCAGTGAACGCGCGGTGCCGGTGATCGCGTTCAGGCAGGACAGGACCAGCGCGACGATCAGCATCAGGCCGATGATCCAGCTGAGCGCCGTCGAAGCCGCCCCGGCGCCGAACACCTTCGAGGAGAAGGTGACGAACATCGTCTTCGGGTCGACCAGCGCCGCGCTGCCGAGCGCGTGGTTACCGAGGACGATTACGAACGCGACCGGGATCAGCGTGTAGATGAAGAGGCCGTAGCCGCCCTCGAGGTTGAGCGCGATCTTCGCGTCGCGAGAGGGGTTCTTGCACTCGCCGATGTAGCACGCGGCCGCCTCCATCGCGATTACGTTCCACGTCAGCAGGAACGCGAACGCGATGTAGATCGTGAACCAGCTGTGCCCGTAGATGGGCGCGAAGAAGCCGGAGCCGTCGGTGCGGTGGAAGTTGAAGAGCTGGCCGAAGTGGACGACCGAGGGGTGGAAGATCCACGAGATCGCGAGGAACGTCAACGGGATCATCGCGAAGATCGCCAGCACTGTCGCGAAGCCCGTGCCGAACTTCAGCCCCATGTATGACGGGATGAACAGCAGCAGGATCCCGACGATCGAGATGCCGATCGCCCACCACTCGATCGGCGTGCCCAGGGGCGAAACGGTCTTGTCCGAGAGGTGGGTGAGGGCCACGAAGTACTCGGAGGCCAGGATCATGTTCAGCGGCGCGACCGGGAACCAGCCCATCCAGTAGCCCCACGCACCAAACGCCCCGAGATGCTGTGCGGCCCGTGGAAAGCGGTCGCGGTAGGCAGGGTAGATGTAGGACGGCAGGCCGCCGGAGCGCTCCGGCATCATCGCCGCCATCTCGGAGAGCAGCAGGCAGAGGATCCAGCCGCAGGCGGTGATCAGCACCATGATCGGGATCGCCGATGCTCCCAGGGCGACGACCATCGTCGGGCCGATACCCGTGACGAGGATCGTGCCCGCCAGCCCGATTACGAACGCGCTCCACCACGTGCCGGTCTTCGGCATCCCTCCGTGCTCGTAGGTGAGGGTGTCGGTCTCTCCGCTGGCCATGCAGACCTCCGCCGATCGGTCGAGTGTTTGTTACTCCGCGCCGCCGCGCTGTGTGTCACTTAGCCTGACCGGCACACCCGATGCTGACAAGTGGGGAGCGGTCCATAATCCGAGCGCCAGATATAGCCGACCGGCACACGGACCGCCGGTCCACCCGGTTTATACGCACCGGCCAAGACACGGGACGTTCGCCGGCACTAGGCTGATCCGACGTAGAGAACTCGGAGGAAAGGACCGCTGTGGCGATATACCTGAGCATGCAACGCGTTCGCTTTTCGAGCCCCGATGCGTACGAGAAGTTCAAGGTCGTCTTCGCCGATACGCGCCGTCACCTGATGGACCTCCCGGGGTTCATCCACCTGACGTGGTGGGAGCACCCGGACGATCCGGGCTGGTTCAACGAGGTCAGCATGTGGGCCAGCGAAGAGGCCCTGCGCGACTGGCACATGAACACGTACCACAAGTACGCGAAGGCGTGGGCGGCTAACGGCGCGATCATGGAGGACATCATCAATAACTTCGCGCTCACGAGCACTCGCCTGCTACGCATCTGCCCGTGCTGCGGCGAGTTCCAAGACAAGGCGTACGATCTCGGGACCGAGCAAGCGGTGCTGCGAGAGACATGCCCCAAGTGCACCTTCACCTTCCCGGTGCTGACCGAGCAGCCATCGAGCTTCGCGGTATTCAAGGACCTCACGCCCGAGCCGGACCTCGACCTCGTCGTCAACGAGGACGGGCGGGAACCGGTCGGGGCGACGTAAGGCGGGCAGTACCGGGGGGGCGTCGCCGACGGTCCCCGACCGACCGGCCGGTGGTCTCCGGCGGGCGGTCTCCGGCGGGGCATGGTTGAATCCCGGGCATGAGCGACTCCCTATCTGCAGAGACGGTGATGATCAGCGGCCACGGCGGCGACGAGGTCGAGGCTTACCTCGCCCGCCCGAGCGATGAAGGTTCCCGCGGCGGGGTGGTCGTCATCCACCACATGCCAGGCTATGACCGAGGGACGAAGGAGATAACGCGGCGGTTCGCCGAGCTCGGCTACGACGCGATCTGCCCGAACCTGTACTGGCGCGAGGGTCCGGGCGCGGCGCCCGACGATGCGGCGGCGACCGCGCGCGCGCAGGGTGGCGTACCGGACGAGCGCCTGATCGGCGACGTCGGCGGCGCGGCCGCGTATCTGCGCGCGCTGCCCAGCTCGAACGGGAAGGCCGGGGTGATCGGCTATTGCTCCGGCGGGCGTCAATCGGTGCTCGCCGCATGCAGTCTCGATCTCGACGCCGCCGTCGATTGCTACGGCGCGTTCGTCACCGGCACGCCGCCCGCCGAGTTCCCGCTCAAGGTCACCAATCTCGTCGACCAGCTTCCGAATATTCGCTGCCCGCTGCTGGGGCTGTTCGGTAAGGAGGACTCCTATCCCACACCCGAGCAGGTAGCCGAGCTCGATGAGATCCTGACCGAGAACGACAAGCCGCACGAGTTCCACAGCTACGAGGATGCCGGCCACGCATTCTTCGCCACCGACCGGCCGTCCTACCGCCCCGCCGCGGCCAACGACGGCTGGGAACGGATCGAGGCGTTCTACGCGACCAACCTCGGAGGCTGAGCATGTGTACCTACGCCACCGTCCAGACCACGCTCGAAGGTAGCGCGAAGGGCCCGGCCGGCCGCTGGTTTCACGTCACCGACGGCACGGTCTACTTCGACCACCCCGTCCACGCGATGGCCGAGCACACCCTCAACATCGACTTCGCCGATCCATCGAGAGGCCCAGCCGCGCGGGTGGCGGTCGAGCTCACCGCGGCCTCGGCCCGCGACCTGGTCGCGGCGATCCAGGCCGCACTCGAATCCGCACCCGCCGAGCTCAGGCGCTGAGCGCCGAACACAGCCTCTCCCCGTCGAGCCCGTAGGCGACATTGTCGTCGCGGCCACGCATCGTCTCGGCGGCGAGCATCGCGTTGACGATCGCCTCCTCGGTCGCTTCGACGACAGCGTCGAACAGTCCCGTGATGAAGGCGTCGGACAGCATTCTCAGAGCGAGCGTGGGCGGCTCGTGAGCATCGCCCTCGCCGGCGTCCATCCCCGTGTTACCGGTCGCGAAGCAGAGGAACAGATCACCGCTCGCGTGCTCACCGACCCCGCCGGTCCTGGCGATCCCAAGGCCGGCCCGCTGCGCCAGCCGCGTGCACTGGTGGGGCAGCAGCGGCGCGTCGGTTGCGACCACGACGATGATCGAGCCCGCCCCCGGGGCGGCCGATTCGATCATCCCCGCGAGCGGGACCGCTTCGGGTCCGATCACTCGCCCGACGGGGGCGCCGTTGACGGCGAGCCGCGCTCGTCGCCCGTGATTGGCCTGCACCAGGACGCCAACGGTGTATCCGCCCTCCCGCTCGGGGCGCCGCCGCGAGGCGGTGCCGATCCCGCCCTTGAACCCGTGGCAGATCATCCCGGTGCCGCCGCCGACATTGCCTTCCGTGACCGGTCCTCCCGTGGCCTGCTCGACCGCCTCCGCTACGTGCTCGGGGCGCACATGGAACCCATCGATGTCGTTGAGCACGCCGTCCCACGTCTCGCCCACGACGGGCAGCGCCCACGGACTCACTCCCGCCGTGGCGCCCATGCGCTGCCGGTGGGCAATCAGAGCGTCGCGGACCACACCAACGCTATGCGTGTTCGTAATCGCCACAGGCGAGGTGAGCAGGCCCGATTCGCGGACCCATTCCATCCCGGTCATCTCGCCGTTGCCGTTGAGCCGGTGGCAACCGGCGAACAGAGGCCGCGTCCAGATTTCGCGGGCGGGCATGATCACGGTGACACCCGTGCGGACCGGGCCGTGCCCGGCGCGCAGCGGGCCCGAGCCCTCGATCAGCGTCACGTGACCGACGCTCACCCCGCCGACGTCGGTGATCGCGTTCTCGGGGCCAGGCTCGCCGTCGCCGATGACGATGCCGTAGTCGCGGGCGCGCACCCCCCTATTTTGACCCAGGCCGGCGCTCGGGCACGACGAGATGCGTCCAGTAGCGATCGCTCCTCGGCATCAGGAACACCAGGTAATAGATGAGGCCGCCGCCGAAGATCGCGGCGCAGATGACGAGGTCGCTCGACTTCTGCTGGCTGAGCGCGAGCCCGACCCCGACGAGGGCGATGATCGGGGACACGGGCCACAGCGCCATCTTGAATGGCCGCGGCAGCGACCGCTGGCGGATGCGGCTCACGATCGCCGAGATCGCGATCAGCGCGTACAGGATGATGATCAGCACCGAGGTGAACGTGACGACGCTGATCAGGCTCGATTGCGCGCACAGGACGGCGCCGCAGATGCCGACGAACATCGTCGCCACCCACGGTGTGCGGAAGCGCGGGTGGACCCAGTCGAGGGCCTTCGAGATCGGCATCGGCCAGGCGCGGTCGCGGCCGCTCGCCCACACGATGCGCGAGAACTGCAGCGTAATCGCCAGGGATGCGTTGAAGATCGCGAGGATGGCGCCGTAGGTGATCAGGGTCACCGTCGTGTGCCCGAAGGAGCTACGCACCACGTCGGTGAGCGGTGTGCTCGAGTGCAGGAAGCTGTTCAGGTTGGCCGGGCCGAGCATCACGCCGATGAACGGAATCACCTGGAAGATCACGCCGAGCGTGGCAGCGATCACGACGGCCTTACCGATCTGCCCGGCGGACCCTTCGGTCTCCTCGGAGAAGTTGATCGCGCTGTCATACCCGTTGACCGAGAACAGCGATGTAGCGAGGGCGGCGATGATCGCGCTGGTCGCGACCACGCCGATGCCGCTGCCGCTTGCGACGTGCGGATGGGTGAACGTGCTCAGCGATTGATGGGAGTGGGTGAATCCGGCGAGCGCGAGCACGACCACGACGACGAGCTCTATCAGCAGGAAGAATCCGATCATCCAGGCGTTGAACTTCACGTCGAGGAGCGCGATCAGCGCGACCAGGATCATCATCCCGGCCGCGATCCACTTCGTCGACAGGCTGGCGTCAAGCGAGTGGATGTAGGTCCCGACCCCGAAAGCGACGCTCGCGGGCAGGAAGATCGCCTGGCCCATGTAGTCGAGCAGCGCGAGGAACCCGATCGGCCGCCCAAGCACGCGCGTGACGATCGAATACAGGCCACCGGCGACCGGGAACATCGAGCCGAGCTCGCCCATGCAGAGCGCAACGTTGAGCGCGATGAAACCGCCGATCAGGTAGGCCCAGACGGAGCCCGTGCCGGCGGTCGCGATCACCGCGGTGCCGACGACGAGCAGAGACGCGGTCGGCGTTATGTCAGACAGCGCGAGCGCGAGGTTCCCGAAGATGTTCAGCTCGCGGTTGAGCTGCTCCTTGTACCCCATCTCTTCGAGCAGCGTCTCGCTCGCGACGATCGGCTCGCCGGGCACCGGCACGGTCTGGCTCATGGCGTCTCTCCTTTGTGGGCTACGCGAACACCGACAACGGAATCGTCAAGCCGACGTTCCACACGCCGGCGTCCACCACCTCGAGGATCTTCAGATCGCCCGCGAGGCTGCAGAGCATGTAGGCATCCTCACGCGAGAGGCCGTGCTCGGCGACCACCCACGCGACCATCGAGCGCACCGCCGTGCGCGTCCCCTGCATCAGGTCGGGATCGATTCCCATCGCCCCCTGGTGACCCGCGCCCTCGGCGAGCGCCGTCAACGGGCCCGCGGTGCGGAAGTAGGGGACCGGGATCGTGCGATGCTCGACCTCGAACCGGAGCGACGCCCGCATGTCGCATTCGATCGCCGCCACGCACACCTCACCGTCCCCCTGGGCGGCGTGGGGGTCGCCGCAGGAGAACAGCCCGCCCTCGCACCAGACCGGCAGCCACAGCGTCGACCCTGCGGTCAGGTGGCGGGTGTCGATGTTTCCTGCACCCTTGTGTGGCGGGAACGCCTCGGCCGTGGCGGGCTCGTCCGGATGTGTGCCCATCGTGCCGAGGAACGGCGCGATCGGGACCTGCACGCCCGGCACCAGCTGCGCGTGGGTGCGCTCCCGCAGGTCGAAGGTCCTCAGGTACGGGTCGGGAAAGTCATCCGGCAAAGTCCCGAGCCCTGGCAGGATCACGCACCAGCCCCAATCCCCATGCTCGAGCGAGACGATGTCGATCCGGAGCGTGTCTCCGGGCTGCGCCCCTTCGACATACAGCGGCCCGAGCAGGTTGTAGAGCGTCGCGAAATCGAACGAGGTGTCCTCGAAGCTCGCTCCCTCGTGTACCTGCCCATGCCCCGCCATCAGCAGGTCGTAATGCACGACGTCCCCGGAGCTGACGCGCAGCGTTGGCTCCAACGTGTTGTCCCAGCTGTGGTGAATGCGCCGCGGATCGATCCGGTGCTCCATGCGTCGTCACCGTTCTCTCTAGTCACTCACCGCGCCGGCGTGTTATCAGTGACTCACGGGCTCGAGCACCCGGGCAGCTTTACCCGCCGGCCAGGGCGAGGCATTGGCCACGTGGACAATATTTGGATAACGGACTGCACCTTTCGGCCCGAGACCGGCCGCCGGGGCCCGCCGTGCCGGCGAGGCGGGGCGCCGGGCCGGGTCGCCGGGCGGGCCGGGTCGCCGGCCGGGCCGGGCCGCCGGGCCGGGCCGGGCCGCCGGGCGGGGTCGCCGGACGTGCGATTGTCACGCGCTCGTCGCGGTCATGTCTCATCCGTGTGACGTCTACCCCGAAACGGACCACACCAGATTCTGGCGTGCTGAATCTACGACAACAGACCCTATGGAGGGATGTCGTCCGCGGTTGGTGCTAGATACGGCCGGTCCCTCGATTCGGTCGGGGCGACGTTAGCCGCACGGCTGGTACCCGCGCGGCGGCCACAATC
>Ga0302325_10004316_pt1 | contig 32923 bp, 45 predicted proteins | sample Palsa_T0_2_FD_201948 | JGI IMG/M metagenome (GOLD analysis project Ga0302325, IMG submission 201948) | Peat permafrost microbial communities from Stordalen Mire near Abisko, Sweden - Palsa_T0_2 | ecosystem: Environmental > Terrestrial > Soil > Palsa > Peat permafrost | place: Sweden: Abisko... | reverse complement strand
AAAATGAATTGCGTGTTACGCGAGCACAAGTCGATGAATTGCTCTCTACGAATCTCGATAATGAGAATGTCATTCGAATGAAGGTAAGAATCCGAGATGACTGAGCTGATAGTAGGACTCGCAAATAGCGTTGCTTCAAGAGAGCATTCAACAAAGAGCCGCCAAAGAATCAGATATAAACTCGGATCATTATAATGCAGTATTGGATTCGAATCGTTTACTCGAGCAACAACTCGAGGAGTTCAAAGCAGCAGCTGCACAAGCCAGCGATGCCCGTCAAAAGGCGGAACAAGCGAAGAAGAATGCACTCGAGCAATTGCATGTCCTTCGTCAAGAAGCCGAGATTCAGGCCGAAGATCTCCGATCCGCCGAAGCAGAGACCAAGAAAGCTTGGAAGATTGTTGGTGATGCCAACGCGAAAGCTACAGCTCAGGCCAAGGAGCTCAAGGAAGCGCAGAACGCAAAGTTGCAGCTTACAGCAAAGGCCGCAGCACTTCAACGCGGTATGGATGAGTTGAATAGTTCTACCCAGCTGGGCGGTGTTGAGAGAAGTCGACTTGAAACTGAAATCGCTACCCTTCAACGACGGCTGAGAACGGAGCAGGAACTCACCAAACGCGCAGAGGCCGACTTGACTAGCAAAACAAGAGAAATCGAGGCGTCCAGATATCAGGGTACCGAGATTTTGAAATCCAAACTTGCGACCCTCATCAGTCAAAAAGAGAAGCTGGAGCTGGCTGCAAAAGATTGGCACGGCAAGTATGCGGACCTTTGCTCACGACTGGACCAAAGCGAAGCGCACAAATCTCGAGCTTTACTTGAGTGTGAGGATTTGGTATTGCTCCGAGTTATATCGCTGATTTAGAATCATGAACTTGTCCGATCTCAACAGGTTGGCAGTGCAGCCGAGCGTCTTGCCATGAATCTGAAGGTTTACTCCCTTCTGAAATATATAACAATAGTCCATGTTGTCGGAGGCACAATCGGAAGCAAAGGATGTCAAGTTCAAATTGGGTCAGGCGCAGACAGAGAACTCCAAACTTCGCCAGGAATTATCCTCAACTACTAAAGATCTGGAAGAACGTACTCAGCAGCTCCTTCTGTTCCAACGAAGCATTGGAGTGCTTCCACGAGAAACAGCTTCTACCAACGACTGGGACGCCTTAAAGCACGAGACCCTTAAGAATGTGGATTTAGCGAAACGGCTTGAGGAGGCGACCATTGCCGTCCAGGTCTTGGAAGAAGCGAAAGCATCTCTCGAACGTCGACTGCATAACGCTTCAAACTGGAAAGAGGACATCGACCAACCAAGCCGGCCACAGTGGCGCACAATGGATGACGTTGCCAGATCTAGGAGTCGTGAAGGATCTCCTTTAAGATCTCTTCCATCGAGGTTGAGAGAACGCACTGGCTCAATCTCATCTCTCTCATCCGTGACGAGATCGGATACCGATAGCAATGGCTCCGACGACCTTGCTCATCGTAAGCATACTCAAAGCCTTAGGAACGAGATTGAGGATCTAACGACGAGACTTGAGCTTTCTGACATGCAGCGTCGCAGACTGGAAGCCCGCAGTGCCCCTACCCTTAGCCGCCAAAACTCCTCGGACGGCGAATCATTAGAAGCTCGACGACTGCAGCGGGAGAACGTCCGGCTGCATGAGCTTGTTGAAGAGCAGGCCGAGAAATTGGCAACGATTGAGGGACCAAAAGCTGCAGCTACTAAGGATAGCGAATCTACCAAGCTCCTGGAACAAAACGTCAAATCGCTGGAACAAACTAAACAGCGGTTGACAGAGCAACAGAATCAAACTCTTCGCGAACTCACCAAAGTCCGCGGAGAATTGGACAAAGCCATTGCATCCAGTCAAACAACGGAACGGCAAGTCAGATCGCTTAAGCAGCAGCTGCAGGTGGAACAAAGCGCCCGTGAAGCAGAGCGAAAGACTCATCAACAATCGATGACTGAGCTCAAGAATCTCAAGATCCGAATGGAGACGACGTCTGGTAAATTTGCGGAACTCGAAGACACCATCAAAATGCATAAAGCGAGGACGGAGGATCTCCAAAACAAACTGGAGGATGCTGAGATTACGGCGCACAATACAATGCGTTCTGAAGCGTACGCTCGAGGTCAACTCCAGGAAGTGGAAGATGCCCTAGCTGCTGCCTTGAACGAACAACGAAAATCGGACGATAGCCTTATCAACCTACAGAAGGAGTTGCGACAACTGGAAGCCAAGGTTATTGTTCCGTCGAATGTTGCTGATTGTAGTACGAGGACAATGCGGCAGAATTGAAGAGCACGAAAAACAGATGTCAGCGACTTGAACATGACTTACAGGATCTTCACACGCATCAAGATTACGAGGTCAAAGAACGATCATTATCTCTCGAACAAACTCGTTCTAAATACCAGCGTGAATTGGAGGATTTGACTAAGGAGCTTGAGCATGAGCGTAACTCTGCTGTTAATGTCCATGCAGAGAACAGGTGGGACCCGTCTTAATCTGGCTAATATCATTAGACGGTTACGAGCAGAACTAGAAGCTGTCCAAGCAAAGATACACGATGATGTCGCAAGTGGTTCAAATTGGGCAAAGGAGAGATCCAGGATGGAAGTCCAATACAAATTGCTATCAGAATCATTCGAGGAAGCAGTTTCTGCGAACCGTGAAGCTCAAAGTCAACAAGTGACTTTACTCAGCCAGAACCGATCTCTGCGAACAAGGTATCATATACTGAATATACTTCTAACGAATAGTTTGGAACAAGCTGAGGAGCTTCGTGCCAATTTATTACGCGAAAAACTGCAACTTGAAAACAAGCTAGAGAATTTGAATGAGAGTGGTATATTTTCTCATGATTCAAATCCGGAACGACATCCCGGACTGTTGGAGAAGAAAATTGTCGATCTCAAGTCTGAATTGGCGGAGAAACAGGATGCAGCTGCTGCGGCGACAGAAAAAATGCGCAGGGCTGAGATGGTTGCTTCGGAGGCACAGAAAGAGATTGCTGCGGAACGGCAAAGCATTGTACAACTTCACAAAGACAAAGTACGCCGTCCTTAGGATTTTCTAACTTTAGGCGTTGCTCGAGAAGACAGTGAATGATCTCCGGATGAAATTGGTTGATCTTGAAACACGATCGTACAAGGGAGGCAATAGGGAAAGTAATTCTCTGTCGAAACGAATTCAAGATGTACGTGCCACTTATCGCCACATGACTAACACGCAGTTGGAGAATGAATTAGAAGAACGAGAGAGAGAACTCGCCAAACAGTCCCGAGTAGATCGCAACCTGGAGCGACAAATGCAAGCGCTCGAATCTGAGCTAGAGACAAAAGAAAAAGCACGAGCTCGACTGGAGCAGGATTTACAAAGAACGGAGGAGAAAAATGTGAAATTGAGGCAGGTCATCGACGAGATGATGAGTGAAAGTACGACGCCGACCAAGCTCGGCAGATTTGCTTCCACGAGAAGTGGCAGATGATTGTTTGCATGGTTTTCTTTTTGCAGATACGCTGGCTGTATTCATACTAGTACATGGCGCGCATTGGTGGTTTGGTTTGGTTTGGTTTAGGACGTAGGAATTGATGGCTACATTGGATACCTGACATTGCGATGTCGTGACTAATATACATTGCACCCCTTCGCAGGGATCTGATCGTTAAACGGACACATTCTCCTCTCGCAGCTGATCTGCCAGCTTCTTTGCACGCTCTTTCGCCTTTTGGACCACCTCCTGTTCCCCGCGCTCTCGTTCGGCGAGTGCATCTTGCAGAAATCTCGCCTGATCCGATCTCATTTTCTCCCTTCCTTTCTCTTTCTTCAATTGCTTCATCTGCCGCTCAAGTAATATCGCGCCACGATAACGGTTAATAACCGATTGCTCAGCCATGAGTCTCGAGAGCGCCTTCATATCTTCATTTGGCAACGGATCCACTTCCCCGTTTGCAATTGCCAATGAGGAAAGGAGATTCTTTTGACTTCTTGCGCCGACAAGAGGGGTGATTTGGGACTGCACGCAGTATTGCAAAAAGACTTGTTGAGCAGTGATGTTTCTTTCCTCGGCAATAGATTCTGTAGTCGGGTTCCTGACAATGCGATCGCTCCCAGTGAGAGTGTAGAATGTATTATACTGAATTCCGTTTTCTCGACAGTACCGAGGAATTTTATATTCCGGATCCCATGGAGAGTGCAGTGGATTCTGAACTATCTGTATTGCACCGGGGACAGCTTCGTGAAGATATGATAAGGTGTCAACCGATGCGATGTTGCAAAGACCAGTGTACCGAACCCTCTTTTCTGCTTTGAGTCGCAGGAGCAGATTGAGCAGGGCCGCCATCGAATCGCCGGTGATTTCTGGGGCGTTGACGAGGAATGCATCGAGATACATCGTTTTCAAATTTTCTAGGGAGCGGAGGAAAGAGAGATGACACGCTTCTTCGGCATTTTGACCCTCGTACGGTGGATAGGGGGGATTGAAGGGCGTGTGATGTGGCTGTGAGACGAATTTGCTCTGAACAAACAGATCTTCTCGAGGAATAGTAGTCTGTGAGAGAGACATCCCGACGTACGTTTCAAAGCTGTTTTTCACTAAAGTCAACAAGGACTATGATCGTGACATACTCCAATTTGCAGAGTCGATGGAGCGATATCCCAGAGCGAGAGCCTCGTTGAGAAGCCTCGCTGTTCTCCATCTCTTATATCCAGTCCCATATATGATGTTCTGGATCTGTTTCCCGGAAACAGTGGACAGTCGGCTCATACATTCAAATCCGCCAAAAACTCGTCACGCCGCAATCGTCGAACACTCGAAGCACTTTCTCGGCCGCTCGGCGCACATATTTTTGGGAACTCAGATCAGAGCCGTCAAACTCGCACGGATGAGCCGCTTTAAAGTTAGCAGGCGATTGTGCCTAGAGTCTAGAGAAGAAAATCGGGCGATCAAAATTGTGCATCATCATTGTCGCGAAGAGTCATCCACACAAAACGACAATGTCTTACCAGCAATACCCGCAAGACCCCGTCGACGACGACTGGGAACAGGCCGCAGACCTGTCTCAGCAGACTTCCCAAATGCACATTTCGCAGCAACAGCAACAGCAGCCGCAGCCTTCATTCAGACCACAGGCGAACACGTTTGTGCCCGGTGGCCAACCTTTCTATCCTCAGCAGCAGTACTATCAGCAGGGATATCCTCCCCAGCAGCAAGGTTATGGCGCACAGGGAGGATATCCACAGTATGCCCAGGGCGGGTATGGATATCCGCAGCAGGGAGGGTATGGAGGAGGAGGGTATGATGCTCCGTATGGCGCGCAACAGGCATATCAGCCTCAACTGCTGCAAAGAAACCAGAATCCACCTGCACAGACAGCCAAGAAACCTGGTACGTCCATGATGAGTCCACTCGCTAATTTCATAGAAGAAAAGAAGACTGGCAGTGGATTGCCTAGTTTACCGCCGCCCAGAGCACCGATCGCTGGGAATGTCTCTGTCACTCCTACCTCAAAATCGACAGGACCCGCCAAGGTTCTGAAGATCGGAGCCTCCACTCCGTCAGTGAAACCAGCAGAGAAGAAAGAGAATGCACCCGCACCCAAGAAAGATGATACTCCACCGAAGCCGGCCAAGGAAGAACCCAAGCCTGCTGAACCTAAAGAAGTAAAGGAGAAGAAGCCCGCATCAAACACTCCCTCGAAAGCGCCTTCGCAACAAACCTCCCGCGCCCCCTCCGTCAACGGCGACGAGACTTCTACTCCAGCAGAATCACGCGATGCAGACGCAGTCATCAAAGAACAAGAAGAAATAGTAGACGAGTCATTGGTGCAGGATATGTATGGAAAAGAGCACGTCAACATCGTCTTTATCGGCCACGTCGATGCCGGAAAGTCCACCCTCGGAGGCAATATTCTCTACCTGACAGGCATGGTCGACGAACGTACTATGGAGAAATACGAACGGGAGGCCAAAGAAGCAGGTCGAGAATCATGGTATCTCTCATGGGCATTGGATTCGACGAAAGAAGAGCGTAGTAAGGGAAAGACGGTCGAAGTCGGCCGTGCAAGGTTCGAGACTGAGAAGAGACGATATACCATTCTGGATGCGCCTGGCCACAAGAGTTATGTTCCTAATATGATTTCAGGGGCTGCACAGGCGGATGTGGGGGTCCTGGTTATTAGTGCACGGAAGGGCGAGTATGAGACTGGATTTGATAAGGGTGGTCAAACTCGTGAGCATGCTGTGCTGGCCAAGATGCAAGGGATCAACAAACTGGTCGTTGCAATCAACAAAATGGACGACCCGACAGTCGAGTGGAGCAAGGAAAGGTATCGCTCCCGTTAAGTCTGAAAACTAATTTTAGATATGAGGAATGTACCAAGCGACTTGCTGTGTTCTTGAAGGGGAATGGGTTTAATCCCAAGACCGATCTCTTTTTCATTCCAATTTCTGCGTACAAGGGACACAATATCAAGGATCGCATGAGCAAAGACATCTGTCCTTGGTATGATGGACCCAGTCTCCTCGAATATCTCGATTCCATGCAATCCCTCGAACGCAAAGCCAAGGCCCCTCTGATGATGCCCATCGGCGGAAAATTCAAGGTACCAATTGAGCGCAAGGCACTCTAACAAGTAGGACATGGGTACCATTATTGAAGGGAAGATTGAATCCGGATCCGTGCGCAAGGGTGCCTCCGCTGTCATTATGCCCAACAAATCAACAATCGAAATCCTGGGTGTCTACACAGAAGCAGACGAGGAAATGCCAGTGGCATCATCGGGAGATCAAGTCCGTTTGCGTCTAAAAGGTGTAGAAGAGGAGGAAATCAGTATTGGTTTCGTGTTATGCAGTCCTAAAGCACCAGTCCATGTCGTCACTACATTCGAAGCACAAATCGCCATCATCGATATCAAGAATATTTTGACAGCGGGATATACTTGTGTCATGCACGTCCACACGGCCGTACAGGAAGTCAACTTTGAAGTACCTCCCTCGAAATGTTCTCGAAATCTAATGTTAGGCGCTCCTTCATAAGTTGAACAAGAAAAATCAACGAAGCAAGAATCCTCCCCCGTTTGCGAAGAAAGGCGACAAGGTAGTCGCGAGATTAAATCTGAACACACCTCTTTGTCTTGAGAAGTTTGAGGATTATCCCATGTTGGGTCGATTTACTCTCCGAGACCAAGGTACTTTAACGTTTTCCATGCCATGCTGACTTGTAGCCACGACCGTTGCGATTGGAAAGATTACTAAGTTAGTCACCGAGTAAGGTGTGAGCTGGAGTGGTATATATAGTCATGAGAGGGCATAAGGCGTAAAATCATTTCTCTAATAATGTTCTAAAGTTGCCATGGCTTTCAACATGAATTTAAACTTCCCATTCGTCTCACATGTCGTTAGGGCAGGTAAACCATTGTTGTAACATTACGGGTATCTGAATTTTTTTGTGTCTAACACCAACTCTCATATGCCATACTTGTAACACTATGCAAGAGCGAATTCCTTTTGCGCTTCATTCTCGTGTTCCTCCTCGTATTCCACCTCGACACGTGCAATCTTCCTCCTCTGACTGCCGCCATTTGTAAGAAGTTTACGTTTCCCATTGACTTCTTCCTCTTCGTCTTCTTCCTCTTCCTCGTCACTTTCCTCAAAATCACTTTCCACTGCCTCTCCATCGCCAAGCCAGTCATTGAACTCCTCATCCCCAGACATAATCCCTTCATCATCGCTAACAAACTCGACGTCTCCATCCAATTCTTCTTCCTCCTCCTCCTCGTCTTCGTCCTCCACTTCGCCTCGTTCAGCCCGTGCTCGCTGATCAAGTACTTTCTTCCATATCTCCTCATTCACATTCAACATGTCCTCCGTATAATTCCCAGACTTCAACCGATTGACAAGTTCCTTCTCAATTTCCTTTTCGAGTTTCGCCGCTGCAAGCGCCTTTCGTTCCCTAGTTTCTTCCCGTCGAGCCTTCTTTGGCGCCATCCTCGTCACTGTTTTGGGTCCAGGCGCAAGCATCAACCGTCTTGATCTAATCAGGTATTGTGTCAACTTGGTGAGACGCTGTTTACATTTGTGCGTTAGGAACGTGGGATAGTATAACAGGCGCTCATCGATCTATGTCAACCTCTCCAAGTTAATGAAAAGGTACCTGCGACAAAGCAGTCTGATAATTCTGGGATAGTTTGAACTTCTCCCACCACTTTGCAGGCGAATGCATCCGTTCAGGTGTTTTGATGTATAAGTAGAGCACGCCGTTCTGTTCGCGGATAGTGGCATACTTGGAAAGGAGAGGACATGATTGTCTTGAGCAGAGGCCGGTGACGTTGTACTCGTTGCGGCAGAAGCTCTGAGTCTTGGCTCTGTCTGTTAGAAAAGAGGATAGAAGGGGATGTACTTTACTTTGTATGAGCAGAAATCGTGATTGACGACGTTCCAGATAAGTTCGTCCGAGTTCATTGCTCAGGGGCAAATTGTGGACGGTGAGCAGAAACTTTTTTATCGCAGATTTTCAAGCGCTTTCTGATTGGTGGGGCGGACAGCAGCAAGCACCAGCAGCGTGCACTCTTTCGCCGCCACCTCGAATCTGACCTGGAGAACTCACCCACAATATATTTCTGTCCTGGTGTCACAATTTACCTTTAGTACGGAAAAGTCTACTCTTCACATAAAATGAGCTGTAATCTGTTTACTTTCGTTCGAGTATTTAAGTGGCTTCATTCGATACGCTTGAGGATCGATGATCTGCATGGAAGACATCTGAGGAGCAAACACCTCAAACATCCCGAGGATACGAAGCAACACAGAATTGCTTTGTACGTAGGCGTTACGGCACGGTATCCCTTGAGATGGTTACCGCGTGTCTTCCCCACGCCTAATCTAGGGCAAAGGAAAGTGAAGATGACAATTCCCTACGGCCTTGAGATTTGAACGTCAGGCATACTTGTTAAAATACGATCGTCGTCCTGAGCGGCCAGCAGGTTGGGGGCGAAGAAAGCAGTAAACACAATAAAACTGACTGACAATAGCATTGAGGAAAAATATGGAGATAATAAGGATATATTCAATTCTATGGACCGACGAATGATCACCACAGATCATCTAATGCCTTCATATTAGTAATTTCTCGCAAGGGGATCTTACTCAACTCTCTTCGGATCGCGAGGGAACGGCGAATTTCTCGCCTTAACACATACACCTTTATGCACAGGTGCATTATCCTCCATGACAATTGGCTCACTTATATCATAGCGAGACTCTTCCACAAAGGTTTTCAGAGGCCCAAGTAGCACCTGCTCGCAGTATACCTTGGAATTGATCTTTTGTCCCGCTTTCAAGTCGAAAAAAAACCCTGGCCCCATTTTCCCCACTCGGAATGCTCCCCACAACATCATACCACCTGTAGCACGCTTCCTAGCATCCACACAGTCCTTATGAAACTCCTCTCCAGTTTTCCTCCAAACCCACATAATACACTTCCTGTTCTCGCCAACTTTAATACTCATTTCATCCGTAAAAATAACCCGTTTCCAATCCTCAACTGTCCAGTCTTTGTGTGCCTTAGCAAAGGCTAATCTTCGCTTGTAGTCGATTTTTTTGAGAAGTGGACGACGTCTGGCAACACAGCGACGAAACTTGCGGCCATGTCGATGGGTGCTGGTGCTGATGCTGATGCCTTGCGAATTTTTGCTTGATCTAGTCTCTCCCAGGATTCCGGCTCAAGCGCGGGAATTCACAGAAACGTTCGCTTTAATCAGTCACCACAAAAATCCACTTCCCTCGTGGCACTAGGGCGCAGTCGACGATATCATGTGTAATTATCTGCTTCAAGAATATTCGCATATCAAAAGACTCGATTCAAGATAAGCAAACCGAATGAATCTTTCCCCCCGTGGTGGTGGACGGATCTGCGTCCGCACGTTATAAATCAGAAATTGAGCTCAACTTCCGCTTGTCATACTGGTTACTGGTCGGGCGCAGTCACCACGGCTAGTGCCAGCGCGAGGGGTGCTTCCAAGTTCCGAGTCATGACTATGCGGTGGTCACTTTGGGCCCCACGAGCCGTGGTGCGCCTGAAGGGTCCTGCCCACCCAGTCATTGTCTATCTTTCTTTAGGAATTAATTAAATTGCTTCTATGGAGGGGGAAGTCTTCTAAATCATTAATCGAGCGTTTCTCGCTTACTCTGACATGTAAAATACTCTCTGCTTTTCTACTCCTTGATGGCATATTCTCTCCTGAACTTCTCATCAATCTTGGTAAGATAATAAGTCCCCTTCCTTAAACGCTCAATGCTACCCTGGGGAATATATCCCTTGCCCTTCGATAAATGCGCTGCCTCACGCAACTTCAACAACTTCCATTAGCACAAAATTAGTAAAGGGGAATACCTCCTCGTACAATTCTGGGGCGAGTTTCTCGCGCTGTTCAATGACCGATTTGAAATCCAAGTTCTTGGCAAGATCAGAGATATCGCCAACGACCTTGAACGAAAAGAAACTAGAAGCAAGGCCGCTTCCATAGGAAAACACTCCGATCTTCTTGCCCTTCAAAGCCTCCGCGGAGTGTTCGATCAAGATACTTGCGAGAGAACTGTATACACTGGCGGTATACATGTTTCCGACCAATCTTGCAGCATAGGTACCGGGGTACACTCTCTCGGCGAATTTTTTCTTGGTAAGGGCCATGAAGGCTTTTTCCACGCCCTTGTCCGTTAAACTCTTTTCATAGTCAACGGAGGTGATTGACTCGTCGAGGGAGGCGAATTCCTTGTTGGACGGGGAGGACAAGTAATCGTTGTAGGCGAGACGAGCATAGGACTTTTGGACGAGTTTGCAAGTCGGTGCGTGGAATGCGATATGGGCGAAACGATCAATGCCAGCGGCTTCTTCGTGCTTCGAGTGGCCGTTCGTAAGACCGTTGGCAGCTTTGGCTTGTTTCTCGCACTTGGCGTTGTAATACTGGTAACATTTATCCAGAGCGCGAGTATAACAAGTAACGCTGTAATGTCCGTCCACGACGGGATATTCCGACGTCAAATCGGGCTTGTAGAAGTCGTAGACATGTTCCATATGAGTACCAACCAAGCCTATACATTAAAACAAATTACAAAAGAGTGTACCTGGCTCAAGAACGAGAGGAGCATTGGGGCCAACTAACATGACCACTGCTCCTGCTCCGCCCGTGGGACGTGCGTTGCCCTTGGCGTATAAGGCAATATCGCCAGCAATAACGATAGCATTGCGTCCGTCCCAACCCCTTGATTCGACCCAGTTGACGGCATTGAATAAGGCATTGGTCCCTCCATAGCACGCATTCATGGTGTCGACTCCCAAAATGTCTGTATTCCCGCTTTCAGCGAACAGTTGCATCAAGACCGATTTGATGGACTTGGCTTTGTCGAGAATGGTCTCAGTGCCAACTTCGAGACGACCAATGGAGCGTGGATCGATGTTGTTGGTAGCCATAAAATTTTTCAGCGTGGTAAGCGCGATCGAGTAGATATCTTCTCGGTCGTCGCAGAAGCCCATGCGGATCTGGCCAAGACCGATGGTGTACTTGCCTTCGCTGACACCGTCGTATTTTTCAAGTTCGGCTTGTTCCACGAACTGGGAGTCAGAGAAGAAATTTTCACCTCGCGTACCTGATTGGGAAAGTAAATTCCCATGGAGAGGATTCCGACATTGTCTGGTGGTGAAAAGGGCATGATGATGCTGTATTCGACGCGAGTGCTGTGAAAGGCTTGGCGGTCAAGTCGAGAAAAAGGAGGAAAAATAGTTTAACCAAAAAAGCGGTAGACCGTATTTAGGTGGTTGAGACGGAGACTTTTCGCGTGTGTCTGGGAGCGACGGGTGCAACAACGAGTGTCTCTAAGAATGCCTTTCTAATAAACGAGGGTGATTGAGATCGAGAGTTAATTGATCCGAATGCGTTGGTGGTTGCCAGGAAGTGATTATTCCAAGACGATTCTTGCCACGGTTGCTTGGCTTGGCTTGGCTTTTGTGGCTGTGGACAACTCGCCTTCCGTCCATTGTGTTGGGCTGCGGGCCCCAACTTTATCACGAGCCCGCCCGGTCAGATAGAGCACGTCATTGGCCCGTGTCGCGCAGGCACATCGAGGCACGGGGTCCGCCTCATTAAAAGTCCCGACTCCCACCCAACACAAATCCACCGCCAGCACACACATATTAAAGTCTTTTTACATGCAGAGAGGCATGGATGGTGTCTCCTAGACCGACTTTGCGCGCTAGAACAAACATATACTTTTCGCTATGCTATTTAGATCTGTCTACTCTTTCATTTCGATATCCCCATCTTTCAGTAACGCATCGATATCAAAAGCTTCTGCCCATTCAGATACAACGGCCTTTTCATCTGCGATATCCACTGGCGCAGCAGGTGGTTCGCACCACCATTTTATCTTTCCAAGCGACCAGTCATTCAGTACTATTTTGCCCGCAGATTCCAACAACGGTATTCCGCCTCGTCCTAGTCTACCGCGTTTTCGCGCGACCTGTACGAGAAACTCGGTCGTGGAATCGATATACTCTGAAACGGTAAACTCGGGAATCCCATAAACGTCCGCTAGATCCTTTAACAATACGGGTGTCCTTGCCAGTCGTCGAATAATCTCATCGATTGCAGGGCGGACGTCCAATATCGCTGACGAGGGCAAGACGTTCAATAACACCAACGCAGTTTGATCGACATTTGTGCTGGGGAATACAATCCCTGGAGAATCGAGGAGAGTGATGCCGTTGTCTAACTTGACAGATCTCGTTTCCTTGGTCAACCCTGCTTCGGATCCAGTGACGACTTTATCTCCTTGGCCGAGACGACGAGTGAGTGCGTTGATGATACTTGATTTGCCGGTATTAGGGAAACCAATTATTCCAACTGAGAGGGAGTGTTTTAGTTGTGATGAGCGGGATTTGAGTGCATTGTGAAGGAGGAGGGTAAGTTTCTTTTGAGGGAGATTGGGATGCGAGAATTGGGGATTTGTGTTGGAATGGAATGGCAGGACAGGGAACGAGCGACGTAGATAGTGTAGCCATCGATTTAAAGTCTCCTGGGGAATCAAGTCTGTCATTAGTTTTTTCACCACGACGGGGACTACCGATTTTGTTGAGTATTAGAATGAGTTGTTTCTCGCCATGAGGGGATTCCCGGATCATTTGCTCGACTTCCTTTGACCGTGTTCCTTCTGGATCTCGTGCATCCAGAATATAAAGTATAACATCGGCATCCTCCATGACCTTCTTAAACTCCTTATTATACGCCTTCCTCGAGGTATCCTTCTTCGTAGCATGTTCCTCTACATCCCCATCCTCCTCATCCACCATCATATCCTCCTGCTCATACTGCACATCCCTCTCTTCAGCCGACTGCGCCAGCCTCGCGATCCCCGAATCCTCCACCTCCATATCGTCCTGACTCCCCTGCGTCATCTGCAGCGCCTGACTGTCCTTCCGCTTCTGGCGCTCATTCTCCAAGTTCTGCCGACTCTGTTCGATCTCTTTCAGCAGCTTTTCCTTGAACGGGAATAGTTTCGGGACACCGGGGTCTTTGTGTAGTTTTGATCGGTTTTGGGGGTTTCCTTTGGCCAGTTTGCGGGATTTTTTGTTGGCGTTCGAGATTGCTTTTTCGACCTTGTTTCGCTGCTTTGCTGTGGAGCGAGCAGAGGACTTTTCTACATGGATTAGTGGCTGGTGCAAGGAGGAGGATGTACTGTTTAGTTTTGTCATGGTGGTTTGTCCCTGAATGAGTCGCTGCAAATTTTCGCCCACAAATGAAAACTCAACCGCCGATCAGATCAATCTGATCGCCGAAAAATGGCTTAGCATGATCAGATCAATCCAGATCAAGTACTGACCGAAAGTATAAGTGGGCGGTTTAATGTTGTTCAATCCAGCTTGAGAACCGTTTGATGGACTGAATGCATTTTCCAGACCGAGCACGAAAATCCAACGAGCCAGCTAGCGGAGGAGCAAGTCGAAGGCACATGTTACTTTTCATCCATGACTGTGTGACGAAATCCTCAACTCTCTTTCGTGATACCTCATCTAGCAATACACAATATGCCAAGCATTCTATAACCTCCCTACATCTGGTGCATCTCCTTCAACAAACTCCGGACCTGTTCCACCATACTATCCCTCTCAACGAGATCCCCATCACCCTTGGTCCCAAATTTCTTGATCTTGACTTTATTCTCTGCAATCTCTGCTTCTCCTACGATCACTCCCACAGGCACGCCGCCCTTCTCCGCCAATGCAAATTGTTTCGAGTAATGAGCCGGTTTGGATTTATACTGGAATTCAGCCTACCATTAGTCCACAAAGTCTCATTAAAAACGCAAATGTCCACACAAAGCAGGGACATTTGTATTGCGAGGAAGTACCTTTATTCCTGCATCCCATAACTCGCGGACAATAGCAAACCGCTGCTCAACAGTAACATTCCCCATAGCCACCACATAGACTTGCGTCTCGCTCCCCCGGACCGTCTGTTCCACAGCATGCTTGGCTTTCAATATTGCAAAAACCCGCTCAATTCCAACACTCATTCCCACACATGGAATACGACGCGCCTCTCCCGCGAAACGACCCACTAGATCATCGTACCGGCCGCCCCCACAAAGACTCCCCACGCCGACCGATTCCGAGATATCGTCGTCGGGGGCGGCGGATTTCTTTTGACGCGGTTTGGCGGTCGAGGTGGGTATTGTTGTGGAGGAGGGTGGGGGAGGAGGAGCGGATGCGGAGGTTATTACTTCGAAGATCATGCCGGTGTAGTAGTCTAGGCCTCGGGCGAGGGAGAGATCGAATGAGACCTGGTGAAAGTTAGTGTGGGTACAATTGGGGCAAGGAGAAGGGGGTGGGGGTACGTGGGCGCTTGCGTCTAGGACGTCGATGTAATCGAAGAGGAGGGACATATCTTCGAGGCCGTGTTTTGCAGATGCATTCGCGAGGAGTTTTTCATCTGCCTTCAAGTTTTCCAACAACTCCCGTCCCCCTCCAATTAGCCCGACCATACAAACAAAAAAAATAAAATCCGGAGTAATACCCTTAAGTTGGACATACTCCCTAATCCGATCCGCCACCTGCCCATCAAGACCCTTCGTCTCCACCATCTCCGTCCGAACCTGTTCCCAAGGCAACTTATCCAACTTATCCACCGCACTGGAAATACTCCTAACCTTCTCCGCGGGGACGCCACAGACCTCAAACAGCCCATCCAGCACCTTGCGATGATTGACCTTGATGGTAAACTCCCCGATATCCAGCGCCGTGAAGACCTCGTCGATGATGCGGATGATTTCCGCGTCGGGGATCATGGCGTCGTAGTCGCCTGCTATATCGAAATCGCATTGGAAGAATTCTCGCATGCGGCCTTTTTGAACGGCCGGTTGGTCGCGGCGGTAGACTTTTGCGACGTGGTAGCGTTTGACGGAGGCGATGTTGTCCATTGCTAGCCAGCGCGCGAAGGGGACCTGACTCGTTAGTTCCTGCGGGACTTGGGAATGTGAATACAGGGGGGGGGACGGACAGTGAGATCGTAGCGTAGGGAACAGAGTTCGCCGCCTTGGTCTTGGAGGTCGTAAATGAGTTTACTGTCTTCTCCATATTTCCCCGTCAATACTTCCTTCAGTTCAAAGACTGGAGTATCCAGTGCCATTCCGCCGTGACGTTTAAACACCTCTGTAATAATCTTGAACATCCTCTCCCGTATCGCCATATCCGGACCAAACCAATCTACCGTTAACCTTCCCCCGTTAGAACCCACCTTTCGTTCCCTACTATTAGCACGAAATCCCTATTCACCTTTTTGTGTTTGTGAGGATGGTTACCTTTGGCACTTTGACATCAAGTTTACTTGTCTTGCCCTTCTTCTTGTCCTTCTTGTCCTTTTTCTTTGCTTCAGCCTCTGCCTCAGCCACAATCTTCTGATTCTTAAGAAGTGTCAACGAGGCAATCTTGGCCTCTATCTCCTCCAACGACAGCGCATTCTGTTCCGGAGACGCCATCGTCACAGCTGTCAACGTTCGCCTACAATAGCGACTTATATAGGGACTTTTAAACGGCAAACAATGCTTGGGAAAGACAGAGGGCAGACCCGGGAGGCGAAGTCCCCTCCGGAGTGCAGTGACGGGGATGGGAACGATCGTTGCTGCACGGACGGCTCAGCTTGGAAGATGAGGTTCTGAGTCGAGTGAGTCAAGCCGAATTTTTTTTGGTGCCTGGTCAATTCCCTATTTCCCGGGATTCCTTCGAATTTCGTTCGCGAAGGAGATTGATCGACGTTGACGAAGGCTCACAAGATAAGTACAGTAAAGTGACAAGGGATGGAGAACGGCGTCTTCGCCTCATTGACAAATGAGCCTCTCAACCCCGCCCAAATACTCGACCTAGTCCGTTCCCCCTCGGCAGGAGCAATCGTCCTCTTCGCAGGAACCACGCGCGACAACTTTGCCGGCAAAAAAGTCATCCACCTGGACTACGAAGCATTTCCTCCCCTCGCCGTGCCCTCGCTGCGAACAATCTCCACGGAGGCCAAGCAAAAGTGGTCGCTCCATGCGGTTGCAGTGACACATCGGCTAGGCCGTGTGCCTATCGGGGAGGAGAGTATTCTTATTGCGGTGAGTGCGGCGCATCGGAAAGAGGCGTTTGAGGCGGGGGAGTGGGTTCTCGAGGAAGTCAAGCGCAAGACTGAGATTTGGAAGAAGGAGAGTTATGCCGAGGAGGAGGGCGAGGAGCCGCGGTGGAAGGAGAATTTTCCGGGCACGAAGAGTAGGACTGCGCGGGAAGAGAAGAAGGGGGAGGACGGGAGGAGGAGGCCCGTTGTGGTTAGTGGACCCAGTGGGTGTGGGAAGAGTACGCTGTTGAAAAGACTTTTTGAACGCCATCCGGGGAAGTTTGGGTTCAGTGTTTCGCGTATGATTCTTGGATAGGGGGATAGTGGTTGATGGTAGATACGAGTCGTGCGCCGAGAAAGGGAGAGCAAAATGGACGGGAGTATCATTTTGTATCGAGAGAGGAATTTGAGAAACTCATCAAGGAGGGAAAGTTCATTGAACATACAAAATGTTCGATTCCCCTGTTTATTTCGTTGATGGTAGTTTCGTCGAATTATTATGGCACGACGATTGCGGCTGTAGAAGAAGTCGCAAAAACAGGCAGGACATGTATCCTCGACATTGAAATGGAGGTTCCACCTCCTGATTCGTGAATAAACGACTTACAACAGGGCGTCATGAATGTGAAGAAGACGGATCTGAATGCGCGGTTTGTATTCATTGAGCCTCCCAGTCTAGAAGAACTAGAACGGAGGATCCGAGGACGAGGCACCGAAACAGAAGAATCTGTGAAACTACGACTAGAAACGGCTAAGAAGGAATTGGAGTATGCATCGAAGGAAGGAGCGCATGATATGATTGTTGTGAACGATGATCTTGACAAGGCTTATGCGGAGCTGGAGGCGTTTGTATTGGGAGATTAAGATATTATACCCCGAGTAGATACTCAAAGAACTATATACAGTAATATTTAATATATCGATAAGACTGTGGATGATCTGAGAAAATATGAGAAAAGGGATGTTGATAGTATTTTTGCGGGAGTCGGAAGTTGCGCACAGATATCTCTAAGATTAGCGAAGTTTGGCGCACACAAAAGTGATCGACAGTCAGCTCCAAACACGCAACACAACACAACATCCTCCGCGACCGCGCCATCAGAAATGTCAATGGAAGAAAAGCGCAAACTCACCAGAGCTGAACGGGCAGCGACAATAGGTCCGCTCGACAGGTCCTCCAATCTCCCGTCTCAGGAGAATCTAATCTATTAGACCTCCCGAGGAGGACATTGAGAAACCGCTGCCTTCAGTAGGAGGATCCGATAAACCACTTCCTGAAATCATACAACCTCTCACGGATGATTTGTCCAATTTGACGGTCCGTGATGAAGATACTATCGATGCGGAGACGAGGAAGGCACTTACTGATCCACGGATATTTGAAACCATTCCAGCTGTACCTCGCTCCAGTCTTCCCCCCCGGTCCATGCTAATTCAACAGGCATTCTCCCTCTCCTTCGTGCTAGGAAAACAGCCCTCCAACCCAGACTCCCTATCCCTCACCCAACTCCTCGTACCCACCCTTCCCCACCCCCTTCCTGATCCGTAGGACCAAGGCCAATACTACCTCGTCATCCAAAGAACACACCGCATCCTCACCACCGCTTCCTCCAACACCCTCCCCCTCCCAGAATTATGGTCCCTATGGCTGCTGCGCGCTGAATCCCTACGACTCCTCCTGGCGCCTCGTCTCGCGGCCCTGGAATTAACACGCATCGCCGTCCCGCTCGAGGCGAAGATTCCGTGGGACTTTCAAGTATTGAAGATCCTCCTGGTGGGCCTGGCGAGCGGGAAATGGAACGTTGCGGTCGAGGAGTGGATTATTGTTGCTGCGGAGACAAGGTATGCTATGTCCCGTAGCGAGGGCAAGGAAGTTTGGAGGACGCGGTTGAGACGGCTGGAGGAGCTGGTTGTTTACGGGTTGATCGAGGGCAGGGTATCACATCGCCATCGAATTGGTGAGAGGGGGGCTAATGGTAGAATTGGGAGTTGGCGCGACGGCATCTGTTCGTGTTGGTTGGAAAGTATCCTCAGGAGAAGAAGTATGTGATTAATTTGTTTCATGTGTATTTGCAGATGGGTCTGCTTTCGCACGCGGAGGGACTTATCCCATTGCTTCCGGCGGGGTATGCCCCTCAGGCTATTGCCTTGTTATCTCTCGCACAAGAAAACTTCACAGAAGCAATAAATCAATATACCGCTCTTCTCGAGACTACGAAATCGCTTCTCCTGGCCACGAATCTCTCCTTGGCGTATTTGTATTCTGCGAATGTACAGTCTGCGATTCAAGTGCTAGAGCCGATGTTGAAAGAACAAGGGAAGGAGAGAGCAGTGTTGCCTCATGCGGTATACAATTTATGTACCATGTATGAAATCAGGGATGACTCGGCGCGACGGCGGAAAGAAGAGATCATGGAGAGTGTGGTTGGTGGGTACGGCGACGTATGTGGCAAAGGACAATTCAAACTTGATAGTTTGAGATAAGACATCTATCACGGGGCATTCAAGGGAAAAACAGCATACAAACAAACGGCAATTAATATTATTATTCAACATTTCATCCATCAAGTTTCTATTTCTGCCAGGGATTAGTTATCCCTGCCTTCCGATAAGCCTCCTTCAACTCCATCGCAACAAAAACAGCCGCCTGTCTCTGTGCACTCTTCCTCCTATTAGCAGCATTCTCAACCCCCTTCTCCGCCTCCCTCTTCTCCGCCTCCGTCTCCCTGACCTCCTTCATCATCCCCTGCAACTTCCCATACACAGCCTTAACCTCCTTCTCCGTCTTCCTATCCAGTGCCTTCAACTGTGGCATCTGTATCTCAGGAAACTCATGTTCCTGGTCCATGTTCTTTAATTGATGGACGACTCCTGGGTCCAGGTCTTGTGGATTTTTGCCCAGATAGACGTGCCGTGTTTCAATGAATTTACGTTCTTCGGGAGGGAGGGAAGCGAGTTTTTGTTCTAGGGAGGAGGCTTTGGCGGATCTGTAGGATTCTTCGGAGTGAGTGCCTAGGTAGACGAAGGTGGCTAGACCGCCGAGGAAGGCTACTGTGCCGGCGATGGGGAGCCATGTTCGCCAGCTTATCCCTTTCTTTTGAGGAGTAGGGGGAGGAGAGGTTTGAGGGACGGGGATAGCATGGAGGGTATTGAAGAGGGCGAGAAGAAAAATGAAGGGGAGGAGTAGTTTCATGGTTCTTGGGCTGGAGGCTTGTTGGAATGAAACATTGAGATAGGACGGTGTGATCAGACGAGAGATCAACATTTTTGCAGATCATGTCAACCAGAGGGAAATACTCAATGTTTGTCTTCTGCCCATATACCTGCTATGTATAGAGTAAGGATCTGGTTTGGAGCTCATAAATCGGCTATAACTCACTGCTGCGTTGGAGGTTCTCTCGCTTCCTCGGTTCAGAAAAGTCTTGAGATCGTTATGCCCGAAGTGTGGTTTACCACCGTAGAGTCTAGAGAACATTGGGTGCGCACACACACACGCGCGCACACGCATTTCGGGCCAGTCCACACGCAAAAAGGCCAAAGGCCGCTGCGGTGGGGTTCCAGTCTATCGCAGCAAGACAGTACCCTGAGATATCCTTTCCCCAGCCTATCACTCAAACACTCTACTGAGCACACTATTGAGTTTCGTCTTTTCCGGCCGGTCTTTACTGACAACAGGTTTCTGCACAAAGTGTCTCCTGATCTTCATCTGATCTCCCCCCTTCTCTCCCTCCTTTTCCTTTTTCTTCCGCTCAATGTTCTTGACCATTTTACTTCTTTCTGCATTCTGCATGAAGGCAAGATTCTCGCGCCTCTCCTGCGCAATCTCATTCCTCAACTTCTCTTGTCTCGAGGCATTCTGATATGCTAAAAGTCAGACCACATCCCCAACCCAAGCACACGCAGGGGCGCGCAAACGAGCCAACACACAAGGGAGGAAACGCACCAATTTGTTCAGTCAAATGATGCCACTTGAATTTCGGCAGGTACTTCATACACCACAAATCATCATACCACTTATCCCCCTTCCTTCCGCCAATCCGTTCCGCATTCAACATCAGCACCACCTTTTTCGCAACTTTCTTGTCCGCAAATTCAACCCACCCCTCAGTGAACTGGCGTTTCTTGGAATCCCCGGACTTGGTCCGGCGCAGGTACACTGCCTGGGATTCTGGTGCGAGGAATATGCGCAGGACGGGGGAATTGAAGACCGAGAGAAGCTGGCGGATTTTGGTGGGGTTTAGTTTGGGCGGGATGCGGGAGAGGTAGATTACTCCGGTCTTGGCGGTTGCTTCGCGGGATTGGGCGACTTTGTTTTGCGAGACGGGTTTTAGTTTTTTCTTTGGTTGGGTGTTGGATGGTGTGGAATTGGGCTCGGCTTCGTTTTCGGAGAGAGCGTCTTCATCGTCTTCATCGTCTTCATCGTCTTCATCGGCTTCAAGTTCGTCGAAGTCATCCGAGTGCCATTGGATTCCATCGCCTGAGTCTTCGTCCTCTGATTCCGGACTTTGGCTCTGTTCGGCCTCGGATTCGGCAGGAGACTCGTCAGTTAGCTGCCGAAGCTTGTTATTAGGCGAAGTGTCTGCCTTTGAAGACCGTTTTCGCTTGCGCTGGTTCTCCTGTCCAGCTAATGTTGACATGGCCGATCACGAAGGATAAAGCGATCAGATCAAATTTCTCAAGGCTAAATCCTCCGGTCGAGATTGGAATATCCCTCCGTTTCGATCCCGACCAAAAAAAAGTTGACTTTGAAAAGATCGACTGAGCCCGAGTGCCGCTTCTCATTGAGGACGTCTTTTACGAGATGGTCCTACGACGCCAATGCTGCCGTCTTGTCGGCGTATCAAGACCTCACACCTCCTACAGTCCTTCGCTATCCCGGCCGCTGCACACAACTCTCGGTCGCGCACAAGAATCCGGCGATTCGGACCACGGAATCGGAGAAACACCAGAATCGGTAAAGGACAATACAGTCCCTTCAAATGCTGTCGCCGCGGCCCCAGCAAAACGCCCTTTCAACGTTATTCCCCGAGAAGAACAAGAACTCCCCGAAGGATTTCAGAAGGAGATGAAGGCGGCTGATATCGACCGGAAAATGACGCCGGCGGAGCTGGGATTGAAAATGAAACGAAATTCCCGAAGGCAGTTTGCCACATGGTTGCTCAAAGCTGGGCGGAGATATGAGCATTTTCCTCAGAATCTGCTGCATGAGCTTGAGGAGCGGCGGGTGGAAAAGATTCGCAAACGGGCCGAGGAAAGGATGTTTGCTCGAATGAACGATTTTTTCAATTCGTTGACCTCGGAGGAAATTGAAAGTGTATCGCTCAAGGAACTCGCCGTGAAACCCAGAAACGGGCCAGACAGAGAACGTCTAGAGGAGCCGACTCCTTTTCAACGACTCATGACAGAGACTTTGAATCCGGCCAGATTGAAGGAGGTGGAATCAAAAGTGTTGCAACTGTTGCAGACCTACGACAGTGCAACTCATACCATGTACAGGAACTACATCGACTGGAGCGATTATAAACTACAGAAACAAATAATATGGATCAAGTTCATAATTGATCCCAAGGATTTGGAACTGTACGGAGACTTGATCTCTCGCCTTCAAGCTATTGAGTTGCTGGGACGGAGGGGATCCGGACGGGAGGCTCATTCCACGATCACCAAGTATGGAATGAACTACACAAGAGATAAGAACGATCTAGCCCATTATGTGGGCGAGGCTCTCGGCCCTCACAAATTTCTACCCGCAATTTCTCCTCATTATTTCTTCAACCGCGCAAACGAGTCGACTCCTTTCCTGCGGAATCCTAAATTCAAACCTTGGAGGCCGTTGTCACACAAGACAAGACAACAAATGTTCGATGCTTGGCGAGAGGGCATGGGATTACGGAACATTGCATGGCTTGGCGGTGTAAGTTGGAGACGAGTCGATGGAATCATTGGAATCCTCAAGCGTGAATGGGATTTTGTTCAACAGGTAATATCACTCTGACTCCTCACGATTCATGATGAGCCAAGTAAAACGATTAGTCTTGAAGACTTCCCCGTGGTTAGACATGCTTTTTTTTTCTGATTTCTACTTCTGCGACTTTTTAATCTACTTTGAGGATTAAGCTGATTTCAGGGCGGAAAATTGGAAACCCAAATGGCCGAATATATGGAAGGACTTTTGGAGAAAACTCCGATCGACAATGAACAACTTCCCCCGATTCTCACAACAGAAAGGACCTTTCAACCTTTCTATCCTGTGGTGCAAGAGCCACAGAGAGAGAAGAGTGAAGAACAAGAGCTGGAGAATTTCGAATCAAACGACGATCTAGAAGTTCCTGATGTTCCATTGGCCGACCCTCCGCTACAAGTACTCTCGAGCGCCCAGAAAACAATGCAGCCGATCGCTCCCGCGCCCGGAAGCCCTATTATCATTAATACATCCAGTCAATCTACATATTTGATGGAGCTTGACAAACAACACAAGAAAATAAAGGATTGGGAGACTTCTCAAAAGGAGCCTCTGGTCAATGTTCCCATAAAACGAACGAAACAATACTTTGCGATTATCCAGGAAATGGAGGAGTATGATGAAAAACGGGCTGCAAGAGCACTTGACGGAACCGGTGGTCGGACGATTTCTGAAAGGGAGGAGGGGATGAAATTGTTTGAGCGAGCGTTTGGATTACGGTCCCTTGGCGGCAGAGAAAACTATAACGGAACGCCGCCATGGGAACTTTCGGCGTCGGAGGTAGCCAAAAGACGGCGTGCGAGAGAAATCAGTGAGGCCAAGGCGAAGGCAAAACGTCAACTCAAGTCCCCGAAAGAGCGTGTCGTGTGGCAGTTCGAGGACGTTTCCTGGGTTAAGCAGCGGACTTACCGACCACGGAAAAACTCTTGGGCCGGCAGACTGGACCATAGAGTGCAGACTGAAAGTGGTGTTGCGAGATATGGTCCGTTTGGAATTGGTGGTGGGATTGAAGGCGTCGGAGGTGTCAAGCAAGTTATCAAACGAGGGCGGGACGGAATATTACGTGTAAAGGAGGGCGAGCCTGAGAAGAAAAGAATTAGACGGGAAATTATCGTGTAGAACGACCGGATGTAGTCTAAATCAGAGATATCTCACATCTACGATTCATCCACGGAGGTGACGCTGAAGTGACGCTGAATCCGACGTATCTCATCCTTCGGAGCTGGGACTTGTCCAATCAATCCACTTGACGAAACCGAATGAAACTTTTATTGTTTGCCCACTGATTGATTGTAGCGTTGGGCAGTGACCAAGAGTTCTTCAATATATTACGCTCGCAACTATAATGGATCATTATTCATACTTCCCAGTTTATTACTCTATCATAATTTCGCCGCCTTCGCTTTATCACTTAACCTTAATAGACCCTCCTGTACACAAGTGGCAACATGTCTTCCATCCCTCGTATAAATATACCCAAGATTTAAACCCCTCGAGTTTCCGGTCCAGGGACTCACAGACTCAAACAACAACCAGTCATCCACCTTCAACTCCTACCCATTAGCCCCGTATATACAAGCAAATACCTCATGAAAGTAGATAACATGATCTAAGCTTACCATGACGGAGATATCCCCGAAACCAATTGACCCATTTTGAGCGCTAACAGAAGTACTGAGCAGAGCGTGGTCGGATGCATATGCTAGTGCTATGGCATGAGTTCGTGGGTCTTCTGATATTGCGCCGTGCGCCTTGAACCATAAATACTGTCGATATTCCGTGGGTTGAGAAACGCTCGATGCGGATTTCACATCTTTGGACGAAACATATCGAAAATCAATAGGTCTCGCAGCGAATTCCTCAGAAAGTGACTTTACAAATGCCTCGCCATTTTCTTGTGCTCTTGCAACGATCTTTGTTACCTTCACTTTCTTTGACGACGAGGCTTGCTTGACTATTCTTTGGTATATTGTCTGTGCGTATTCGTCTGGCGATGGGGCATGGAGAGTTTCCGGCGCGGGGACCAAATGAACGGGAGACGGCATGCCGTGGTGTAGCCGTGATGGTTCAGGTTTATGAAACGACGCGGTCAAGACGAAGATGACTGCTCCTCTCTGCAACGACCGTACTGTTCTTGTAGCAAATGACCGACCGTCACGGACAATTTCCACGGAATAAACCACGGGGATCGCGGAGTCGCCTCTGAATGTTAGAGTATTCAACAGAGAAATTACCCAAGGACAAAATACGAGTGCAGAGAGTGCACTTTCAGGCCTGGGTCAACAGTCTGCATGGCCGCGCTGAGTGCCTGGGCGATGACGGCGCCTCCGAAGATTCCTCGAGCATTGGGAGGATGCCAAAGCGGCTTGGTGCTTCGGTACAGGTTCTTGTCAATCAACTCCAGCGCCAACGCATCTTCGACAAAGTGGTTTGAGGACGACATGCTGCTAGCGAAACAGTGGCGGAGGAAAACAAGAGCGACGTGACCCTCTTTAACCACTGGCAGTGATGGACAATGTTCCACGAAATCGGTTCGGTCCGGCAGCGCGGACCGAGGTCATCGCACGTGATTGGGGCCAAAATCTCGCCTAAGATTTGCAGAGTGGGCATTTGTTTACCACGCTATGGGCTCTCGTTCGGGATTGCGTTTTGTCCACTTCGGAATAAACGGACATTAGAGTTCAAGTAATGTGCATTTCAAAGGTGAAAACAAAGGAGGAAGACATGCGGCTAAGTTGGAGATTTAGCATATGAGAGGACTGGTTTCGGCCCCCAAGTCAGTGTGTATCTGACGTTGACGGACCGGGCTCCCTCTCCCCTCTCTGCTACAGATATTTCCCATTAATTTGAGACAGTGTCCATCTTTTGCGCTTTCTTGTTAATTCTAGACATGGCAATTTTAGATCTTAAGAGATCCATCGAAAAGCCCAATCCAGCCACGTGACCCTTCGCGTACCGGCTTCAGCCAATCAAAATCGGCGTCATCGGGCGATCGGCAGCCCTTGAAGTGTTTTTCCCCGTCGCCGGTGTCGGCGCCCACATTTTCTCCACACAATAATCCCCAGCCCCCAGCCCCCAACCCGCAGCGCAGGACCGTTCCTCGCTCCTCTCAATTGCAATGGGCCTCCTGCGCAAAACGTTCTACACCATCGTAGGTCTCCCAGCAGCCGCATTAGGTGCCGAGTACTTCTACACCGGCAAATGCCACGAAGTGCCTCCGACGGACCGCCTGCCAATGCACTCCCCCCTCGTTACGAAACGCATGGCCGAGAATAAAGCGCGCTTAGATCGCTTTGAACGAGTCGTGCCGCTGAGTTCACTTATCGCCAGCTCAAAGTCGACTGACGAAGTCACGTTATCGCGACAATTGGCGAAACAGATGTGGTTGACCCGGGCATATGCACCGCAACGCAAGCTCTGCGAGAGGATATTCAAGGCCCATCAAGAGCCGGGATGTAATTTGACTGCCGAGGAGATCAAGGCTGCAAGGATACAGCCGGGATTCGATGTCAGTCAGCATTTGTATTTGAGTGATATTGTGGGGAGTTATGTCCAGTTTGTCCCGAGAGTGCCGCCCGAGGTGGACTTTCAGGGACCTGGTGGGGTGGTGTGTGTGGATGTTCACAAACGGGGGGAGAATATGGTGTTTGCAATTGAGAGTGCTACGGTTGGGATCAAGACAACGGGCGATTTGCCCCCTATGGATGCTCTGCAGTTTTACTTGCATAAGGTGTATGCAAGACTACTTCTGGAAGAAGGGGTTCGAAGAATACTTCATGGAGAGGGAGAATAGGGTGCGGATGTTAGACTATAAGGGGAGATGGATTGTAAGATATATTGACTATGAAGGGATGTCGTCAAATGTTACAGACTGCGTCTCTGTCTGATTGATTTCCTCCCTCTTCTCCCGACTTGTGCCATAAACACTTCTCCGGACACGATTTACTCCACCAATGGGTAGATGGTCGTCTAGTCCCTTCCATGGATCCAATCTCATTTTCTCTTCCCAGAACACTCGCCTCTTGGCACTAAAGGAGTCCTGTTTCGGGAACACCAAATCCGCAATATCATAATATTTACTCTTCCACTCAACACTAGTATCTTCAATTGGTTCCTTCTCGGGATCCTCGCAAAATTGTACTGACAAAGTATACTCAGCATCATGATTCTCGAAATACTCTGAGATCCATTCCCTTAATATCGTCGGACTCGCAACCCTCGGGACTGTCCCCTTCGTCCGAACGCACTGCTTTTTCGAAGGAGTCAAGCGCATTTTGCCAATAAACGGACCGTAACGGAATGGAGCCTGTTGAAAGAAAGTCATTCCCATGATATCCTTGTTGGGCAATTGAAACGGCGCTATCTGTTTCTTGTAGTCGCTCCGCTTCTTGAGTTCTTTCTCCATCCCCTCCTGATCGTCAAAATACTTTGCCCTCAATTCAAATATTTCCTTCGTAGTCTTTACATCCGTCAACTCCAATATCGGCGCATTGTTCATCAATATATCCTGTGTCCTACTGCCCTCTACGAAGAGCTTGATTCCGAGCCCACGCGGACCAGGCACCGTGTCCGGATCGATTTTGAACGGCTCGTTTGCATATCGCATGATGACATTGTACTTCTTGCCGGGTTGGAATAACGAGGTTTGTAGGTCTTCTGGGAGGTCAGATCGCACAGCCAGGGAGCCGGTGACTAGGCCTTGGGTCTTGAGATGTGTTCCGCGATATGCGTGGCCGTGCTTGTTGAAGTTCTGTTGGATTAGGGATTTTATGTGTTGTGCAGTTTCGTCGATTAGTTCAGATTCATTGGGGTCGAGGTTCTCGAGATCTGGGGTATAGCGGACTTTTTCTGTTGCTTCGAATGGGTTGATGGAAGCGAGGACGGTGGCCATGGTGCCCTTCGGGGGTTCTGAGATGCTGGAACTTTCAAATGTATTTTAACGGATGAGTTGTAAAGATGGTGGTGGACGTCATTAACGTCATTACTGCGGCGAGATGCGGGAAGGTGCGGAGTGTAGATCTCATCTGATCAGATCACATCCCTGGTGGGACCGTGACAGATATTTCGAATCCCACAAACGGCTCGGATATCGGAATGAGGGACATAAAGTATGTTTGACCATAAGTAGTTTACATTATATTAGTATACACTCCGGTGCTACGCTTTGTTTTATAGTATACAGTTCGCTTCATGCAATCCCGCGAGCCAGCTCGCGCACGTATATACCCCCCCTAATCCTCATCAATAATCATCGGTTCCGGCGCACCCTGTTCAATAAAACCATGCTGCTGCTCGACCTGTTGTTGTTCGCCATTCTCCTCCCGCTCAAGTTCCTCCTCGCCCCTCCTCATGCGTCCTTCAAACACCTCGCATCCCTCAATGAGAACCCCGCGTGTGCGCCATTTGCGTCTGAACTCGACGATCGGACGGACTTTGGTGATTTTGACGCACCCTCGTAGTTCGAGGACTTGCAGATTTGGGGTCAGGGAGAGGATTAGCGGGATGGATGCGTTGGAGAGGTTGAGGCAGTTGTTGAGGCTTAGGCGTTCGATTTTGGGGCCACGGTTGGTGGCGACGGACCAGATCCCGCGGTCGCCGACGGAACAGCCTGCTAGACCCAGGGTGTCGACTTCGGTCAATCTGAGAGGGCTGTTAGGATTGCACTGGACGAGATGGGGGGAGGAGGGGGGTACCTTGCGATGGCGTCGACTCCGTCACAGGTAATGCGATCGCCGCCTTTGACTCGTCCGACGTTCAAGTACTTGAGTTTAGGACACCCCTCGGCAATCGCCTTGAGTCCCTTATCCGTAACAAATTCACAAGCACGTAAATCCAAAATCTCCAAACTGGGACAATTGGCAGCAATAATCTCCAACGTCTCATCATTAACTCTCGAACACCCGGGCAACGCAATCCTCTTCAAATACGGACTCGAAAGTAGTTTTTCACTGGGCAACAGATCCGGGCAGACGTGTAATTCCAACCACTCCAGTCGGGGCTGTTCGCCCAGTTTTTCTAATTCCGCATCGTTTGCCTGGCGCACTTTGTGCAGGACTAGGGTGCGCAAGTGGGGCGTGTGGCCTTCTTTCCGTGTGGCGAAGGCGGTCCATGTTTCGTAGGAGGTGAAGAATGCTTTTCGGCGGAGAACACGACGGGCTGCGTCGTGCCATTCTCGGTTGACGAGGAGACAGGCGTATACTCCGCTGTGGTTTTCGTCCGAGGTGGGATCGTCGGTTGTCTGTCGACATGCGGCTGCCCAGGCTTCTTTTGCTCTTGCTACGTCGGGATAGTATATCAGTAGGGCATGTTGATAGGATAGTGGCTTTCTTCGTACTGGGGCTGGTTCTGAGGGAATCGAATTTGACTCGTCCAAGTAGCCGATTATCTGCTCGAGGATGGGGGGAATATCGAATGGCGTTAGACCTGGTTCTTCTGCGAGTTCTTTTTCGGGGATGGAGGCGGTGGAGATGGTAGGTGTGGGAGGGATACTGAGATCCGTGGCAGTGGGGATCGTTGCTGCGGTGGGGAACTTGTGAATTCGGGTTGGCGATGGAGGAGGTTTTGGCGCACTGAAGATGTCTTTGCATGTTTGCACTGCGAAGCGGAAGGGAGAAGGAGTGACTGTTCTTCGGGGGTATTTTGTCTGCGATCCGTCTCGTAGTAGTGTCTCGAGACCAGCTGAAGCAGGCGACGATGGCGGCGATGCCGACGGGCCCGCGGAAGTAGACAAGAGCGTCGCGAAGGATTTCCTGGGCGAGGCCACTCGTCTCAACTTGCGTATCTGCATCGGCTCACTGTGCTGCGTCTGCGTCTGCTGTTCCATATCGATGTCCATGATGCTGGCAAGAATACAATCCCCTCTGAGTCGTCGTCTGTCTTCGTCGAAGGGAATAAACGGAGAAACGGTGAAGCATGGCGATATCGACGGCGAAGGGTATTTAAGTGTGTTCCTGTATCAGGTGTCTCAGTCTCTGCATCCGGCTGTAATGTGTGCAACGCCATTGCGCACATGGAGCCAGGAACCCGCATCGGTGTCCAGCAGACCCTGATTCCACCAAAAAAGTGGCTGAACACCGTCCGAATCGGTGGAGAAACATGGCTTCCGTGCGCTGATTGGCCACGGCACACTGCGGAAAATAGAGTTGCCGCCGGATCGGGCGTCGATTAGGTGATGTCATTGGCTCTGATTGGTGTAACCCGGGGCGTTTCAGTGTCACCGCTTATGCGATGCATGCGTGGGTGGGCAGAATGGGCCGACGTTGCTCGGGCGACGCAGGCGAGGGATTAAGGACTGAGCCTCCACATGGTGTGCGTTGAGCGTCTGGGCTTTGTCTCACACAGGCACGAGTCTGCAAGTGGCCGCCCCTGATGATGTCGGCGGCCGCAGCGAATTAACGGGCCATTGGCGAATCAGACACGCTGGATTTAGTCGTGTGATCCAGGGGATTCACAGATCTCTCCAGGTAGCCAGGCATTCCCATCGATCCTTCGATGAATTGACTCGTGGTGTAGTCACGGCAGCTATCAGTAATCAAGGCGACGTCCGATCACTCCACAGATCCCTTTGGTAATAGAGTAATGCAGCTCGATGACTTCAATTGGAGTACCTAGGGATTGTTGCTTGGCATGACGTCGCCCGGGGTCTCCACACGCATGCAGTGCATTAGTGAGAATGGCGATGCAACGGGCCTCGATCGACGGGATCTCTTACTTAACAGTGGTTGTGCTGACTACATGCATAAATATTCGAAGCCCCCCGCGGAACGTACGCCAACCGTTTCTTGAGAAAGGAGTCGCTGTCACCTCCTACTCAAATCGATGTTGGCGAAGTGAATCTTCTGACATATACCGCAGGCATTCACAACTTGGAATACTTCTACCAAAACCTTGGAATAGACGACATCTTGTCTGGTTTTGAGAAATGACTGACAATGTCCTCATTAAATACTGAGGTATTCCACAGCCTGCTGCTAAATAACTAAATCGCATTTCTTTCAACCCAATTACAACTTCCGTGAAACTGTCGCGTATAGTATCAAATATCAAATATCACTTCACTTTATCCCTCAATTCCCTTGTATTTAGTTTCCTCATCGTATTCTTGCTATCCCGGGATACGATCAATCCGTGCACGTGCCTGCGCCTATCAATGATCCCAAATTGGTCCCAAGATCAATAGTCCCTCCCCCGAACTCCCTCCCCCGAGCTCACAATGTCATCCCTCCATCCCATCCTGCAAGAACTTCCCGCAGCCCGCTCTCCTTCCAGTCAACCACTCAACAACCCCCCCTTCCAAAACCCCCTATCAATCGCTTCTCTCTTGAATCAACCGCCCAACGAAACCGCAATTATTGCGCCCACCGCATCATCACCACAGGGCATATCCAATGACGGTACGGTATACCCCTCCTGCGCGCGCATACGTCACCCCCGAGATACTGATATTAGCGCATTCGTGCACTGTGTCGAGAGTGCATCAATTGTCGGTGACGGACGGTGTACGACACGGGCCCTACAACGACGTGCACGGGGACTGTGTGCTTCCGCAATTTTTGGAAGATTCACGGGGATTGGAAAGACTTGATCGACGGGATTCTGTGCCAATGAGTCTCCATGACGAGTGTCCCGTGGATGAGTGCTTTTCTTCTGACCTTTCATCCCCCCCGCCTTCGGAGGTAGGATCTTTGTGTGAGCCTGCTGCTGCGGACCAGAATTCTTCGCAATTGGTTCATGATGCTCGAGACACAAACACACGGACCACGGCAGCAGTGGAAGCAAGCACGGAGGGGGGGAAACTTAAAAGGAAGAGCAGCAGGATTGAGGTATTTGATCCTACGGCCTTGGAAGACGATTGGATTACAAGTGTCCGAACGAGAGGACAATTGCGAATGATATTAAACCCTGTACCAGATGCAATGGTTAAACCCGAACCGGCGGAACAACAGACATATCAGTCTCCTCCAAGGAAGCGGGTTATGAACAGCACAACGATACGTAAAGAATCAAAGCGGAAAGAAAAATGTGTATGTATTTCAATTGGTATATACGGGGATTGTACTGAGTTTTAGTCCGTTAAAGAACCCCGTATACAAGAGGAGTGTGTGGATCCTCGCTACGAGCCTAACTCGATAATCATCAAAGACGGCATACCTCTAGTCCCCTCCGCCTGTCACGGGTACCCCCCCACCACCCCACCCGCCAAACCCAAAATTCCGAGTATCATTGTGTTAACCAGGCAGATGCAAACAAGCCCGCTATTTCTGCGATAGAGGGTCACCCTGCGACCGCTGTCGCCGGGGGAATCACCGCTGCACCCGTTCCGGCGCCCTCAAGCGCGCGCAGTCGGGCATCCAGCGGCGTCACGACAACCGCCCTGGGATCCTTGCCCATGAAAAACGCAAGCAATACCGCCGTATCAAACTCGAGGAGGAACCCGTCTTGGAACGACGTCCGCCGTGTAAAGGATTTCCATTAGTCTGGGCAGACACGCGGCAGGAGTTATGTGAGGGTGTGCCGTACTTTAGGGCGTATCAGGGGGGTGTTTATTTCCGGAATGAGGTTGCGATGGGGTACCTTGTTGATGCGTTTGGTGCGGAGAGGGATTATGTTGGGGGGTATGTTGTTGTTTCTCATGGGTTTGGATCCTGAACTATCCCTTTTCGAACTATCCCCTGTTATGCCCTGTTTATGCCCTGTTTATCCCCCTCGAAACCTGTTTGGCGTGCTTTGCGTTGTGTTCGGGCGTGGGTTGATGGACAGGGGCGGCAAGTCGCAGGTCGATCCGACGACGCAGATTAGAGCGCTGGGGGAAAGTCAGTTATCTACTGACAGGGGTGTTTCGGCGTTACTTTCGAATTACAGGAATCAAACTCCCCTGGTTTTAATCATTGGCAATAAATGTCGTGTTTCTCCTGTATCTCTCCTGAACCCATTGGTCCCCATGGTCCCCCCCTGTGCCCCCTCCCCCTCCCCCCCCCTGGTTGTATCCCCGAATGCGCGTTGGAGATAACTGATGACAGAGTTATATTCCAAAGAGATACTGTGTCATGGATTGGTTCAGGGTTTCGTTGGCTTGGGTTTGTTTGAGATGGTTGTGTGATGGTGATGTGTAGTGTGAACCGGATTCAGCGACTGGGTATTTGAGATGGAAATTCCGGTTTGAGAAGTTAGGCGAGGAAGAAGGGTGGTGGACTCTTTCGCAGCAGTCCGAGAGTCCGCAGCAGGGTAACAACGAGGATGTAACCAAGTCTGTGGGAGAGATGGGGATGATTGAGTGTGCCGAGTGTGGGAAGGGGTGGCCGCAGATATATGGACAAGGATGG